>Ga0136639_10000176_pt1 | contig 19997 bp, 36 predicted proteins | sample AntDrymUQ8592106_2_FD_113739 | JGI IMG/M metagenome (GOLD analysis project Ga0136639, IMG submission 113739) | Polar desert sand microbial communities from Dry Valleys, Antarctica - metaG UQ859 (21.06) | ecosystem: Environmental > Terrestrial > Soil > Desert | place: Antarctica: Dry Valley...
ACGGGAATATACATAGGCAAATAGCCAGAAATAATCTTTGGCGTAGCTTCGCTGGCGTAGCTTCGCTGGCGTAGCTTCGCTGGCGTAGCTTCGCTGGCGTAGCTTCGCTGGCGTAGCTTCGCTTCATATAATTTAAACAAATAAATAATTAATCTACTGATCCATCAAACTTGGGTCAAAAAGCAAGTTAAATTCTTTCCAAACATCATATCTATCAGCTGGCAAATTTTCAATCGGACTTGCTTGTTTTACTGCACGAACAGCACTTTCTGCTGTAAGTTTGCATAGAGATTCTGAATTTGATGGGCAAATAATTTTTATAACAGTTACATTGTTTATTGTTCCATCATCTTCTAATTTCATATGCAACATTACACGTACATCCCTTAGATTTTGATTACCAATTGGTGGACGCCAATTCTTCTCAATTTGACTCTTAACAAGAGATTTTTCCGTAATAGAAAGGGGAGAGTCTTCTATGTGCCCTGCCAGTTGTAGTTGTAGCGAAGCAACTACAACTACAGCAGTTGTAGTTGTGGTTGTAGTTGTAGTTGCTTCGCTACAACTACAACTGCAAGATTATATTTCATTCCTCTTGTTTTTTTCGTTCCTTCCGTTTGTTCAGCATTGCTTTTCTTAAGCACTTTCGAGTCCGTAGCGAAGCAACTACGGATTCTTCTTCTAGGTTCTTCAAAATAGAGTCGATATTATCATTCTCTTTTGGAACAACTTTTGGCTTAGTTTTAGGCGTAGGCGTTTCTTTCTTAGGCTCTGGTTTAGGTTCTATTTTAGGTTCTACTTTTTTTTCCGGTTCTTTCTTCTTTTTTTCCGTTTTTATTGGCTCTTTTTCTGATGTTTTTTCAGTATTTTTAGGTTTTTCTTCTTCCTTTATGTGCCCTGCCAGTTGTAGTTGTAGTTGTAGTTGTAGTTGCTTCGCTACAACTACAACTACAACTGGCAGCGCACAAGAACTGGTTCCTTTTTCTCTTCTGGCTTGGTAGCGAAGCAACAACTGGAGCAGGGTTTTGTTTTTTTGCGGTGTCTGACTTTTTTACTTCTTTTGATTTTTCAGGTTCAATTGCTTTTTTAGCAACGATATTTTTGTTTTTTATGTGCCAGTTGTAGTTGTAGTTGTAGTTTCTTCGCTACAACTACAACTACAACTACAACTGGCACAAGAACGTTTGAGAGTTCGCTAGTAGGAAGAATTTCAAAGGTCATAACATCTTGTTCTTCAGGTAGTTTTTCAAACACCGAAGGAAAGCCGAAAAAAAATATACCTACTAAAACTAAGTGCAAGATCGCGGAGACAATAATAGCTCTTTGAAATTTCTTATCTTCTTGTTCTTTCATTTATTTATATTTTATGTCCGAAATAAGAGCAACTTTGGTAAACCCCTAGCGAAGCAACCGCTTTGTATGCGAGACATCGTTTCAACGATTAGCGAAGCAACCGATACGATATGCTCTTATCGCCTTTGACTTTGTGCCCTGCCAGTTGTAGTTGTAGTTGTAGTTGTAGTTGTAGTTGCTTCGCTACAACTACAACTACAACTACAACTGGCAGGGCACAAGAAGCTTATCTATTAGAGTATCTTTGCTAATCATAGTTTCAAAGAGGTACAACTCTTCGTTTTTATCTATGCTTATAACCAGAGGCTTAAAACTTCCTGAAATTGGTGCTGATTCTGTTTTGGGTAGATCAACCTCAATGCCAGCAACAAGCATTGGTTTGTGCCCAGAGGTAATCATAAAGATAATCAACAGTACAAGCATCACATCAACCATCAGCGAAGCAGTTGTAGTTGTAGTTGTAGTTGTAGCGAAGCAACTACAACTACAACTACAACTAGACGTTTATTTCATTCATTAGTTTACGACGTTTTCTACCACCATTTTCACGTCCCTAGCGAAGCAATGAATAGATGCTCCCATAGTTACATTTTCTCTTCGTCAATTGCTCTCGAAATTAGGGAGTTTAGCTCACCAATAAAATCATCAAGTTTATTGTTAATACTATCTATTTCAGAGCATAGATAATTATAGAAAATAGTTGCTGGTTTTGTGCCCATAGCTACAAAAAGACCGATGGGCACAAAAGCAGTTGCAAGTAGCGCTTCGGCATTTGTGCCCATACCTGGGGCTACTACTGCCAGAGTAGTATTTGTTGTTGCTTCGCTAGATGCAATGGATTGAAAACTATGCATCAGCGAAGCTAGCGAAGCTAGCGAAGCAACCCATACAGTACCAAATAATCCTATAAATGGAGCAGATGATCCAACTGTAGCTAAAAACCCTAGCTTAGTTTCAAGTTGTTCAAGTTCTCTATTTCGGGAAAGATACATTGAGCCAGATACTCTTTCTTTGTGACCAATCCTAATGGAGTCGGGTTTTTGAGGGTCCTTTATGTGCCAGTTGTAGTTGTAGTTGTAGCGAAGCAACTACAACTACAACTGGCACAAGATTATTACTTTTTTTACATTCACTCATTGCGCTAACAAAAACAGCGGTTGCTTCGCTAAAGGATTGTCGATAGATTTTTTCACTCTTTCATAAAGATCATCTAAAACCTGTCCTTGCTTCGTCAGCGAAGCAGCCAAAACAAGTTCTCAAAATTCTTCATTTTGTGCTTTGTAGCAGAAAATAATTTTAATTTATTTACAATAATTGCCCATAATTGCCCTGCTTCGCTGACGAAGCAACCCATAATTGCCCATAATTGCCCTGCTTCGCTGACGAAGCAACCCATAATTGCCCTGCTTCGCTGACGAAGCAACCCATAATTGACCATAATTGCCCTGCTTCGCTGACGAAGCAACCCATAATTGCCCAGCTCCAGATTGAAGCAAAAAGCAGAGTCAATACGACGGATTTGCCAATTAAATCTGATGACATTACAAGGGATATTATTGAGAGGTCAGCGGTAGCTGCTTGCGTCACGACCTGCTCCGCGTTTTCGGCTATTTCCATACTAAATTTAAAGATTGTTACAAATTAAAAAGCTATACTACACTTTTTGACCATTTGCGTAAACAAAATCTTTTATCGCTGAAACTATCTCTTGTCTAAATTGACTGCCAGTAAAAGCTCCATAGTGACCAACTCCTTTTTGTAGGTGATATTTTTTCTTACCAGCTGGGATGTTTTTACATAAACTTAATGTCGCTTTAGTTTGTTGCTTCGCTAAACGTCCGCGATGTCATCATTTTCTCCTTCTATACCCATTAACGCAGATTGAGTAATTGATTCCAAATATACCTCTCCACCCCTAGAAACGAATTTATCTTTAGCCAGCGAGAATTCATGAAACACTTGTTTTATAGTTTGTAGATAAAATTCCGCTGGTAAGTCCATTACAGATAAATATTCATCGTAGAATTCCTTTTGTTTATCAATTTGCTCTTTATCTCCATTGATAAGATGTTTAAATAAATCAACATGAGAGTCTACATGTCTTTGCAAATTCATTGATATAAACCCTGCTAGTTGGAGGAATCCATGGTAGACTCTTCGTCTGTGACCTGGATAGTTGGATGGTACATTGGTTATTAGGGTTTGATCAAACCATATTAAGCTTTTATCTTCAGCAAAATCTCCGGGTTTTGTTTGGTTTTTTCTTGCATCAATTGGCCCACCGATAAGAATTATAGAATTGGGCACGTGGATATCATTATTTTGTGACATCAGCGACGTAGCTACCAGTACTGGTACCGTAGGTTGACAAACGGCGAGCACATGAGCGTTAGGGCCAAGATATCTTATGTAATTAATAACGTATCAATGAATGAGTCAAAATCAAAACTACCGCTTGTAATGGGTTGCTTCGCTACTGGTTGGCATCAACCCAATCAGTGATATATACATCAAAAAACGGTAAGGTATCCTCAACTGCCCCGCGCAATAATGCAGCATGATCGCCCGACATTGGCGCCACTATTAAAAGCTTTGGCTGATATTATCTTGTACTCTGGTTTTTCAAAATGCAGTAAATGGCAAAACACGTCTTCACACAAAGTTATGTTGATGAACTTCCCGCTCTTTTCCATCTACTATGCACTTGGTAATGTTGAAGGATGGCTTTTTGTATGTTCTAGCCAGTCTTTCAACAATATCTAGGCTAGCTTTAATTACAGAAGATAAATGCGTTTTGCCAAAAGGATGAGTTGATTGTTCAAGCCATTCATGCATCATCATAATCCCCAGTCTAGAAGATGATAAACTCTGCCGTGCAGACTCAATTAGTCCATAAAGAGAATTTGTATCTGGGATAAAATTATTCATAACTGTTACCTTGAATTGAAAAACTACAACCTTGTCCTGACATTATTTTTAAATAATGTTTATAAAAAGATTACTATTATCTTAATTTTATTAAGAGACAATGTATTTTGTATAGTTATTTTAACGTATTTTACGAAAGTAGTTCAAGCCAAGCTAAATTTTATCTTTATATTGCCTTTCATGTGCGCTGCTTCCAGCGAAGCAGGGCACATACTTGTGCCAGCGAAGCAGCGCACAAAATATATTATCTGGTTCATGTTAATAATAAGCGGATAATAATAGGTGTTAATAAATTATAATGAAAAAGAAAATTGTTGCTCTGGTTGGTCGCCCAAACGTTGGAAAATCAACTTTGTTTAACAGATTGAGCGTTGGTAAAAAAGCTATAGTACACGATAGGCCAGGTGTAACGAGGGCTGCTTCGCTGGAAAATACTCAGATGCAAAAATTGGCCCTATGGAATTTACTGTTGTGGTAGCGAAGCAACCCCCGGATTAGAAGAGTCGGAAGAAGGGAAGCTTGAGCATCGTATGATGCAACAAACCATGTAGCGAAGCAATCAATCGCAGAAGCTGATTTAGTGTGCTTAGTAGTTGATAATCAGAGTGGTATTACTCCCGCAGATAAATTCTTTGCTGAATTTATTAGAAAATATGCTAAAAATTATATAGTTATAGCTAATAAATCAGAAAAAAGATTTAACCATTAGCGAAGCAACAAGAATATTATAAATTGGTTGCTTCGCTATTGGCAATCCTGTGCCAATTTCCGCAGAACATGGTCAGGGATTAGCAGATCTTTATGATGCAATTGCAGAAAAAATTGATACAGAAGAGGGTGAGGTAATATCAGATCCTGTTAGAGGTGATTGTTTACAAATAGTAATTGCCGGGAGGCCTAATTCTGGCAAGTCTACTTTTGTAAATGCGATTATTGGGTTGCTTCGCTAGATAGGATGTTGACTGGTCCTGTAGTTGTAGTTGTAGTTGTAGTTGTAGCGAAGCAACTACAACTACAACTACAACTACAACTACAACTGGTATTACAAGAGAGCTACGCCATTGAAATTGCGTGGGATTATAGAGGAAATAAAATTAAGTTAATTGATACAGCTGGCCTTAGAAAAAGATCTAATGTCACGCATAGCTTAGAGAAGATGTCGACTGGTGATGCGATTGGTAGTATTAAATTTGCCAATACGGTAATTTTAATGTTAGATGCAACAATCGCGCTCGAACAACAAGATTTGACTATCGCAAATTATGTTATTGATCAAGGTAGAAGTCTGGTAATTGCCGCTAATAAATGGGACTTAATTCGTAAAAAGAAAGAATATAAAGAGGAGTTCGAATATAAACTTGGAACTCATTTACCTCAAGTAAAAGGTATTCCGGTAGTGTATCTTTCTGCTATCGATAGTACTACAACAGAAGGAGTTTTGGATAAGTGTATTGAGATATATAAATTATGGAACAAAAAAATACCCACATCTAGGTTAAATGACTGGCTTGGATTTGTCCTTGACCGTCATCCGCTTCCGCTTCATAAAAAACTAGGGCGCAGGGTGAGGATAAAATATATGACACAAATTAAATCACGGCTGGGCACAAACGCCAACATTTAAGCTATTTACTAGTGATCCTGACAGTATAACAGATTCTTACAGAAGGTATTTAACAAATTCTCTGCGAGATGATTTTGAAATGCCTGGAGTTCCAATGAGGTTTTATTTTGAAAAATCAGACAATCCATACGCTAAGAAGAAGTGATTATAATAGTATTTGCCAATGAAGAAATCAGTCTTATTAACAAGATCAAAAGCTGCAAATAGCGCATTGAAAGAAAAGTTTGGTAATAAAGATTTAGATCTAATTGAGTGTAATATTATTGAATACGAATTATTTTCAGTGAAAGCTGAGTATATAAATCAATTTTCTGACTTAATAATTACTAGTAATTTTGCTGCCCATAATATTCCTAATGCCCCAAGAGTTAATATGCCAGTTTGGTTGCTTCGCTAGTTGGTGAAAAATCAGCAAACATCCTAAAAAATAAGGGTTATCTTGTGCGCTGTAGTTGTAGTTGTAGTTGTAGTTGTAGTTGTAGCGAAGCAACTACAACTACAACTACAACTACAACTACAACTGGCACATAAAAGTTAAATTTTATGCATCAAATGTAGAAAATTTAAAAAGACGAATAACCAATCATTTGTATAACACAATGCTGTACTTATCAGGTGATCATATAACAGTGAGTATGCCGCTTGGAACAACAAGAAAGATTTTATATAAAACAATCTTGTGCCAGTTGTAGTTGTAGTTGTAGTTGTAGTTGCTTCGCTACAACTACAACTACAACTACAACTACAACTGGCACATAATACCTTAAATTGTTGTCTGAAAATGAAATGACAAGGTATAAAGAAGGTATAGATTATATAGTTTTATATTCTGAGAATTGTGCAAAAACCCTATTAAAATTATTAATAGAAAATAATCTAGTGAATTATCTAGGAAACACTACATATATTGCTATAAGCTCTAAGGTCGCAAGGGCTGCTTCGCTGGAGCAAGTGTTTAAAAATGTTGTGGTATGCCATGACAGCGACTCAATGTTAAAACATATAGAAAAAGATGACTGAAAAGATCAAATCAAAAGAAAAGAAAAGCTACCCTCAAAGTAATAGAAATTTTTCTAGAAATTTTGCTTTAACACTCGGGCTTATTCTGGTTGCAGCTGTATATTGTCCATTTTGGATAAAATATAATCCTCAATTATTAGATGATTTTTTTAAACAAAAATCTTTACCAGTCACACAACCAGTAGAGCAAATAAATAAAGACAAGTCTGCCTCAGAAGAGAGTTATTCTGTTGGTCCTGAGTCACCTTTGCTCAGTTTTGCGCCAGAAGGAAGCGGTGTTCTGGAAGTAGTTTTAGATGATGTTGCTTCGCTAATCGTGAGACGGCAGAAGATGAGGGATCAGAAGGGCAGCATCCTTATGAAATAGAGGTAGAAAGAGAAGAATTTACCGAACAAAATGCTGATTTTTCAGAGAAGCAGGCCGAATTAGTAAGTGTACTAAATAACTACAGACTATTTTTGGCTAATGCTGATGAGCTGATTGCTAAATTTAGACAAGATATAGTGTTTTATAATGAACTAAAAGTTTTTAATTCCCCCACTCATCCTGAGAGGATTAAAAACACTCTATTTTTACTTGAAGATTATAATAAAATGTTATCAAATATGGTAGCGAAGCAAGCGTAGCAACTAATAAATTTGTTGAGATTTTTAGTTCAAAGCCCTGGAATAAGTTTATAAAAATTACAAAAATTTGTAAAGGTAGCGAGGACAGAAAACAGTTAAAAGATGAGATTAATAAAAACCTAGATGTATTTATTAATTATATATACTCGCTGGAGCTACAAGAGAGTTTTATAAAGTGATGGCCTTATTATAGTTTAATGTTTAACTTGAGTATTTTCGATGATTAGATTTTTAATTTTATGTGTAGTTTTTTTTCTTTTTTATATTGGATTTAGCGCTATTGGGGAGTATGACTCTGGTATTAAATTTTCTGTATACGATTATCAAAATGTGCCAGTTGTAGTTGTAGTTGTAGTTGTAGTTGTAGTTGCTTCGCTACAACTACAACTACAACTACAACTACAACTACAACTACAACTACAGCGCACATGCATGACTGTGTTTGTGTTTATTCAGTTATTTCTTATGGTAGCTCTAAAGCTAATTTTTTTAATATTTGATTTGCCTACTATTTTAAAGAAAAGATGGTACAGGAGAAAATTACAAAAAATAAACAGCAGATTAATTTATGTGCCAGTTGTAGTTGTAGTTGTAGTTGTAGTTGTAGCGAAGCAACTACAACTACAACTACAACTACAACTACAACTACAACTACAACTGGCACAAGAATGTTTTAGCTGAATTATTGATGGGTAATAAGACAAAATCTCTTAAAATAACGAGCAATATATTATCTGAACTTGATGGAGAAAATAAAGATTTTGTCAATTTAGTACGCGCAGAAGAAGAAGATAGTTTTGACAAAAAAATTCAATATTATCGTAATTTGATTGATAAAAAGAATTTTAGTGTATATGCGTCAAAAAAACTTGCAGAAATTTTTTATAACAATACGCATCATACACAGGCTGAAGAATTCGCTCTTAAGGCCTTTAATGAAGATGTTGCTTCGCTACTGATACAGAGTTAATGTTGATTTTGATAAGAATCTATGCAAGCCTAGGCGCGTGGCCAAAAATGGTATTTATTGTATCAAAATTACAAAGGGCAGATAGATCTTTGCTTGAGTTGAATTCTGAAGAAATAGCCTCTTATTATTATTCAGCTTCAAAACACTATCTTCAAGTAGGATCCGAAGATGAAGCAAAAAAATATCTGGAATCAGCTCTTAAATATAAACCATACTATATTGAGGCATTAAACTTGTTTATGGAATTACTTACAAACAGTAATAATTCTGCAGCCATATTGAAAGTTCTTAGGTCTGCATTTTTAGGAAAACCTTGTTTTGAAATTGCTAGAATGTTTGCGGATAGCTCTAGAAGCCCTGCAGAAGCAATTTATGGGACGCTCGCTGGTATAGTGCAACCAGTACAATACCCAGCAGTATTTTTGTTGCTTCGCTATTAGCAGGATATTTAGGTATTAAAGAAAAAGTGATCGAGATAAAGGAGCAAAAATGAATTTCACACGATTCTGTTTCAAAATAAAGAATTCTATGAAGCCGGGTTCTAAATCTGAAATTATTATTGATAATAACCAGAAGGTGTTGCTTCGCTATTGGGTATATTGCAAAAAGCCGTGGCATCTATCAGCGAAGCAGGCCCCTTACTTTCAGGACTAAAATTAGGCACTTGTTTTTTAAATCAAAATATCCAAAAAGTATATATCTTCATGGCGGCGTTGGAAGGGGTAAAACTATGCTCATGAAGATGTTTTATGATGGGGTAAGTGCCCAAAAGTTTCTAAAGAAATCATTCATTAGCGAAGCAACAGAATTTTATGCAAACTATGCATAAAAAACTTCACCTGCTTCAGGGGAAATCTGCTAATAAAGTTATTGAAGAATTAGCTGGTGTTCTGGCAGATATTTCAACTAAATCGTAAGTAGTTTGTATGGATGAGTTTGAAATAAGAGACATTACAGACGCCATGATAATAATGAGATTATTCCGATATTTATTGAAAAATGGAGTCTTTCTCTTTTTAACAACTAACACTCTTCCGGGTAATTTATATGAAGATGGTATACAAAGAGAATCATTTTTACCTTTTATTAATATGGTAAAGAAAAAATTTCATGTTTTGTACCTAGATACGGTTATTGACTACAGATATAATGCGCTGCTGCGCTGCTGCAATAAAAAATAGAATCTTATATCCAGCTGATTCTAAAACTAAAGCAGCACTTAAAAAGATAAAAGAAGATTTATATGATGAGGGAGAGCTATCTCAAGTTAGTATAGAGCTTTTTGGCAGGAAGGTAAGCTTTCTTAAGGGTCATAAGAATATGCTGGTTACCGATTTTCTGAGTTATTTGAGCGACCTATGGGTTATGCTGAGTATGTAAATTTAACTGAGCAATTTAAAATTATTATAATTGAATCGGTAAGAAAGATTAAAGCAGATGAAGCTGATATAGTAACGCGTTTTACAAATTTTATCGACAATGCGTATTTTAATAAAGGAGTGTTGTTCATGGAAATTGAATGTTTGCAGAAGAAATTTATTCTTCTAGTAAAAAGAAGGATAAGTTTTCTAGAACTATTTCCAGACTGACAGAGATGAAATCTGAAGAATATTTATAAATAAATCCGCCATTATGAAGAATGGTCATCATAGGATTGATATTAAACTGTATAAAAAATTATGACGAATTTTGATAAACCTAAATTTATCACATTTGAAGGCGTTGCTTCGCTAAAGGTGGCGGAAAATCCACGCAGAGTAAAATGTTATATGAATTTCTTGTTTCTAAAAAGATAAAAGCTATTCATACAAGAGAGGTTGGTGGCACGATCGAGGCAGAGAAAATACGTAATTTATTGGTTTATTCAGAGCTGTTGCCTATGTCTGAATTGTTATTGGTTATGGCTGCTCGTTACGAGCACTTAAGCAAAGTTATTGTACCAGCTTTGGCAGATGGTTGCTTCGCTATTGGGTTATATGTGATAGGTTTGTGGTTGTGGCGAAGCAACCACAACAGCTTGTTATCAATCAGGTGATTGCTTCGCTATGGGTTGACAATAGAAAAAATCTTTTATGTGCCAGTTGTAGTTGTAGTTGTAGTTGTAGTTGTAGTTGCTTCGCTACAACTACAACTACAACTACAACTACAACTACAGGCACAAGGAATTACATCGCAATTTGATGGGTGTTGGTAGAGCAAGTGAATATTATGGATCTAAAGCTATAATGCCAGACCTTACATTTTTTATGGATATACCGCCTGAAATAGGTTTAGAAAGAGTTGTGACAAGAGGTGATGCAAACAAATTTGAAGGTAAAAACATGGAATTTCATCGTAGTATATACGAGAGATTTATAGCGAAGCAACCATTTTAGCGATGCATACTGATAGAGTTGTTTCGATAAATTGTGTGAACAAAACAGCTGATGAGATACATAAGGTAGTGGTTAATAAAATTAATAAAATTTCTTATGAATTAGGTTAAAATTAATATGACTAAAAAATTTCCTTGGCTAATAGAATCTTTGCATGTTAATGAAGATGGGTTGCTTCGCTAGTTCATGATAGAACGGATTTACCAATAGAGTCATATAATAAAAGCACGGGTTATGGCTGGATTCACATAGATGGAAAATCTCCAGAAGCAACTGCTTCGCTGCATGGCTAAGAAAAGATTCTGGTATTAGTGAAATATGGTAGCGAAGCAAGATGCATTACTTGCAATTGAAACGCGTAGCGAAGCAACAGGTTAGTAAAAATAGATAATGACACAAGCGAAGCTACGCCATATTCATAAATTTAAGAGGCATTTATGTGCCAGTTGTACAAGAATTCCTTTAATAAGGAATTGCTTCGCTACCAGAGGATATGATTTCTATAGCGAAGCAACCCGATTATACGTTACGAAACATCAAATAATTAGTGCAAAACTAAAAAATTTAAAAGCAGTAACAAAACTAAAAATGGATTTTGTTGCTTCGCTAGTGCAAGGGCTGCTTCGCTGACGAAGCAACAAGAAGTACATTTGAGTTATTACTTAGCTTAATTGAGCATATAAATGAAGAAATCGAATCAACAATTGCTGATATGTATCAGGCTGTAGATGATTTAGAAGAGATGGTTTTAATAGAGCATGATAAAGATTTTAGACAAAATGTTATCGATGTAAGGAGGCAGGTGATTATTTTTAGACGCTACTTTTTTCCTAATTTAGATACATTACAACAATTAGCAGCTATGGAGAGTTTTTTAGGTTCAGGGCCAGATAATGCAGGTAATTTATCTGAAAGCTGTCATAAAATGACGAGATTTATCGAAGAGATAGTATCGATTGGGGAAAGAGCGCAAGTTATTCACGAAGAGTTAAATAACCGCCTAACTGAGAGATTAAGTGCTAGTACAAATAAATTATCTGCTATAGCAACCATTTGTAGCGAAGCAACCTATGAGTTTTATCACAGGCTTATTTGGCGTAAACTTAGCTGGCATACCTGGAGCTGATAGCGATAAATCATTTGCAATCTTTTCTGGTATTACATTTGTAGTTTTGATTATCCAACTTGTAATACTAAAGTGGAAAAAATGGTTCTAAAGCGCTTATTTGCTAGTATTATAATTTTAACCGTAGTAACAAATCTTATTTTGTTATACAACAAAGATCGTGTGGAAAATGTTATTCAACAAGGGTTTGTGCCCATGAGATGAAAAAAGAAGATAATTTAATTTCTAGAGAGGTATTATTTGGTAACCCTGATCGAGCTGCTACTAGAATTAGCAAAGATGGAAAACTCCTAAGCTATATAGCTCCAAAAGATGGTTGCTTCGCTAGCTGAATATTTGGGTGGCACCAGTTGATAAAATATCAGAAGCTAAAGTTATTACCAATGAAGAGCAAAGAGGAATTAGAAGCTATTTTTGGGCCAACAATAATACTCATATAATCTATGCTCAAGATAAAAAGGGTGATGAGAACTGGCGGTTATACTCCGTTAATGTGCTGAATAACACGCAAAAAGACTTAACACCAAGTAATGGGGTTCGCGCCTCAGTTTTAAAACTAAGTGATAAGCATCCAAACGAAATACTAATTATGATAAATGACAGGGTACCTGAGTATTTTGATATTTATAGAGTCGATATAGATACTGGTAAACGCGAACTAGTATACGAAAATAGTGCACAGTACTCATCTTTTCTTGCAGATGATGATTTTAAAATACGGCTGGGCTACAAAATGCTTCCAAGTGGAGAGGGCGAGATTTATTTGTTTGAGAATGGCGACATCGAGAAAGCTAAATTATTTCAAATAATTTCAACCGTGGATATGCTTACTACTGCTCCTCTTCACATTTCATCTGATGGTACAAAATTGTTTATGAGCGATAGCTCTAGAAGAAATACGTCTGCTTTAATCGAAGTAGATTTAAGTATCAATACTAGAAAAGTAATATACGAGAACGATAAGGCGTTGCTTCGCTAATTGATGATTATATAGTTGATACTAAATCTAAGATGATTCAAGGTGTTGCTACTAACTATTTACGCAAAAATTGGGTGATTATTGATTCTAAAATTGCCCTGGATTTAGAGTATCTTAAGGAGATTGACAATGGTGATAATGGTGATTTGGAAATTGTATCTAGAACATATGAAGATGATAAATGGGCTGTAGTTGTAGTTGTAGTTGTAGTTGTAGTTGTAGTTGCTTCGCTACAACTACAACTACAACTACAACTGGTAGTGTTCTCTAAAAGTGATAGTCCATCAAAATATTATCTTTATGATAGAACGCAAAGAAAGGTACAATTTTTATTTATCTCAAATACAAGTCAAGAAGGATTGCCATTTTCAAAAATGTATCCACATAGTATAAAATCTAGAGATGGTTTAGATTTAGTCAGTTACCTTACTATACCAAGATGGCTTGATGATGGTATGGGTTGCTTCGCTATCCGTCAAAGACAGTGATAGCGAAGCAACTAGTTGTATATGTTCATGGTGCGTAGCACAGCCAATGCGCGAGACAGTTGGGTTGCTTCGCTATTAGTTCGGGTTGCTTCGCTAGCAGTGGCTTGCAAACAGAGGTTACGCAGTACTTAATGTAAATTATCGTGTAGCGAAGCAACAACTGGTTTTGGCAAAAATTTTAGCAATGCAGGAGATGGCGAGTGGGCTAGAAAAATGCAAGATGACCTTGCCTAGCGAAGCAAGGCGTACAATGGGCTATAGATAATAAGGTAACTCAGAAAGACCAAATAGTCATCATGTTATGGTGGTTATGCGGCGCTTGTTGGTATGACAATGACGCCAGATATGTACGTCGCTGGAATTGATATAGTTGTAGTTGTAGTTGTAGTTGCTTCGCTACAACTACAACTACAACATCTAATCTTGAAACATTGCTAAGCTCCATACCTCCTTATTGGAAACCTCAGATGGCTCATTTAATTAAAATTATTGGAGCTTCGCCTGATATAGAAGAAGGGAGAGAGTTTTTAAAAAAAAGATCTCCCTTGAGCTTTGCTAAAAATATAAAAAAGCCACTGCTTATTGTACAAGGGGCAAATGATCCACGGGTAAAACAAGCTGAATCAGATCAAATAGTTGAAGCTATGAAAAAACTTTCAATACCAGTTGTATATTTACTTTATCCTGATGAAGGGCATGGTCTGCTTCGCTGGCAAGGCCGGAAAACAGGCTTTCAATGTATGCTAATGCAGAAGTATTTTTAGCCAATTTTGTTGCTTCGCTAGAGGAAGATTTGTTCCGCATAATAATAATTTTGCAGGCTCTTCTGTAGTGGTAAAAGCAGCTGTAGTTGTAGTTGTAGTTGTAGTTGTAGCGAAGCAACTACAACTACAACTACAACTGAGGAGATCACATGGACAAGAGAAAAGGAATGACTATAAGTTAATTAAGAAGTCATGCTTGTAAAATTTAGGGTGACTTGTTTTGCACCACGTTTGGGTTTTTAAAAACCACATAATCATTGCCAATTTTGGGAAAAAACTCTTTTGTGTTGCTTCGCTACTTCTGTATCGTTATTAAATCTTACTTCTATTATGTCACCAGGGCACAAATGCACCGAAATTAGCAACATCGATAATGATGCCAATTTTTTTGCCCTTTTCATTTACTACGAAAAATTTTCGTAGGTCGCTTATATAATACTCATCTTCTTGAGTGACAGGAAGAGTATCACGTAGACAGAATAATTTAATGCTTCAGCGGTATTACGGTCGTTGCTCCCAACAAACCTACACACTAAGAATTTACTCTTACCTTCTTTAATTTAATTGGAGCAGTGTTTTCACCCACAATATCAATAGCCAAGATATTTTCTTTGGTAGTGTGACAACAGTAAATGATTTAACTAGCACATCTCCTTTTATTCCATGAGCTGCTGATATTACACCAACTAAAATTAATCTATCATCTTCTTTCATTTCTCGATCTTTGATTGATATATTTCTAAAAAACCATTACTCTTATTCTATCTTCATAAATTAAATTTAATGGGCACAAATGCAACATGAAAAAACTATTTATCAGCTTGGTGATCCTGCTTCCAGCGAAGCAGCCCTTTAGGGTAGGCCCTAATAATAGCGGGGGGGGTAAGTGCATCAATAGCATTTACCGATTTTACAAAAATATACCAAGAATTTGTTAAAAGCACCAGAATAAATGTTGCCACTCTTGAAGCAAACAATTTTAGAATTATAAAATTTCCAGTACCCTATCTTCTTATTGATGAGATTAAGCAAGAGGGTAAAATTGCTCTTCTTGTCCCAGTTGTAGTTGTAGTTGTAGTTGTAGTTGTAGTTGTAGTTGCTTCGCTACAACTACAACTACAACTACAACTACAACTACAACTGGCACATAAAAGATATAAAAATTGAGTTTTTGCTAGGGTCTTTATTTCGGTTTAACCCAGAAATTAGGGAATTAACAATCGGAGAAGCTGTCGTTCACCTGAATAGTGATGATGTGAATTTTTTAAGTCATGGCGAATTTATCTCTGAATTGATATTGAAAGAAGCTCTTTCAGTGAAGGCTAAAGTTAACAAACTTACTTTTGTTGAATCAGATCATGACGTACCTTTTACCATTAATAATTTTAATTTTTCTAGTGGAAATGAAGGGACAAATTTTGAAGGGTCCATTGGCAACATAGGAAGTATTAATGGTTCATTTGAAAAATCAGTAAATAATAATGTGGTATTTAAAATCGATGTACAAGATACAAGTTATAATTTTAAATTGAATGAGACTTATAAAGATGGTCTGTTGGAAGAGGGGCTGTAGTTGTAGTTGTAGTTGTAGTTGTAGTTGTAGTTGTAGTTGCTTCGCTACAACTACAACTACAACTACAACTGGCAGAATTAAGAACTACTAATTTATCAAGTAAAATCGCAAAATTAATTCCTGATTTTGGCAATGTAGGGCAGTATCTTAGGAGTAATGAAGATGTAAAAATTAATTTTAATATTAAGCCACTTAAACAAGGATTGAGTATTGAGTCGATTATTATTAGTTCCGATTCACTACAAGGAAAGGGCGAAATGAAACTAAGTAATGATTCTGCATTTATCTCAGATATAAACATTGAATTTAGCAAACTAGATCTAGCTAATTGGTTAAACTCTAAAACAGATGAATCTATAGGAGGTGCGGTTAGATTTGGAGCTAATAACCGGCTTGATTTTAGCAAAAATAATTGATTTGTAGCTAAGGCAGTTAAAATTGATGAAAACAACTCTTTAAGTGATGTAAATTTAAAAATAAAAATTGAAGCTGGCCAGTTCTTTATTCAGGATTTTTCTGGTCAAGTAGATCAAGATGGAAAATTTAGCTTGAGTGGTTCTATTATGTGCCAGTTGTAGTTGTAGTTGTAGTTGTAGTTGTAGTTGTAGCGAAGCAACTACAACTACAACTACAACTACAACTACAACTACAACTACAACTACAGCGCACATGTTTGTGCGTAAGCACAAGAACTCAGAATTCTTTCCGAAACCTTTTTAATGGAAAAATTATTTTGAATCATAAAGACTTAAATGATTTTGTAGAATTTTTTGGCGGCAAGGAGGTTAGAACAGATAAGCCTATCCCGTTTGATTTGTTGTCTGACATAAAATTTAGTTCAGTTGATATATCACTGCAGAATTTTCTGATAAAAACTCATGAAACAGAAGTAATGGGAAGCCTTTCATCTAAGTTTATTGGCAACTCTCCAAGAACAAATGCTAGTATAAGATTTACCTCTGTAAACATTGATAAAAATAGTTTTCCAGTTTTATCTCGAGCATTTGCATATCTTCGTAACTTATCAGAAGATATGCAAGACGAAACATATTTAAATAAGTTTATTCCTATAAGAAAGATTAGCTCCATAAGTAGCCTTGATATTACTTTTGACTACTATGTGCCAGTTGTAGTTGTAGTTGTAGTTGTAGTTGTAGTTGTAGTTGTAGCGAAGCAACTACAACTACAACTACAACTACAACTGGCACAAGATTACATTAAATAAAAAATTATACGAGAATGTAAATTTTGTTTTAGATCTTTCTCCTGGAAGAGTATCTATTGAACGATTATATATCACGGATGGGACTGATACTAATCTTAGTTTAGAAGCGCAGAGCATAAGACCAAGCGTAAAAATTGATATAGATAATGGTTCTGCAGCAGTTGATTTTCTTTCGGCTCCGGCGATGCTTGCACTCAAACAAAAGATACTAAAGGACTTTGATCTTAGTAAAATTGACATAGTGGCACGGTTTTCTCTCGCCCGTGTATATCAAGGTGAGTTTAGTCTCGGTAAGGTTATTTTCTTGGCAAAAAATGACAAGAACTTAATTGATATTTCTAAGTTTGAGGCTGATTTATTTGGAGGTCGCTTGCAATCAGCAGGTAGTGTTTTGCTTGAGCCATATACTTGGAATTTTGTATATGCTTTGAATTCGGCCCAGATAGAGCAAATCTCCAAACTACTGCCCTGCTTCGCTGAGAAGTGATTAATTCCGGTGGAGTTATCAGTGCAAGTGGAATGTGGTCAACAAATGGTGAAAAACTGGATGAGCAGTTATATAATCTTTATACCAAGTCAAATATTGTAACCTTTGTGCGCTGTAGTTGTAGTTGTAGTTGTAGTTGTAGTTGTAGTTGTAGCGAAGCAACTACAACTACAACTACAACTACAACTGGCACAAGGAATAATTTTTCCATTGATAATTTTATTCAAACACTTGGCGATCCAAATTATGATATGAATTCATTTAACGAAGACTTAAATAAAACTCTTCTTCTAGATAAAACTCAGGTGAGTGATTTGCAGGCTAGCGTGGAGTTATCAAAAGGAATACTTACTGCGCCATCCGTAGCATTTAAGACTAAGTACTCCATCGGTCAAGGATCTGCTACATTTAATTTGTATGATTTTAACGTGGATGCAACTTCAAGTTTTTCTTTCTATCTTGCTAAACCGAAATATGGTCGTAGCTCTACAGACTATGCACCAGCAAAGATGAACGTTACAGCCTTGTGCCAGTTGTAGCGAAGCAACTACAGCGCACAAATTTAATCCTAAAAAAGAAGCAAATACTGAGGACTTAAAGGAAGTACTTAAAACAAGAAATCAGAAGTAATAGAGTTAATTTGGCCTGTAAAACATATCATGAGATTGCGGTGCCTAATTTAATGATGGTTACTGAACTTGACTTTAATGTATATATGCTCTGGGTTTAATTTTTTCATTTAGAATCGTGGTTACATTTTAGTCTATGCATCAATCAAATATTTTTAAGCTATTTACTGATTACAAACAGTTCCAGATATTTATTTTAGGAATTTTAAGTGGCATGCCGCTTTTTATCATATATTCTACTATTGCAGCATGGATGAAAGGAGCAAATATAGATATTGCAATTATTACATCCTTTGCTGCGGCAAGGGTTTTTTATTCTCTTAAGGTGTTCTGGTCTCCTTTCATAGATCATCTAAAACTTCCGATAATTCATCGTATAGGAAGGCGTAAGAGTTGGATGTGTTTAATATCTGGTATAATGGCGTTTATTATATTTTTATACAGTAGGCTAGATCCAAATGAATCTATTGGGATGATTTATGTATTGACTATTGCGCTCGGTGTGGCATCTGCAACTCTAGATATAGTAATCGATGCATTTAGAATTGATACAATTGAAAAAGAAAAGCTTTCCGTAGCTGCTGCAAATGCAGTGTTTGGGTATAGAGTAGGTGGATTAATAGCTGTAGCTGGTGCATTTTTTATTGCTGAAGATTATGGTTGGAACATTGCTTTTTTAGCTATAAGCTCTTTGTATTTTATAGGAATATTTTTTATTCTTACTTTAAAAGAACCAAAAATCGCACAAAAAGCCATTAATATACTAAGTATTTCTTTTTGGAGGCTTATGACAATTGATCCATTCGCTGACTTTTTAAAGCGTGATGGTGCACTGGCTATCTTGCTCGCGGTGGTATTTTATAAGCTTGGCGATGCTATGCTGGGCGTCGTTGCAATGCCATTTTATATGGAGCTGGGTTTTACGCTTAAAGAAATTGGTGCAATCACCAAAGTTTTTGGCTTAATTGGAACTATTTGCGGAGCCTACGTGGGTGGCGTAATAATGTATCGGTATGGCAGCCTCAAAGGTTTGATATTTTGTGGTGTGGCACAAGCAGTAACAAATTTAGCTTTTGTGTGGTTGCATCACCAAGGGCATGATACTAATGCTTTAATGATTGCAATAAGCATCGAAAATATGGCTTCTGGAATGGGCTGCTTCCCTGCTTCCAGCGAAGCAGGGAAGCAGGGCAGCACTTGTTGGATATTTAAGCTATTTGTGTAACAAACAGTTTTCAGCAACACAATATGCATTGCTCAGTAGTTTATCTGGGTTATTTAGTCACACTATAGTAGGTTTCGGGGGTTCAATTATGAAGGTAATGGGTTGGGATAATTACTTTATAATGACTGTATTTTTGGCGATCCCTGGTTTACTTTTATTATTGTATTTAAATAAAAGATTTGAAGAAAAAACAACATAAAGCAAAATATGATCCGTCATATTGCCATATGTTGATTTTTTACAAACGTTTTTATGCAACCCTAAATTAAGGGAATTTTGATCTTGTGCCAGTTGTAGTTGTAGTTGTAGTTGTAGTTGTAGTTGTAGTTGTAGTTGTAGTTGTAGTTGCTTCGCTACAACTACAACTACAACTACAACTACAACTACAACTGGCACATAAAGGTTTTTATGTTTAAGAATTTATCTTCTTTTTTATTGGTATTATTTTTAGTAACAAATGTTTCTGCAGCGACCAGTTGTAGTTGTAGTTGTAGTTGTAGTTGTAGCGAAGCAACTACAACTACAACTACAACTACACCCACAACTACAACAAATAATAAGGCAAGCAAGAAGCCTAGCTTTCCTTTACCTATACAAACAAGCT
>Ga0136639_10000177_pt1 | contig 19862 bp, 20 predicted proteins | sample AntDrymUQ8592106_2_FD_113739 | JGI IMG/M metagenome (GOLD analysis project Ga0136639, IMG submission 113739) | Polar desert sand microbial communities from Dry Valleys, Antarctica - metaG UQ859 (21.06) | ecosystem: Environmental > Terrestrial > Soil > Desert | place: Antarctica: Dry Valley...
GGCGGCGAGGCCACGGGCATTGCCGGCTCGGGAGCCATTCGCGCGGCCGATGCCGGAGCAATGCCCCGCGCCGAGGCTGGAGCCGCGTTTGCCATGCGAAATTCGACCCCGCGCTCGCCATCGGTCAGCGGCGCCGCCGTAGCGACGCGATCGGCGACCGACTGTTCCGAGTGCGCGGCTGGCGCATATCCGGCAGGGGGTGGCGTGGTCGGCGCGGTGGGCACGGGGCGGGGCGACGACGCGATGGCTGGCGTTGAAACGCGCTGCGACTCCTGCGGCGGAGGCGCGTACCCGGCCATCATCGGCATCGGCGTCGGAAGATCCTGCAGCGCTCGGTGCGACGGTCGAGCGCTACCCTCCACGAGCGGCGCGGGTGACGAAATTTCACGCGAGCCCTCGGGTGGCGGTGACGGCGTCACCCCCTGTTCCGGACCAGGCGCGAGCGACGGGGCCTGCGGCGGATCCCGTGGCGAATCGTCCGTGATCGGCGCAAGGGGCGCGTCGCGCCGCGACGCTGCCGAACGTGGCGTGCTCGCGTCCGCGAACGGCGCGGGCGTCGGGACGCGCTGCGAAGCGCGCGGGGAAAGCCGTCCACGCGCGCCCTCGCCCGGCGCTAGCGTCTCGACGGTCGCTTCGGCGCGAGCTTCGCGCGGCGCGCGACGCGGCGGCGATGCCGTGGGCGCGATCGCCTTAGCGGTCTCGACCGCGACCGGGACCGCGGCTGTCGCGGCGGGGAGACCGATCGCCACCTCTGGAGCAGCAACGGCGCGGGCGGACGGGACGATGATCGGCGCGCCCGGACCCGCAGCCGGAGCGGCGACCGGAGTAGCAATGGGATCGGCGACGGGATCGGCGACCTTGGCCGGCGCGGCGAGATCGCGCGCGCGGACTCGCTCGCGCGGCCCGGGCGCGTCGGCCGCCGGCGCGAGCACCGGCGGCAGCGCGGGCGCGCTCGACGATTTCGGAAGCGAGAATATCGCAACGGGCGGCGTGTCGGACCGCTCGATCACGGTCGCCGCCGGAGGTTTCGCGCTGCCATCGGTCGGGGCGATTGGGCTCTCGGTCGGTTCGAAGGCCGGCAGTCCCGGAGCGACGATCGCGCGCGGCGCCGGCTCCGCCGCCGGTCCACGCGGAGATTGGCGCAGTGGCTTGGCGGCCGATCGCTCGACGACGGTCGGGGGCGCCTCGGAGGCCGCAAGTGCGACGGATTTTGCCGGATCCACCGCCACAGCGTCCGCCCGATCCGGCAATATCATGCCGTCGGCGGCAATTTTTTGCCCCGCGTCGACCGTCGCGTCGACGATCGGGGCGACGGTGTCCGGTGTCGGGCGATCGTCGGGCGCAGCGCCCGCCGGGCCCGCGATCGAGGCGAGCGCCAGCGCGAAATCGCTGGTGGTGGCGAGTTGGGACCCGGTCGGCCTGGGCATCGCGAATGCGGCCGGGGCTGGCAGGGTCGATAGCTGGATCATGCGCGGCAACACTCGTCTGAAATGGTCAGACGGCGCTCAGCAAGGAGCGTGCCGGTTTTTCCGGAACGCCGGCGCGTCCTCGAGCGCGCGGAGTTCCTTGAGCGCGATCTGCGCCTCGGCGCGGACGATCAGCTTCTCGATCGCCGACTGGTCGCGACGCGCCTCGCGAGTCGCCTCGCGCGCGCGCTCGAGCCCGGCTTCGGCGGCCTCGAGCCGCTTCTCGGCGGCTTGCGCCGAGGCGTGGAGGCGGTCACGATAATAGGCCGCGGCGGCCATGCTGGCGGCGAAATCGGTGTCGGCGCGCTGCGGCGTGATGTTGGCGGCAAGCTGTGCGATCCGCGCCTGCAGCGCCGCCTCGTTGTCGACATGCGTGTTCGCCGCGATCTCCTGCGCCTGGACCTGACCGAGCTGGAGCGTTCGCACGCGCAGCAACCGCCCGAGCCGCCTGGTTGCGGCGTCAGCCATCCCCGAAGACGCCGGTCAGTTCGCCGACGGCTTCGTCGAGTCCGATGACCTGGTCGGCATCCTGGCGGATATAGTCCATCACTGCGGGGTGATAGGCGATCGCGGCGTCGATCGCGGGGTCGGCACCGGGGCGATAGGCGCCCATGAGGACGAGATCGCGATTCTCCTCATAGGTCGCGAGATGGCGCCTGAGGATTCGCGCGGCATGGCTGTGCGGCCTGCCGACGATGTCGGTCATCACCCGGCTGACCGAGGGGCCGATGTCGATCGCGGGATACACCCCGCGCTCGGCGAGCGCACGGTTGAGGACGATATGCCCGTCGAGGATCGAGCGCGCGCTGTCGACGACCGGATCATTGCCGTCGTCGCCATCGGCGAGCACGGTGTAGATCGCGGTTATCGACCCGCCCGACGACACGCACGTGCCGGCGCGTTCGATCAGACTGGGCAGCATCGCGATCGCGCTCGGCGGGTAGCCGCGCGCCGACGCCGGCTCGCCGAGCGCCAGGCCGATCTCGCGCCCGGCGTGCGCGACGCGAGTCAGCGAATCCATGATCAGCAGCACCTTCTTGCCCTCAGCGCGAAACGCTTCGGCGATTGCGGTGGCGCGGAGCGCGCCGCGAATGCGCAGGACCGGCGAATGATTGGCGGGGACGGCGACGACGACCGCGCGCTTGCGCGCCTCGCCGAACACCTTCGTCTCGAGGAAATCGGCGACTTCGCGGCTGCGTTCGCCGATCAGCCCGACGACGACGATATCGGCCTTGGCGGCGCGGACGATCATGCCGAGCAGCACCGACTTGCCTACCCCCGACCCGGCCATGATGCCGACGCGCTGCCCCTGGCCGATCGTCAGCAGCCCGTTGATCGCGCGCACGCCGACGTCCATCGGCTCGAGCACGCGACCCCGATCGAGCGGCGACTGGAGCTTGCCGGCGAGCGGCCAGCGTTCGGCGCCGCGGATCGGCCCGAGCCCGTCGATCGGCTTGCCCGCGCCATCGACCACCCGGCCGAGCAGCGCCGCGCCGACCTCGGCTTCCCCCGGCGGGCCGATCGGACGAACAGGCGCGTTCGGAAGTAAGGCGGCGGGGCCGCCCAGATTCATCAGCAACGTCCGTCCCGAGCGGAAGCCGATCACTTCGGCTTCGATCGCCCCGGGTCCGCCCGCGCCCACCGAACAGATGGAGCCGACCGGCAGCGATAGGCCGACGGCCTCCATCAGCAGCCCGTCGTAGGAAGAAAGACGCCCCGACACACGGGGTTTCGGCGAGAAATCGCCGATCCCCAGTTCGTCGAGATAGGCGCTCGTGAAATCGTTCAGCATGCGGGAACGGCGACGCGGTCGATCGCCGCGGCAAGCTGCCCGAGCCAGTGATCGGGCCCGTCCTCGACGATCGTCGAGGCGCTTTCCAGGACGAAGCTGCCGCGCGCGATGGCGGCGTCGCCGACCGGGAACAAGGTCTTGGGCAAGCGCCCGGCGACCAGCGCGACGTCGTCGGGGTGCAGCCGCAACAACGCGCTCTCGGCCGAATCGGCAAGGATATCGACCGCCGATTGGATCCGCGCGGCGAGCAGTTCGGGCGCGATGCCGACGTCGCCGACCAGCCGGCCGACGAGCAGCAGTACGGTCTGGCGCAGCTGGCGCGCCATCCGCTCGCGGTCGAAGCCGACGCCCCGGCCGAGCGCGTCGCCGAGCGCCTCGGCCAGCGCATGATCGCGCCCGGCGTCGGCGGCGGCCTGCGCCAGCGTCGCGGCGACGCCCTCGGCATGGCCGGCGGCGCGCGCGGCGGCGATCGGATCGACGAATCCGCCACCCTCGCCCTGCGTCAGCGAGGGATCGAGCGGATCCCAGCCGTCGGTCGGGTTGCTGTCGGGATCGAGCGGGGTGAAGTGGCGCGGGCCACCTGCGGGCGCCGCCGAAAAGCTCTTGGGGCGCGGACCCTTCAGGTCGAACGCCTCGAACGGCTTGGGCAGCGCGAAGGCCGCGCCCAGCGCCGCCGCGGCGGCATCGTGGCGCGAGGAGAAGCCCGCGCGAAAGCCGATCGACGGCTCAGACATAATCGTCCTCGCCCCCGCCCATGATGATCGTCCCGTCCTTGGCCAGGCCGCGGGCAATACCGATCACGGTTTTCTGCGATTCGAGGACTTCGCTCAGGCGCATCGGCCCGCGCGATTCCATCTCGTCGCGGATTCCGTCGGCGGCGCGGCTCGACATGCAGCCGAGGAACCGTGCGCGCACCGCCTCGTCGACGCCCTTGAGCGCGCGAACCAGTGTGTCGCTGTCGATGTTGCGGATCAGGATACCCAGATTCTTGTCGTCGAGATCGAGCAGATTGTCGAAGACGAACATCGCTTCCTCGATCGCCTTGGCGACCTCCTTGTCGATCTTGTGGAGCTTGGGCATCACCCGCGCCTCGGTCGCCTTGCGCGCGCTTTGCATGATCTTCGCGGCTTCCCTGGTGCCGCCGAGTTGGACACCGGCCGACGTGCTGCCGCCACCGGTGCCGACGCGCTTCGACAGCATCGACTTCAGCGTCTCGACCGCCTCGGGGGTGATCGGCTCGAGCTTGGCGATCCGGTGGAGGATGTCGGGCTGGACGCCTTCGGGCAGGATTTCGAGAACCTGCGCGGCAACGCCAGAATCGAGGTTGGCGATGATCAGTGCCGCAACCTGCGGATGCTCGGCCTCGATCAGCGCGGCGATCTCGCCGGCGTCGAGCCAGTCGAGCAGGTCGATCTGGCACGCCGCTTCGGGCGGGGTGATCCGCGACAGCACGCTGTCGGCCTTGTCCTGGCCAAGCGCGCGCGTCATCATGGTTTCAATCCGAGCGCGTGGATTGAAGCCGATATCGGTGCGCTCGCGCGCCGCGCGGGTGAAATCGTCGAGCACGTCGACGACCTCGCCTTCGCTGACGTCGGCGACCGCGAACATCGCCTTGCCAAGCTGGCGGACTTCTTCGGGCGCCAGCTTCTCGAGGATCGCCGCTGCTTCCTCGTCGCCGACCAGCATCATCAGCACGGCCGCGCGCTCGACCCCGGTATAGCTGCGCAACACTCGCGTCATTGACCATTCTCCGAGCGGATCATGTCGCGAACCGCCAGCGCCGCGCGCGCCGGATTCTCACGCGTGAAACCGCGGACCAGGCCGACGCGCTCGTCATAGCCCTGCGCTGCGTCGAGCATGTCGATCGACACCGTGCCATAGTCATTGGGGCCGCCCGGGCCTTCGCGCAGCGCGCCGCCGCCGCCGCCGCCACCAACGCCGTTGCCAGCCGCGCCGCCGTTGAAGGCGAGGCGAGCGCCGGCGGGAACGTCGTCGCGCTTCTTCATCAGCGCCTTGGCCAGCGGCCGCACGCCGAGCATCAGCACCAGCAGCGCGATCACGATCGCGGTGACGTTGCGCAGGATCATCGGCACCCATTCCGCCTGGTACCAGGAGCTTTCCTCGGGCGCGGTGGCAGCGACCGAGAATTTCCTGGAAATGACGTTGACCTGATCCTGGCGCGCCGGGTTATAGCCCACGGCCGCCTGCACCAGCCCGGTGATCTGCTGGATTTCGAGCGCGGTGCGGCGACCCTTTTCGGGATCGCGCAGCAGCACCGCGACCGACAGCCGCTTGATTTCGCCCGGCGCGGTGCGGCTGACCGAAATTTCCTTGCCGAGATCATAGGCGCGCGTGAAACTGTCCGACTGTTTCATCGCCTCGGTCGCCGGAGCGACCGGCGCCCCCTGTCCATTCGCTCCGGGCTGGGCTCCGCCGGGCGTCAGCGTCGCGGTGGCCGGAACCGAATTGCTGAGCGCACCGGGGATGCCGCCGGGGGCGCCATTGGTAGCTTGATTGCCCGTCCAGCTGCCCTGTTCGGCGCGGACCACGCCCTGCTTTTCATAGCTTTCGCGAGTCGCCTGGGTTTCGTCGAGGTTGACGTCGGCCTGCACCTCGGCGGTGAAATTGCCCGCGCCGAGCAGCGGCGTCAGCAGCTGCGTCACCTGGTTGCGGACCTTCTCCTCGACTCGACGCTGGATCTCGATGCGCTTGTCGCCGTCGCCGCCGCCCGAACCGTCGGTCGACTTGCTGAGCAGGTCGCCCATCTGGTCGACGATGGTGACGGCGTCGGGCTTCATTCCCGGCACCGACGAGGCGACGAGGTTGACGATCGACCGGGTCTGGGCGTCGCTCAGCGTGCGGCCGGGCTGGAGCGTCAGCACCACCGACGCGGTCGGCGCCGCGCGATCGCGGACGAAGACGGTCGATTCGGGGGTGGCGAGGTGGACGCGCGCTTCGGCGACGACGTCGATTTCCTGGATCGATCGCGCGATCTCGGTCTCGCGCGCCTGCTTGACGCGTTCGCCCTCGACGGCGCGGCTGACGCCCATCGGCAGTTGGTCGAGCAAGGCATAGCCGCCCGGCGCGGCCTTTGGCAGGTCCTGTCCGGCCAGCAGCATGCGCGCCTTGTGATATTCGTCCTCGGCGACGGTGACGGCGCCCGAGCTGTCGACCGAATTGTCGATGCTGGCGCTGTCGAGCGCGGCGACAACCGCCGATTTGTCGGCGTCGCCGAGACCGCCGTACAGGATCTTCTGCGTCGGCGTACGCATCGTCATCCACGCCAGCGCGGCGGCGGCGATCAGGCCGAGCATGAGGATGAGCGGCAGGCTGCGCTTGATCGCCGGCTGCCCCAGGAAGCCGCCGATCTGCCGCAGCGGATTGGCGTAACCGGCTGGCGCGGCGTTCGGAATGTGGGTGAGTTGCGTGGCCATATTACACCGGCATGCTCATGATGTCCTTATACGCCATAAGGAGCTTGTTGCGGACCTGGAGCGTCGCTTCGAAGCCGACCGAAGCCTGCTGCCGGGCGAGCATCACCTTGGCGATGTCGATGGTTTCGCCGCGTTCGTAGGAGGCGGAGAGTTCGCCGGCCTTGGCCTGCGATTCGCTGACCGATTTGACCGCCTCGCTCAGCGTGTCGGCGAAGCTGGTCGGCTTCGCCTGGCCGGCCCCCGACACCCCCGGAGAATCGGCAGCGCGGCTCAGCGTGGCATTGCGTTCGAGGATCTGGCTGCGCAGCGCCATCACCCGATCGATGCCCATCGCACCCCCGATTCCGCCCACGCCGCTCATGCCGATGCCGCCTTATCCCGGAGTTGGGTAATGTCGTCGCCCTGCTCGCGCGCCTTGGCGAGGCGATAGCGCAAGGTGCGTTCGGAGATGCCGAGCCGCCGCGCGGTCTCGATACGACTGCCGCCGCACGCCGCCAGCGTGTCGCGGATCGCCGCGAATTCGCTCATCTGGACGACCTTGCCCAAGGTCGCCGAACCGTCGGCGAACGACCGCTCGATCGACGCCGAGGGACGGTCGAAGATGATGTCGCCGATGTCGATCACGTCGCCGTGCGACAACAGCAGCGCGCGCTGGATTACGTTCTCGAGCTCGCGGACATTGCCCGGCCAGTCGTGGCGCTCGAGCATCGCCAGCGCCTCGGCGGTCAGCCACGGCAGCGCGGGGCGCGCGCCGGCATGGCGCACGATCATCGCCGCGGCGAGCGCGGGGATGTCGCCGCGACGCTCGGCGAGCGAGCGAGTCGCCAGCGGGAACACCGAAAGCCGGTAATAGAGATCGGCGCGGAACCGGCCGGCGGCGACTTCACTCTGGAGGTTGCGGTTGGCGCAGGCGATGACTCGAACGTCGATCTTTTCGGCCACCGTCGCGCCGATCGGCACGACCTCGCGCTCCTGCAGCGCGCGCAGCAATTTGGCCTGGAGGCCGATCGGCATCTCGGCGATCTCGTCGAGCAGCAACGTGCCGCCGTTGGCGGCGCGGAAGAACCCGTCGCCACCCGACGACGCGCCGGTGAAACTGCCCTTCACATGGCCGAACAACATCGCCTCGAGCATCGATTCGGGGAGCGCCGCGCAATTGATCGCGATGAACGGGCCGTCGGCGCGCGGCGAGCCATTGTGGATGGCGCGCGCCAGCACTTCCTTGCCGGTACCGGTCGGGCCACCGATCAGCACGGTGATGTCGGAAGCCGCGATGCGCTCGGCCAAAGTGTAGAGCGCCAGGCTTTCGGGATCGGCGGCGACGGGCGCGCCGGGACGCAGCATCGCGGTCGCGAAGCCGGCGCCGAGCGCGGCGTCCTGGCAGGCGAAGCTGAGGCGGGCGGGGTTGCCGTCCCTGAAGGGGATCGCGCACGGGGCGCCGTCGCCGACCACCAGGGTGCGGCCGGCAACCGGCGGGGTCTCGCCCTCGGCGATCACGAACAGGTCGCCCGGCGTGGGCTTGCCGGTCTCGAACGAGCCGATCGCGAACCCTTGCGCGCGCAAGCCAGAGACCAGCGCATATTTCTGCCGCAGGACCGCCGCCGATGGAAAGAGTGAGACCATGCGAGATATTCCCCCTGTGCGAGAGGGCAATGGGGGGGGAGTGGTTAACGCCGGGTAAAGCACGCCGGCGCGCCGGCAATTTTCTGCCCCCTGATCCGGGCGCGCGACCGGGCGCATCGCGCACGGGAGTCGAGATTCACCGGGACGATGCTTCGCGAGCCTCCCGAAACCCGGTTCGCGGCCGTGGTTCGTAAAAGTGCTTAATGTCGTCGCCGCGCGGCCGTTATCCCTCCTGACGGCTCGGACTTCCGCATTGGGGGGGTAGCGGGATCGTCGGCTGAAATGGAGATACGGGACATGACTGTTATCGGAACCAATATCGGCTCGCTTCGCGCCGCGAACGCCTCGACTTCGGCGAACATGGCATTGAGCACGAGCATGGAGCGCCTGTCGACCGGCAAGCGCATCAATTCGGCCAAGGACGACGCCGCCGGCCTCGCCATCGCTTCGTCCATGACCGCGCAGGTTCGCGGCATGAACCAGGCGGTTCGCAACGCCAACGACGGCATCTCAATGGCGCAGACCGCTGAAGGCGCGCTGGGCGAAGTCGCTAACATGCTGCAGCGTGTTCGCGAACTCGCAGTACAGTCGGCTTCGGGCACCTATAGCGACAGTGACCGTACCAACCTGCAGGCCGAAGTCACCGAGCTGACCTCGCAGATCACCGACATCCTGGCGGACAGCGAGTTCAACGGCAACAAGCTGTTCGACGGCACGGCGGGCACGGCAGGTGCCGTCTCGATCCAGACCGGCGCGAACGGGGGCGATACTGTCAGCCTGTCGCTGGCGGCTGTAACGCTGACGGGTGTCGCGACGGCGAGTGTCGCCACGGCCGCCGACGCTACCACGGCGCTCGGCACCGTCGATACCGCTCTTGATACGGTGGCGACGAAGCGCTCGACGCTCGGTGCCTCGCAGAACCGTCTGCAGTCGGTCGTTAACAATCTGACCAGCAACGTCACCAACCTGACCGACGCGCGCAGCCGTATCGAAGACACGGACTTCTCGTCCGAGACCGCGGCGCTCGCCAAGGCGCAGATCCTGAGCCAGGCATCGACCGCGATGCTGGCGCAGGCGAACCAGAGCCAGCAGTCGGTCCTCCAGCTGCTGCGCTAAGCGACGCCAGCTTTGCGGGGGTGGCGTCACCCCCCTGACAGGCGCCGCCTTCGCAATCTGCTTGCCGAAAGGCAGGCACGGCAGAGCCCCGGTGGTCGCAAGACCACCGGGGCTTTCGTCGTTAGCGACCGTGGTTAGCGAAGTCCTGCGCGACGGCGTCCAACGTTGCGCAGCCAACCACCTTGCGTTAGCCTGCGCTCCCGGAGGTCACGATGACTCATCCCGCCACCTCCCGCCCCAACCTGGCCGAACTCGTCCGCGTGTCGGCCATGATCGGCTGCCTGAGTTTCGGCGGCCCTGCCGGCCAGATCGCGCTGATGCACACCGAACTGGTCGAGAAGCGCCGCTGGATCGACGAGGAGGCATTCCTCCACGCGCTCAATTTCTGCAATCTGCTGCCGGGGCCCGAAGCGCAGCAGCTTGCGACCTATATCGGGTGGCGGCTGCACGGGTGGCGCGGTGGTCTGGTGTCCGGGCTGCTGTTCGTCGTCCCCGGCGCCCTCGTCATCCTCGCGCTCTCGATCCTCTACGCCTTTGCCGCGCAGATCGGCTGGTTCGCGGCGCTGTTCGTCGGCATCAAGGCGGCGGTGCTCGCGATCGTGGCGCAGGCGCTGGTGCGGCTCGCCGGACGAGCGCTGACGACCGGGTTCAAGCGCGCGATCGCCATTGCCGCCTTCGTCGCGCTGGCGCTCTTGCAGCTTCCCTTCCCGGCCGTGGTGCTGACCGCCGGCGCGCTGGGAATCGTCGTCGCCGGAACGCGACCCGAATGGCTGGGCCAAGTCGCCGCGCAACCCCGCACCCTGCCGGATCGACCGCGCCTGGTCACGACCGCCCGGACCCTGGCGATCGGTGCGGTGCTGTGGGCGGCGCCGATGGCGGCGGTGCTGGCGATGCTGGGACCCGATCACGTGCTATGGCGGGTCGGCGTCTTTTTCTCGAAGCTGGCGGTGGTGACTTTCGGCGGCGCCTATGCCGTGCTCGCCTATATGGCGCAGGAGGGGGTGCAGACCTATCACTGGCTGCAACCCGGCGAGATGGCCGACGGCCTCGGCCTGGCCGAAACCACGCCGGGTCCGCTGATCCTGGTCACCCAATTTGTCGGATTCTTCGCGGGCTTTCGCGCGCCGGCGCCGTTCGAGCCGCTGGTCGCGGGCGTCGCCGCGGCGGCGCTGACGACCTGGGTGACGTTCGTGCCGTGCTTCATCTGGATCTTCGCCTTCGCGCCGTGGATCGACCGGCTGCGCGACGCGACCCGGCTGAGCGGCGGGATGGCGGCGATCACTGCGGCGGTGGTCGGCGTGATCGCCAGCCTGGGTTTGTGGTTCGCGATCCATGTGCTGTTCGCGCGGGTGATCGCGGTGCCGGTCGGATGGGGACGGATCGACCTGCCCGATCTTGCCACGCTCGACTGGCGCGTCGCCGCGATCGCGATCATGGCGGCGATCCTGCTGCTGCGATATTCGATCGCGGTGTGGAAGGTGCTGCTGCTCGCGGCGCTCGCCGGGCTGGGAACGATGTTAGCCTAAGCGGCGCTGGAGCGCCTTCTTGAGCCGGTCGTGCGCCGATTTCTTGATCTGGCAGACGCGCGCGGCGCCGACGCCGAGCACTTGGCCGATCTCCTCGAGGTTCAATTCCTCGACATAATAGAGCTGGATCACCTGCTGCTCGCGTTCGGGCAGTTCGGAAATTGCCGCGATCAGCGTCTGGCGCTGGTCGGCATCGGCGAGCTGGTCGAACGGCGAGGGTTCGTCCGACATGAACCACGGGCCTTCGTCGGTATAGACATCGTCGACGCTTTCGAAGCGCACCGCCTCGGCGGTCACATAATCGGTGCGCAGTTTTTCCAGCGTCACGCCAAGCTTCTCGGCGACCAGCAGGTCGTCGGGACGCTTGCCGGTGGGATCGGTCAGCGCGGCAACGGTGTCCTGATAGTGCTTGCGCCGGCGCATCGCGCCGCGGGTCAGCGTCGCCTGTCGGCGCAGTTCGTCGATCATCGCGCCGCGCAGTCGCGTCAGCAGATATTGCTCGAAGGTGACCGCCCCGCGATCCTCGAACGCGCCGACCGCCTCGACCAGTGCGACCAGGCCGATCTGCACCAGATCCTCGACATCGACGATGCTGCTCATGCTGCCGTGGATGTGCCAGGCGGTTCGCCGCACCATCGGCAGATGCTTGCGGACGAGCGCCGTCATATCGGCGCGCGGCTGCGGGCGCGGCGCATAGGTCAGCGGAACGCTCGCGTCGGGCTGGATGCGCTGGTGATAGGTCATGCCGGCACCATCTGGGGATGACCGGCGAGCGCCGGCGGGGTATCGGGCGCGCCGATCACGGCGACGACCTCGACCGATTTGTCCTCGGGCACTTCGAAGAAGCTCATGACGGGGGTATCCGGCAATATGGTGCGAACCAGCTTGCGCATCGCGATGCGGATCGCGGGCTGGACGACGAGCGCGAAGGGTTTGGCTTCGGAAATCAGCGGCCCGGCGGCGCGCTGCATGGCATCGACGATACGCCGGCCGAGGTCGGGCTCGATCGTGTGGCGGCGCGCCGGATCCGAGCGTACGGCCTGGCCGAGCAAGGCCTCGAGCTGGCCCTCGAGCGTCATCACCCGCAGCGGCTCGCGCACGCCGCACAATTTCTGGACGATCAGCGCGCCGAGATCGGGTCGGATCATCTCGATCAGCTCGTCGGGGTCGGCGGTGCGCTGCGCGGCATTGCCGAGCGACGCGGCGATGCGGCGGAATTCCTTGAGCGAAATCCCTTCCGCGAGCAGCCCGCGTAGCACTTGAGTCAGCGCGGTCAGCGGCAGCGGCTGCGGGCATAGTGCGGCGACCAGCTGGCCCGCGCGCTCTTTCAGACCGTCGAGCAACGACTGGACCTCGTCGGGGCCGAGCAGATCGGCGGCGTTCTGGAGCAATTGCTGGTTGAGGTGGGTGGCGATCACGGTCCCCGGATCGACGACCAGATAGCCCGCGCCGGTCGCGGCGTCGGCGTCGCCCGCCGAAATCCACACCGCGTCGAGGCCGAAGGTCGGATCCTTGGCGCGCTTCCCCGGCAAACTGCCCACCGCCTGGCCGGTGTCGAGCGCGAGCATCTCGTCGGGCGACACTTGGTCCTCGCCGACGACGATGCCGCCGATGATCAGGCGATAGGTATAGGGCGCGAGATTAATGTCGTCGCGCACGCGCACCTGCGGCACGACGAAGCCCAAATCCTTCGACAGCTGGCGGCGGACACCGGTGATGCGGCCCATCAACGGGCTGCCCTTGCGCTCGTCGACCAGCGGCACCAGGCCATAGCCGATATCGAGCATCACGTGGCAGCTGTCGGCGACTTCGTCCCACCCGATCTTCGACAGGTCGGTCGGCTCGGGCGCGACTTCGGCCACCACCACGGGGCGGTCGGCGGCCTTCTTCAATTGCCACGCGGCATAGCCGGCGATCGCCGCCATCGGCAGGATGATGAACCACGGCATCCCCGGAACCACACCGAGCAGCGCGAGCACGCCCGCGACCGGCGCCCAGGTGCGCCAGCTGCCGAACTGGGTACCGATCTGGCCGGCGAGATCCTGCGACGAAGTGACTCGCGTAACGATCGACGCGGCGGCGATCGACAGCATCAGTCCCGGCACCTGCGCGACGAGCGCATCGCCGATCGCGAGCAGGACATAGGTCTGCGCGGCGTCGCCGACGGTCATGCCGTGGCTGAGCGTTCCCAGGATAAGGCCGCCGATAATGTTGACCGCCAGGATCAGCAGCCCGGCGATCGCGTCGCCCTTCACGAACTTCGACGAACCGTCCATCGATCCGTAGAAATCGGCTTCGGTCGCCACTTCGATGCGGCGCGCGCGCGCTTCGTCGGGGGTGATCAGCCCGGCGTTCAGATCGGCGTCGATCGCCATCTGCTTGCCGGGCAAGGCGTCGAGCGTGAAGCGCGCCGACACTTCCGAGACGCGGCCCGCGCCCTTGGTGACGACGATCAGGTTGATGATGATGATGATCGAGAAGACGAACAGGCCGACGACATAGTCGCCACCGATAAGGAACGTCCCGAAGGCCTCGATGACATGGCCGGCGGCGGCCTCGCCCTCATGGCCATGGACCAGCACGACGCGCGTCGATGCGACGTTCAATGCCAGCCGGAACAAAGTCGCGAACAGCAGCACGGTGGGAAAGGCCGAGAAATCGAGCGGCTTCTGCGCGTTCAGCGCGACCATCAGCACAGCGAGGCTGATGATGATGTTGGTGATGAAGAAGACGTCGAGCAGGAAGGCCGGGATCGGCACGACCATCAGCGCGACGAGCAGCAGCATCGCCGCGGGCAGCGCCGAGCTGCGCACGGCCGGGAGGGCGTTGCCCAGGCGGAAGGGAGCGCTGGCCATCGTCTAGAAATTCCCGCCGAGCTGCGCGAGCATCAGATAGGCGAGCTTCGCATTCTCCGGACTGGGGCGCAGGATGCTCGCCGCGGTCGCGTCGCTGCGCCCGGCGCCGAAGCGCTCGAGCGTCGAGGCGACCCAATTGCGGTCGCCGCCTTGCGCTTCGCTGCCCAGTACCACCTCGATATCGGGGTCGGTCGGGCCGGTGCCGATCGCGCGGCTGGCCAGCGCGGCGCCGCCGCCGACGGCGGCCCCCTTGTCGAGCTTGGTGGCGAAGCGCTGATAGACGTCGCCCAGCGATCGCGCGCTGCCGTCGCGCTCGTAGAAGACGTTGCGATTGGCGCGCGCGGCGGCGGGGAACAGCGCGGCCGCCGGGCGATCGGCATTGGCGTCCATCGCGCCCAGAAATTTCCGGGCGCCGCCCAGTCCGAGGAAATGCGCCATGTAGAGATCGGTGCCGGTGACGTCGCGACCCAGCTTCGACTTCAGCGCGTCCTTGTTGTCCGACGCATGCTCCGCCGCCATCAGCGACGCCGCCGACGGATCGTTGCGCATCCCGAGGATCGCGCGACGGGTCGCTGGATCGGACACGGTATGGCGGCCCGATGCGGTCTGATTGATGCTGTCGGCGGCCCAGGCCATGCCATGCGCGCCGCCATGCTCCTTGACGACGCCGAGCCAGCTTTGCTCGATGAACTGGTACAGGCCGGTGGCGGACGAGGTACCGGCGCGCGCGCTGGCGTTCAGGCCGCTTTCGACCTGCGCCTGCCCGAGCAGATAATTGAAATCGATGCCGGTGCGCTGGCTGGCGACCTGGATGGCGTTCTGGACGCCGGAGACGCGCTGGATATGGGGTACGCTCATCGAGGCCTTGCCTGAAATCCCTTGGGTGAGGGACGATCAGCAAGGAGCGTGCCAGAAATGGTGGTGGCGTCAGGCCAGCGCGGCGTTACCCTGCGGACGATAGGATTGCGCGCCCGAACCGGCAAGAACCTGCAGGCGGCGGCGGACGTTTGCCGCCATCAGATTGACGTAGATGCGGCACGTCTCGTTCAGGCGATGCGCCTCGCGCGCCAGTTCGTCGAGTTCGGCGGTGGGCGTCGCGTCGGTCGAATGCGCGACTCGATCGATCCCGGTGAGCTTCGCCGAGGTCGCCGCCTCGAGCGCGCCGATGTCATTGGCCTTCAGCGCGGCGATCTCGGCGTGGAGCGCCTCGATCACGCCGATCAGCGCGTCACGCCGGGTCATTCGGCTTCCAGTCGAGCTTCAGCGCGAGCAAGCGATCGGCGATGGTCGAAGGCACCAGCGGAAACTTGCCGTCGGCGATCGCCTTCTTGATCTTTGTGACTCGCTCGAGATCGATCGGCGGGCTCGCCGCCGCGGGCTGCGAGAGCGCCTGCAGCGTCGTCGGCGCGGCGCGCGCCGCATCCGCCTGCGTCGACGGCAACGACCTCTGGAGCGCCGATACCGGCGCCACGGGCGCGAGGCGGCGATCTACGCTTGCACTGGCCTTTGGTCCGATCGGATCCACCACGGCTTCCGTCCTCGAATTGCTTCGTCAGACCGACAAACGACTGGGGCCAGCACAAGTTTAGCACTTTTTTATCGTCCCCAGCCGGGCAAGGTCGCGCGGCCGCTGGCGACGGCGATGGCGTGGATCGGCGGCTTGGCGGGATCGACCTTGACCAGGAAGCGCCCGCCAGCGCCCGCATCGCCCTGGGCGATGCCGTCGCGGGTGATCGAAAAGCCGGTGGTGCCGGCCTCGACGGTGACGGGATCGCCACGACGGATGACGGGTTCGGCCTTCGGCGCAGGGGGTATCGGCGTCGTCGCCGCGACAACGGCGGTACGCTGCGCCTGCGGGGCGAGCTTGACCGGCACGAAGATTCGCCAGGCCGGCGCGGTGCAGCGTACCACCACCGCGTCCTCGAACGTCCCGCGCCACTCGAGCTGCGGCAGCGGGCACGATGCGAGCTTCAATCGCGGATCGACGACAGTGCGCGCGCCGCCCTCCTCGCCGATCGCGCGACCGGTGAAGGCGGTAACGGCGACATCGATCGCGGTCGTATCCTGGAAGCGCAGCTGCGCCGCCGCCGGTATCGGCAGCAATGCAGCGACGACGAGCAACGGGCGGATCATCGATATTCCCCTGCGAAGGCGAGGTTGAGCTGGACGGCGCGACCGGCGCCGGGACGGGTTTCGATCGCCAGCCGCGTCGGCGGCACCACGCGCGCCAGCAGCGCGGCGACGGCGCGCGCGCGATCGGCGGCCAGGATCGCGGGCGATCCGGTGGCACGATCGACGTCGCCGGGCGAGCCGTCGGTGCCGCCGGCGATGCGGACGATGATGCGCGGATCGCGCGCCGCCTCTCGCGCCCAGGCGAGGACAGCGGTCGGCGGCAATACCGCCGATCCTCCGGGCGCGAAGCCGGTGACCGACGCCGCGTCGACCGCCATCGGCGCCGGCGCGGCAATGCCGAAGCCTTCGCGCAGGCCAGCGGCGATGGCCTCGCCCGACAGCGCCTGATTGGCCTGCAGGAAGACGAAGAAGCCGACCAGCAGCAGCATGACGTCGGCCAGTGTGATCAGCCAGATCGGCCGGCGCGGCTCGTCGGCGAGCAGTTGCTCGGCGGTCACGCCGCGATCTCGCGCAGCCGCGGGCGCTCGCGCTCGGCAAGCGCGGCGAGCGGGGCGGCCAGCCGCGCGCGCTCGAGATATTCGGCGCGCGCGAGGCGCTTCAGCCGCGACGCTATCGGCATGCAGAGCAGGTTGCCGATCAACGCGCCATAGAGGGTGGCCAGCACCGCTACCGCCATTGCCCCGCCGATCGCGGACGTATCGGTCATCGCGGTGAACATGCGGACTAGGCCGATCAGCGTGCCGACCATCCCCATCGCCGGCGCGATCTCGGCGGCGGCAGCCCATGTCTCGGCCGCCGCGCGGTGGCGCTCGAAACGCGCGCTGCGGGCGTGCTCGACCAGCGCCGCCACCACCTTGGCGTCGCCGACATCGACGATCGCGGCGATACCTGCGGCGACGTCGGCGTCGCGGATCACCGACCGGTCGAGCTGGACCACGCCGTGGCGCGAGGAAATCCGGCTGAGCGCCTCGATCTGCGCCAGCAGCGCGCTGGCGTCGAACGGGCGGCGCCCCAATATGGTCGTCGCGGCCAGCGCGCGCAGCAGATCGCGCATTGGCGTGCGCAGCGCAACCGCGAGCATCGTCCCGCCGCCGACGATCGCGAGCGCGACCGGATCGAGGAAGGGCGCCAGGGTGGACGTCAGAGTCATCGCGCGAAACCTTGCAAGCGCGGTGCCAAGTCGTGCGCCCTCACCGGCGTGCCGATAACGCCCGCTGGCCCTGCATCGGCTTGCCGGCACCGGCAATTGCTTGCCGCTCGCTCTTGCCGCAAGCGGAAAATCCGGCGCGCCGCCGCGTTTGGCACGACGATTGCACAGCCACCTTCGCATTCAACGCGGGAGTAGCGATGCGATGGCTGGGGATCGACTTTTCGGGGTGCATGGCGCCGCGCTGGCGGTGCGTTCACAGCGCATGGGCCTGCTCGCGTCGAACATCGCGAACGCCTCGACCCCGGGCTATAAGGCCAAGGACATCGACTTCGCCGCCGCGCTCCGCGACGCCGAGGGCGGCGGCATCGACGCCGGCATCCGCGCCAACACCAAATATCGCGTGCCGCTACAGATGAGCATCGACGGCAACACCGTCGAACTCTCGACCGAGCAGACCGCCTTTGCCGAAAACGCGGTCGCCTATCAGACGACATTGTCGTTTCTGAACGGCCGCATCTCGACCATCACTCGCGCGCTGAAGGGCGAATAGCCATGGCCGACGCTCCGATGAATATCTTCCAGGTCGCCGGTCGCGCGATGTCCGCGCAGCTGGTGCGGATGAACACGACCGCGTCGAACCTGGCCAATGCCGGCGGCGTCGCGACGACCGCGGACGCCGCTTACCGCACGATGAAGCCGGTGTTCCGCACCCAGTTCGACGCAGCGTCGGGCATGGCGACGGTCAACGTCGAGCGTGTCGTCACCGCGGGCGAAGAGCCGACCAAGCGCTACGACCCCGGCAATCCGATGGCCGACGCCGACGGCAACGTCTGGCAAAATGCGGTCGATGAAACCCGCGAGCTCGTCGACATGCTCGAGAGCGCGCGCACCTACCAGAACAATGTCGAAGTGATGCAGACCGCCAAGTCGCTGATCGTCGACACCCTCAAATTGGGACGCTGATAAATGGCGACTTCCTTCGATACGACGCTGGCCGGGCTCGGCATCAAGCGCAGCGCACAGGCCAATCAGGCCAATGTCGCGGCCACCGCCACCGAGGCGCTGACCCAGGGCGACTTCATCGCGCTGATGACCGCGCAGATGAAGAACCAGGACCCGTTCGAGCCCGTCGACAACACCCAGATGGTCGCGCAGATGGCGCAATTCTCGTCGCTCGCCGGGATCAGCGAGATGGGTTCGACCTTGAAGGCGATCGCCGAGAAGCTTGGCAGCACCACGACCAGCGACGCGCTCGCCTATGTCGGCAAGACCGTGCTGACCGAAGGATCGGTCGCCTACCCGCGCGCCGGCGGCGGCTTTGCCGGCGGGGTCGAGCTCGACAGCGATGCCACCGCGGTCAATCTGACGATAGCCGACGCCAGCGGCCAGGTGCTCAAGACCGTCAACCTCGGCGCGCATGCAAAGGGCAGCGTCAGCTTCGACTGGGACGGATCGACCAACAGCGGCGCGCCCGCCGGCGACGGCCCCTTCACGATCAGCGCCAACGCCCGCGACGGCGCCACCACCGTTTCCAGCCGCTCGCTCGTCTGGGCGCCGGTCACCTCGGTCTCGATGCCCAGGGGCGGCGAGCCGATCCTCACCCTGGCCGGCGTCGGCCAGATCACCCCGTCCGCCGTGCGTTCGATCGGCTGAACCAAGTCACTGTCATTTCCTAAGGAGCATTGCCATGTCCTTCTACACCTCGCTTTCCGGCCTCCAGGCCTCGCAGACCGAAATGTCGACGATCTCGCACAACCTCGCGAACGTCTCGACCAACGGCTTCAAGAAGAGCCGCACCGAATTCGCCGACGTCATCGCGTCGAGCGTCTCGCTGAGCCCCACGCAGATGCTCGGTTCGGGTACCGTGGTGAAGGCGATTCGCCAGCAATTCGCACAGGGCGGTCTGATCCAGTCGACGTCGTCGCTCGATCTCGCGATTTCGGGCGAGGGGTTCTTCGCGGTCAAGCCCGACCTCGACAGCGCCAAGGTCGCCTTCTCGCGCAACGGCGGGTTCCAGGTCGATGCCGACCGCTATGTCGTCGATTCGAACGGCGGGCATCTCCAGGTCTATCCGGTCGACGGTTCGGGAACGGTCGTCGCGACCGGCCTCGGCTCGACGATCAGCCTGCGCATGCCCCAGACCAGCGGCACCCCCGAGGCGACCAAGGCCGTGGCGCTGGCGGTGAACCTGTCATCGAACGCGTCGGTACCCAAGAGCAGTTCGGTGTTCACCACCACCAACCCCTATCAGTTCGACCGGTTCAACCCCGCGACCTATAATAATTCGACCCAGACGACGGTCTATGACGCCAGCGGCAACGCGCTGACGATGACCAATTATTTCGTCCGCGACACCGCCGGGGCAGGCACCCCGCCGACCAGCACCTGGCTCGCCCACACCTTCGTCGGCGATCAGCAGCTCAGCGTCGATCCGGCCAATCCGCAGCCGACGGCGTTGACCTTCGACGCCACCGGCGCGATGTCGTCGCCGACCGCGGCGATCGCCTTTGCCGGCTTCACCCCGTCGGGCACCACCACCGAACAGCAGCTCACGCTCGATTTCGGCGCCGCCACCACGCAGTTGTCGCAGCCGTTCAGCCTGAACAGCAGTTCGCAGGACGGCCGCGCCGTCGGCCAGCTCGAGGGCGTCAACGTCGGCGAGGACGGCATCGTCCGCGCCAGCTTCTCGAACGGCGATACCCAGGCATTGGGCAAGGTCGTGCTGGCGAATTTCGCCAATCCGGCGGGGATGCGCCAGCTCGGCAAC
>Ga0136639_10000178_pt1 | contig 19858 bp, 19 predicted proteins | sample AntDrymUQ8592106_2_FD_113739 | JGI IMG/M metagenome (GOLD analysis project Ga0136639, IMG submission 113739) | Polar desert sand microbial communities from Dry Valleys, Antarctica - metaG UQ859 (21.06) | ecosystem: Environmental > Terrestrial > Soil > Desert | place: Antarctica: Dry Valley...
GCCCGAGAGACCGGTGCCACCGAAGCAGGTCCAGCCCTGCTCGTCGCTCTGGGCGTCCGTGTCCTCGGCCTCGGTGACCTGGTCGGGCGAGACCCGGAAGAGGATGACGTGGTGGACGACATCGGGGTTGCCGGGGACCACGTTGGTGCCGGTGAGGTAGCTGTCGCGGGCGAGACCCGGGTCGAGCAGGAAGCAGCGGTAGTCGTCGGTGCCGACGCGGGTCGGCGCCGCGGGGACGTAGGTCGTCGGCATCGTCATCGTCACCCGCTCCTCGCCCTTGCGCAGCGGCAGGAGCGGGCCCGGGTCGGGTGCCGCGTGGTGGGAACCACCCGACTCGGCCGGCTCGGTCGGCACCGACCCAGCGGCCGTCGGTGCGCCCGCCACCGCGCTCGTGGGCGCCTCGGGGGTGGCGGTCACGTCGCCGTCATCGGCGCCGGAACAGGCACTCAGGACCAGCGCGAGCACCGCTGCCGCCAGCCACGGCGGCGGGCGTCGCCTCATCCCGGGGGCCAGGTCATCGAGCGCCCGGCCAGGACGTGGAGGTGGGTGTGGAACACGGTCTGCCCGACCCCGGCACCGGTGTTGAACACCAGGCGGTAGTCGGTGTGCCCCTCGGCCGTCGCAACCGCGGCCGCGGTGCTCACCAACTCGGCCGAGGCGACGGGGTCGCCCGCGGCGAGCGCAGCGGCGTCAGCGTAGTGGTCCTTGGGCACGACCAGCACGTGGGTGGGTGCCTGGGCGTTGATGTCACGGAACGCCACGGTCCGCTCGGTGCTGTGCACGATCTCGGCGGGGATCTCCCCGGCCACGATCTTGCAGAAAAGACAGTCCTCCACGCCCGCTGCTCTCCCTCCCAGAAGTCGGTTCCACATCTTGTCACGAAAAAGTCGGCCATGCCGCGGTAAACCCCCGGCCCGACCTGCGCGTGCAACTAGCGTGATGACCCATGCGAGCACCCGGGACCAGGCGGTGACCGACCACCCCTCGTGGAGCGCCGACGAGGCGCTCGACGAGCTCTACGCGGCCCACTGGCGCCAGCTGGTGCGACTCTCGGTCCTACTCGTGCGCGACACCGGCACCGCCGAGGAGGTCGTGCAGGACGCATTCGTCGCCATGCACGGTCGCTGGTCCCGGCTGCGAGAGCCTGACCGGGCGCTCGCCTACCTCCGCCAGTCGGTCGTCAACGGGTCGCGCTCGGTGCTGCGCCACCGCGGCGTCGTCACCCGCCATGCCGCCTCCCAGCTGCCCCCGGGGTCGCGCGGCGGCACCGACGAGACCGCCGAGGCGGTGACGCGACGCGACGCCGTGCTCGACGCGCTGCGCTCCTTGCCGGAGCGACAGCGGGAGGTCCTGACGCTGCGCTACTACCTCGACCTTCCCGAGGCCGAGATCGCCGAGACCCTCGGCATCAGCCGCGGAGCCGTCAAGAGCCACGCCTCCCGCGGGTCCGCCACGCTGCGCGGCCTGCTCGCCGACCACCTGACCGGAGACCTGTGATGAACGACGACCCCCGCGACGAGCAGCTCGTCGGCCTGATCTCCGAGGCCACCTCCGGCGTCGAACCCACCGACCGCCTTGCCGAGATCCGTGGCCGCACGGCTGCGGCACCACACCGAGGACGGTGGTACGCCGCCGGCGGGGCCGCGCTGCTCGCCGCCGCCGCGGTCGTGGCCGTTGCCCTGCTCGGCACCTCGGTGTCACCGGGGGCGGAGGACGACGGGCCCGCCCAGGACCCGTCCCCGACCGTGACCGACCCGGCGCCGGTCCCCTCCGGCTCGGCGAGCCCGGCGGACCCGCCGACGGGCGCCGGCACGGTGACGTCGTACACCACCTTCTTCGTCGGCGACACTGCTCGCGGGCCGCGGCTCTTCAGCGAGGTGCACCACGAGGGCGGCGGTCGTGACCTGCTCTCGGCGCTCACGCTGCTGGAGCGGGGGCCGCTGGACCCGGACTACCGCGACGACTGGCCCCTGGGCGCCTTCGTCTCGGCTGGGTTCGACGGTGTGGGTGCCGACGGCCAGCTCAGCGTCGTGCTGGCCGGTGACTCGTTGCGTGACCGGCCCGCAGGCATGAGCGAGGAGGAGGCGCAGATGGCCGTCGAGTCGGTGATCTGGACGCTGCAGGCGAACGCTTCGGAGGGCGAGCCCGTCATGGCGCCCGTGCAGTTCTACCTCGGTCGCAACCCGATCGACCAGGTCCTCGGCGTGCCTACATCGGAGCCGCTCGCGGCTGGTGCGTCCGAGGACGTGCAGGCGCAGATGAACGTCGCGTTCCCGGCCGAGGACCAGGTCGTCGCGGGGTCGTTCGTCGCCCTGGGACGCAACAACGGCTTCGAGGCCACGATGACCTGGACGCTCACGGACGCTTCCGGGGCTGTGGTGCGAGACGGCTTCGCCCAGGCGGAGGGCTGGGGCGAGGGAGGCCTGTTCCCGTGGGAGACCGAGCCGATCGACGTGTCCGGGCTGGCTTCAGGTCGCTATACGTTCACCGCGGCCAACGACGACCCGTCGGGCGGCGCCGAGGGCTTCGGACCCGACACCGACACGCGCTCGATCATCGTCGAATAGCCGACCGGCGCCGACAGGATGGGTCCCATGAACGCCTTCCCCGCCCGTTCCTTCTCCCTCGCCGTCGCCGGCCTGGTCGCCGCGGCGACCCTGGCCGGCTGTTCCACCGACACCGACCCGGTTGCCGACGACCCGGCTCCGGGCGGGTCGACGAGTGCTCCTCCGACGAGCGAGGCGCCGACCACCGAGCCCAGCGAGCCCGCCTCCTCCTCCGAGCCGCCGGCGCCCGCGGAGACCGTGGTCGCTCCGGTCTACTTCACCGGTGACAGCCCGATGGGGGTGCGACTCTTCCGCGAGTTCCGCGCCGTCGAGGCCGACAACCCGCTCGCCGAGGCGGCCGCGCTGATGCTCGCCGGCGACGCGCTCGACCCCGACTACGGCACGCTCTACAGCGGCAGCGGCTTCGCCGCCGTGTCATACGACGAGCAGGGCGCCCGCTTCGTCGTCGAGCTCGCCGACGACTCCCTGACCACGGCGCCGGCCGGACTGAGCAAGGCCGACGCGCGCGTGGCGGCGCAGGCCCTCGTCTACACGCTCCAGGGTGTGCAGCAGGTCCGCGCGCCCCTCGTCGTCACCCTCGACGGCTCCCCCACGACCCTCCTCGGCCTCGACACCTCGGACGGCGTCAAGAACGCCTCGCAGCTCGACGTGCTCAGCCTGGTCAACGTGACCTCGCCCGAGCAGGGCGCGACCGTCAGCGGCGCGTTCACCGCCAGTGGCGTCGCCAGCTCGTTCGAGGCGACCGTCCCGTGGCAGGTGCGTCAGGGTGACACCGTCGTGCTCGACGGCTTCGCCACCGCTGAAGGCTTCATGGACAAGCTCTACCCCTGGGAGACCGAGATCGACGTCTCCGGTCTCGCGCCCGGTGGCTACACCTTCGTCGCGCTCACCGACGACCCGTCCGGAGGTGAGGGCCCGGGGCCCTACGTCGACACCAAGGCGATCACGGTGCAGTGAGGCTGGGCCAGCGTCGGCTCAACCGCACCCTCCTGCAGCGCCAGCACCTGCTCGAGCGCGCGGACCTCTCGCCCGCGCAGGTGTGCAGCGATCTCGTCGGGCTCCAGGCGCAGGACAACCTCCCGCCCTACCTCGGGCTCGCTGCCCGCCTGACCGCGTTCGACCCCTACGACGTCAGCCGCGGACTCGAGGACCGCTCGCTCGTGCGGTTGGTGACGATGCGCAGCACGGTCCACCTGCTCGTGGCCGACGACGCGCTGACCCTGCGCACCTGGACCCAGCCCCGGGTGGAGCGTGAGCTGCACAGCAGCCCGAGCACCCGACCGGCCATCGGCGTCGACCGCGACGTGTTCGCCGCCGCGCTGTCCGACGTACTGGCCGAGGGGCCGCTGCCCTCAAGTGACCTGGGTGCCGCCCTGGCACGGACCTTCCCCGACGTGCCACCGACGGCGCTCGGTCAGCTGGCCAGGGCGGCTGCCCCACTCGCCCAGCTGCCGCCGCGTGGGGCCTGGAAGGAATCCGGCGGCGTGGTCTACCAGCGCGTCGACCGCTGGCTGGGGCGCGCACTCGTCGACCCGGACGTCACGGCGATCATCCGGCGTTACCTGCGCGCCTTCGGCTCGGCAACAGCGGCCGACGTCACGGCGTGGTCGGCCATCACCCGGCTCGGACCGGTCCTGGGCGCCATGGAGGACCTCGTGCGGCACGAGGACGAGCGCGGCCGGGTGCTCTACGACGTGCCTGACGGTGCGCTGGCCGACGGCGAGGAGCCGGCTCCCGTGCGGCTGCTGGGCTGCTACGACAACGTGTGGCTCTCCCACGCCGGCCGCGACCGCGTGACCGACCCGGCGAAGCGCGCCGCGTGGATGGGCGTCAACGGCGGCGTGGCGCACACGCTGTTCGTCGACGGGATGCTCGAGGGACTGTGGCGGGTCGAGGACGGCCGGGTGCGCGTGCTCGAGACCCTGCGGCCGCTCGCCCGGTCCGAGCGCGCCGAGCTGGACGAGGAGATCGTGCGCGTCGAGGCGCTGCTAGCTCGTTGAGTTCGCTGAGTTCGCTGAGGTCAGCGCCAGCGAGGCGTCCGCGCGAGCAGCGCGGCACAGGCTGCGACGCCGGCGGTGGACGTGCGCAACACCTCGGTACCGAGGCGCACGCTGAGGGCGCCGGCCCCGACGAACAGCTCGACCTCTTCCGGGCTCAGGCCGCCTTCGGGGCCGACCACGACCACGACGGTGCCGGAGAGCGGGACGTCGAGTCCGGCAAGCGGGACGCTGGCATCTTCGTGGAGCACGACCGCCAGGTCGGCGCCGGCCACGAGCGCGGCGACGTCGGCGCTGGTGGCGAGCTCTTCCACGGTCGGGTGCCACGAGCGGCGGGACTGCTTGGCGGCCTCACGAGCCGTCGAGCGCCAGCGGGCCAGCGACTTCGCGGCGCGCTCGCCCTTCCAGACCGCCACGCTGCGCGCCGCGGCCCAGGGCACGATGCGCCCGACGCCGACCTCGGTCAGCACCTCGACCGCGAGCTCGCCGCGCTCGCCTTTGGGCAGCGCCTGCACGACGACCAGGCAAGGCTCAGGTCGAGCCAGCGCCTCGTCGTGGTCGACCACGACGGTGAAGACCCGCTTGCCGGTCTCCGAGACGGCACCGGTCACCGAGCGGCCCGCGCCGTCGGTCAGCACCACCTGCTCACCGACGCGCAGACGTCGTACGGCGACCGCGTGATGGGCCTCGTCGCCCTCGACGGTGACGCCCGCACCGACCGCCACGCCGGCCAGCGACGGCACCAGGTGGACCGGCAGGCTCATCCGTGCTGGTTGAACGCGTCGCGCAGTCGCCCGAAGACGGACTTGGCGGACGTGCTGCGGACCTGACCGGTCGGGGCTTCCTCGCCCCGGATCGCGGCGAGCTCGCGCAGCAGCTCCTCCTGGCGGGGGTCGAGCCGGAGCGGGGTCTCCACGATGACGGTGACGACCAGGTCGCCCCGACCGCCGCGCAGCCCCGGGACCCCGCGGCCGCGGAGCACCTGCTGGGTGCCGGACTGGGTGCCGGAGCCGACCTCGAGCTCGAAGTCCGTCTCGACACCGGAGTCGGCGCCCTGCTCGACGTCGGCCTCGAGGGTCGGCAGCGTGAGCGTGGTGCCGAGAGCGGCCGCGGTCATCGGCAGCGTGACCGTGCAGTGCAGGTCGTCGCCGTGGCGGGTGAAGGTCGGGTGCTCGGCGACGTGGATCTCGACGTAGAGGTCACCGGCCGGTCCTCCACCAGGACCCACCTCGCCCTGCTCGCTGAGCTGGACGCGGGTGCCGTTGTCGACGCCGGCAGGGATCTTGACCGTCAACGTACGACGGGAGCGGACGCGTCCGTCACCGGCGCAGTCGCGGCAGGGCTCGGGGATGATCGAGCCGAAGCCGCGGCAGGCCGCGCAGGGTCGCAGCGTGCGGATCTCGCCGAGGAACGAGCGCTGGACGTGGGCGACCTCGCCGACGCCGCGACAGGTCTCGCACGGGATCGGGTGACTGTCGGGAGCGGAGCCCTCGCCGTCGCAGGTCGTGCAGAGCACGGCGGTGTCGACCTTGAGCTCCTTGGCGACCCCGAAGGCTGCGTCGGCCAACGAGATCTCGAGTCGGATCAGGGCGTCCTGGCCCCGGCGTACGCGGGAGCGGGGACCGCGGCCCTGGGCGCCACCGCCGGCGCCGGGCTGGCCGCCGAAGAAGGCATCCATGATGTCGGTGAAGGAGAAGCCGGCGCCCTGGCCGAAGCCGGCCTGGCCGCCACCGAAGGGATCGCCGCCGCGGTCGTAGGCAGCGCGCTTCTGGGGGTCGGAGAGGACCTCGTAGGCGCGCGAGACCTCCTTGAACTTCTCCTGCGTCTCCGGGTCGGGGTTGACGTCGGGGTGCAGCTGTCGCGCGAGGCGGCGGTAGGACTTCTTGATGGCGTCGCCATCCGCGTCGCGGGCGACACCGAGGAGCTCGTACAGGTCCTGGCTCAACGTGGGTGTCCTTCTCTGGTCTCGATCGGGGTGGTGGGGATGACGCGGCTCAGGCCTCGTCGAGGATGCGCGAGACGTAACGCGCGACCGCCCGGACGGCGGTCATCGTGCCGGGGTAGTCCATGCGGGTGGGGCCCACGACCCCGAGAGTCGCGAGGGCGTCGTCCTGGGGGCCGTAGCCGGTGGCGACCACGCTGGTCGCGGCGAGCTGCTCGTAGGGGCCCTCAGCGCCGATCCGGACGGTCACCATGCCGCCACTGGTCGCCTCACCGAGGAGCTTGAGCAGGACGACGTGCTCCTCCAGCGCCTCGAGCAGCGGGCGTACGGCGGAGTCGAAGCTGTCCCCGTAACGAGCCAGGTTGGCAGCGCCGCCGACCGCGATGCGCTCGTCGGAGCGGTAGTCGCTCATAGCGTCGGCGAGGGCATCGACGACCGGTGCGGCGTAGACCGCCAGCGGGCTCGTCGACGGCTGCTCGCGCAGGTCCCGGAGGGCCGTGACCGCGTCGGCGATGACCTCGCCGGTGGCCGTCTGGTTGACCCGCAGTCGCAGGTCGGCCAGCACGTCGTCGTCGAGGTCGGCCTCGAGGTCGACCAGACGCTGCTCGACACGGCCGGTGCTGAGGATGAGCACGGCGAGCAGCCGGCGCGGTGCCAGGGCGACCAGCTCGACATGGCGGACCGTGGAGCGCGAGAGCGTGGGGTACTGGACGACCGCGACCTGACGGGTCAGCTGGGAGAGGACGCGCACCGAACGCTGCACGACGTCGTCGAGGTCGACGGCCCCGTCGAGGAACGTCGAGACCGCGCGCTTCTCGGCGACGCTCATCGGCTTGACCGTGGTGAGCCGGTCGACGAAGAGGCGGTAGCCCTTGTCGGTGGGCACGCGGCCCGCGCTCGTGTGGGGCTGGGTGATGTAGCCCTCGTCCTCGAGCGCTGCCATGTCGTTGCGCACGGTGGCCGGTGAGACCCCGAGCCGGTGCCGCTCGACGAGCGCCTTGGAGCCCACGGGTTCCTCGGTGGCGACGTAGTCCTCCACGATCGCGCGGAGCACGGCCAGTCGTCGTTCCTCCTGCATGCCGCCTCCTCCGCTGCTGTGCCTGCCCATGGTGTGCCGGTGCCTGACGGGGTGGTGGGCGCGAGATCACGAGGACCCTCTGGCACTCCGTCGTGGTGAGTGCCAATCCTACAAGGCCGCGCTGCGTCAGCCGACTCCATCCACCCTGCCCGCACCTGCAGCCTATGTAGGTTAGGCTTGCCTAACTCAATCTCAAAGGAGATCTGTCATGCCCCTGCTCGACCTCACCCACCTCGACGGACCCCTCCGCGTGGCGGCCGCTGCGCGCAGCATCCTGGCCTGCCCCTCCTCGGTCCAGCTGGTGGTCGACGGAGTCGACGACGTGCTCGCCGGGACCGACGACGTCGGGATGCAGGACCTGGCCGGCGCTCCGACCTTCTCGTGCGTCCCGGACACCGACCTCGCCCACGCTGCGGCCCGAGGAGCCAGGGCGCTGTTGACCCTCCACAGCGGGCTCGGCGCGATGGGTTCGCCCGACCGCGGGGCCACCCTCACCCTCGCCGGAACGTTGCACACCGCCGCCCGCGAGCACTGCGAGTGCTGCGACCAGGTCCGTGACGTCATCACGTTGCACCTCACCTTCGCGCTGCTCACGCGCACGGGCGGCCACCGCGAGCAGCAGGATCGCGTGCCACTGGCGGACTTCCACTCCCCTGCACTGGGGCTCAACCGCGGCTACCTGCAACGCTCGGTCGAGCACGCCAACCGCTGCCACCAGGAGGGGCTGCGCCAGGCGGTCGCGACCACCACCGGCACCCGGCTCGCCCAGGTCGTCGGCGTCACCCTGGTCGACCTGTGTGCCCAGGGCGTCGGCGTCCAGTGGGTCGACCTGACCGGTTCGCACTCACGCACCCTGACCTTCGCGCGCCCTGCCGGCGACGCCGACGAGCTGGGTGAGCTCCTGCGGAGCGCGCTGCACACCGGACTCTGCTGAACCTGCTCGGCGAACGTCCTTGCTGAGGGGCGCAGCTCACGGGCACTGCTGAGCGCCGAGTCCGCGGTGCGGCCTACGCTGGCCGGATGGGATTCATCGAGGTCGCCGACCGGGTCTGGGTCGCGCGACACGCGTGGTTCGACGTCAACGTCACGCTGGTCGGTGGCTCCGCAGGACTCCTGGTCGTGGACACGCATGCATCGAGCCTCGCGGCCCGCGGGGTCGTCGACGACATCCGGGCCCTGGGCATCGGCGAGGTGACCGCGATCGTCAACACCCACGAACACTTCGACCACACCTTCGGCAACCACACGATGCGCCTCGCCTACGGCGCCATCCCGATCCACGCCCACGAGGTCGCCGCCGAGCAGACCGTGGCGGCCGGCGAGCGCATCAAGGCGCAGTACGCCGATCCGGTCGGCGAGCCCGACCCGCACCGCGACGAGGTGCTGGAGACCGACATCGTGTCGGCCGACCACGCTTTCTCCTCCGTCGTCGCGCTCGACCTCGGCGACCGCTTCGTCGAGCTGATCCACCCCGGTCGCGGGCACACGGCCGGGGACCTCGTCGTACGCGTGCCGGACGCCGACGTGCTGCTTGCCGGCGACCTCGTCGAGGAGTCCGGGACGCCCGGTTTCGGTGACGACTGCTTCCCGCTCGAGTGGCCCCTCAGCCTCGACATCGTGCTCAGCCTGACCACCTCGGCGAGCGTGGTCGTACCCGGGCACGGCGCGGTCGTCGACCGCGAGTTCGTCGAGGTCCAGCGCAACCAGATCGGGATCCTCGCCGAGACCACCCGCGACCTCGCGTCCCGTGGCGTGCGCGTGGAGGACGCCGTGGGCGCCGGTGAGTGGCCCTTCCCCGTGGAGCGGCTCGGCTCCGCCGTACGACGCATCTACGAGCAGCTCCCCCGCAGCCAGAAGCGGCTGCCACTCATCTAGTGGGGTGAGTCGCGGTGCTCCGGTCGCGGGCTAGGTTCGGATCATGAGTGAATCCGAGAACGAACCCGAGATCGGCATCGGCGACGACCAGCTGCCCGAGGACCTGCAGCCCGGTGAGGACAACCCACTGGCCGAGGGCCTCCCCGACGACGAGACGGTCGACGACCTGCTGACGGGCGGCAAGGGCGCCGAGGAGAGTGACGAGCGGGAATCAGTCGGTGAAGAGTCAGACGGGTCACAACGAGACTGAGCCCGGCGCGGCACCCAGGTGCCGTCGGCGGCGCCACCTAGCGTGGGCGTCGTGAACGACCGTTACGGCAGCGACGTGCTCTCCGGCGACTGGTCGGTCCCCCAGCGAGGCCGCGCGGTCGAGACTGCTGCCGAGCTGGGCGTCGTGGTCGAGGAGGTCACCACCGACTGGGTCGGCGAGATCGTCGCGATCGACCGCGACCTCGACACCCTCACCCTCGAGGACCGCCGCAGCCGCCGCCGCACGTTTCCCCTCGGGCCAGGGTTCCTGCTCGACGGAAAGCCCGTGATCCTCACCCGCCCCGTGCGCGCCGGCGCTCCCGCCGCACCCAGCCGCACCGCATCGGGGTCGATCGCCGTCCATGGCGCCAAGGCGCGCGTCGCCCGGGCCAGCCGCATCTTCGTCGAGGGCCGCCACGACGCCGAGCTCGTCGAGAAGGTGTGGGGCGACGACCTGCGCCTCGAGGGCGTCGTCGTGGAATACCTCCAGGGCGTCGACGACCTCGTCGAGCACCTGCGCGACTTCGGTCCCGGCCCCGAGCGTCGTGTCGGGGTGCTGGTCGACCACCTGGTGCCCGGCTCCAAGGAGAGTCGCATCGCCCAGCAGGTCGCCGCGTCCCCCGTCGGCCGGCACGTCCTGGTCGTGGGCCACCCCTTCATCGATGTCTGGGCAGCGGTCAAGCCCGACCGCATCGGGGTCCCCGCCTGGCCCGACGTGCCCCGCAGCATCGAGTGGAAGAAGGGCATCTGCCGCGCCTTCGGCTGGCCCCACGCCGACCAGGCCGACATCGCCCGCGCATGGCAGCACATCCTCTCGCGCGTGCAGTCCTACGACGACCTCGAGCCGGCGCTCCTCGGCCGGGTCGAGGAGCTCATCGACTTCGTCACCGGCTCGGACTGATCACCGCCAGCCCATCTCGCACCCAGCGAAGGACGAGCTAGCTGCGCAGCATGAGGCCGTTGGCGTCCTTGGAGTCGCTGGCCAGCATGATGATGCCGTCGATGACTGGCCAGAGCGCGCCGATGCCGCAGGTGAAGATCGTGACCAGCAGCTGGGCGATGCCGATGCCGCTGTCACCGATGTAGAAGCGTCCGATCCCGAACGGGACCAGGATCTGCAGCAGCCCGGCGACGACCTTGGACTTGTCGGAGTAGGGGATGCCGGTGACCGGGTGCACGCCGTAGGGCGCGCCCGGTGAGGCCGAGCCTGCGCCGTAGGTCTGGTAGGGCATCTGGCCGTAGGGCTGCTGCCCGTAGGGGGCCTGACCGTAAGCAGGCTGAGCCGGCTGGCCGTAGGCCTGCGGGTTGTAGGCCGGCTGGTCGTAAGACGGCTGGTCGTAAGACGGGGGCGGGTTCTGCGGCTCGCCGTAGGGCGGAGGCGGCGGAGGAGGCGGCGGGGTCTGGCCGTAGGGCGAGTCGCCGTCGTGGGGCTGGTCCGGCTCGTACGGGTTCTCGGGTCCCTGCGTCATGCCTGCACCCTAAGCCCTGGCCGTCTCACGGTCGGCCAGGCAGGTCGGCCAGGCTGACCGAACACGCAGATCGAACGGGTAGTCAGGGCAGCAGGTCGCGTACGACGGCATCGGCGAGCAGGCGACCGCGCCGGGTGAGCACCAACCGATCCGCGGGCAGCTCGAGGAGGCCGTCGCCCACGAGCGCCGGGACGGCGGCGAGGCCGTCGGGCTCGAGCACGTCGAGCGGCAAGCCGTCGCGCAACCGCAGCTGGAGCAGCACCCGCTCGACGCGCCGGCTCTCGGGGTCGAGCACCTCGCGCGCCTGGGCGGGGCTGACCCCTCGGGCCAGCCGGTCGGCGTAGGCCACCGGGTGCTTCACGTTCCACCAGCGGACCCCGCCGACGTGGGAGTGGGCGCCCGGACCGACGCCCCACCAGTCACCGTCGGTCCAGTAGCCCAGGTTGTGCCGACACCGCGCAGCCTCGTCGCGGGCCCAGTTGGAGACCTCGTACCACCCGAGTCCCGCCGCGGTCAGCCGGTCGTCTGCGGCGTCGTACTTGTCGGCCAGGTCGTCCTCGTCGGGCATCGGCAGCTCGCCGCGCCGCACACGTCGGGCCAGGGCCGTGCCGTCCTCGACGATCAGGCTGTAGGCCGAGACATGGTCGGGCGCGCACGCGAGTGCCTCGTCGAGGGTGCGGGTCCAGTCGTCGAGCGACTCCCCCGGCGTGCCGTAGATGAGGTCGAGGCTGACCTGCTCGAAGCCGGCCTCACGCGCCCAGCGCACCACCTCGGGCACGCGACGCGGGTCGTGGGTGCGATCGAGGACGGCGAGCACGTGCGGGACCGCGGACTGCATCCCGAAGGAGATGCGCGTGAAGCCTGCCGCCCGCAGCGCGACGAGGTCAGCGGGGCTCACGCTGTCGGGGTTGGCCTCGGTCGTGACCTCGGCCCCCGTCGCGAGCCCGAACTCGTCGGTGATGGCACCGAGCATGGCGCCGAGGTCGGCCGGCGCGAGCAGGGTGGGGGTCCCCCCACCGAAGAACACCGTGTCGACGCGAGCCTCGACGGCACCGAGGACGTGGCGTGCTCGTCGTACCTCGGCGACGGCGGAGGCGGCGTAGCTGGCCCGTGAGGCACCCGGGCCGAGCTCCTCGGCGGTGTAGGTGTTGAAGTCGCAGTAGCCGCAGCGCACCGTGCAGAACGGCACGTGGACGTAGAAACCGAACGGCCGCTCCCCCAGGCCCGTCAGCGCCTGAGCTGGAAGCGACCCGTCCTCCGGGACGGGATCACCGGGAGGCAGGGCGGACGGCACGCGTGCATCCTCCCACCCGGCCGAGTCGGCGCATGGTGACACCCACGAGGCCGAGTCGGCGCAAGGTGACTGTCACCTTGCGCCGACTCGGCAGTGGCGGTCCGATCAGCTGTAGAACGCGGCGATGCGCTCCTGGTTGTTCTGCTCCACGACGTTGCGCTTGACCTTCATCGACGGGGTCAGCTCGCCGGACTCGATGGTCAGGTCGTGGTCGAGGATCTCCCACTTCTTGATGGTCTCCCAGCGGTTGAGGCGACGGTTGAGTTCCTCGACGTAGCCGGCGACCATCTCGTGTGCCTTGTCGGACTTCACGACGTCGACGTAGGAGGCACCGGCCATGCCGTTCTCCCCGGCCCAGCCGACCATCGCGTCAGGGTCGAGGGTGACCAGGGCAACGACGTAGTTGCGGTCGTTGCCGAAGACCAGGAACTGGCTGGCGTAGGGACAGATGGCCTTGAAGTTGGCCTCGATCGCGGACGGCGCGATGTACTTGCCGCCCGAGGTCTTGAACAGGTCCTTGATGCGACCGGTGATGGTGAGGTAGCCCTCGGAGTCGAGGCTGCCCTTGTCGCCGGTGCGCAGCCAACCGTCCTCGGTGAGCGTCTTGGCCGTCTCCTCCGGGAGGTTGTGGTAGCCGTCCATTACGTGGGGGCCGCGCAGCAGGACCTCGTCGCCGTCACCGATCCTGACCTCGGTGCCCGGCAGGGCCCGACCGACGGTGCCGATCTTGTTGTCGTCAGGATGGTTGACCGTGGCGCCGGCGGAGTTCTCGGTCATGCCGTAACCCTCGAGGATCACGATGCCGGCGGCGTTGAACCACTCGGCGATCTCGCGGTTGAGGGCGGCCGAGCCGGAGATGAAGAACCGCACTCGTCCACCGAAGCGCTCGCGCACCTTGCTGAAGACCAACTTGTCGAAGAGCGCGTGCTGGACCTTGAGCGGCAACGGGACGGACTTGCCGTCACGCTTGCGGCGGTCGACCTCGAGGCCCACGGCGAAGGCCTTGTTGAAGATCTTCTCCTTGGCACCACCCTCGGCGGCCTGCATCGTCTGGATCCGGCCGTAGGCCTTCTCGAAGATGCGCGGGGCTGCGCCCATGAACGTCGGCTTCACGATCGAGCAGTTCTCGACGATCTTGTCGACGCGACCGTCGATGGCGGCGGCGAAACCGCACGCCATCTGCGCCGACAGCAGCACCTTGCCGAACGAGTGCGACATCGGCAGCCAGCGGAACTCCAGGTCGCTCTCGGAGAGGATGCCCTGGACCTGGATCGACATGCCTTCGTAGACCCAGGACTTGTGCGTCAGCCGCACACCCTTGGGCCGGCCGGTCGTGCCCGAGGTGTAGATCAGGGTGGCGAGCTGATCGGGCGCGATCGCGGCGGCCGTCGTCTCGATGATGTCGGGGTGCGCGGCCAGGTGGGCGTCCCCCAGGGCAGCCAGGTCATCCATGGAGATGATCCAGTCACCATCGGAGGCGCCGTCGAAGGTCACGACCTTCATCAGGTGCGGGAGCTCGGACTTGTGCTCCTTGAGCTTGGCGATCTGCTCGTCGTCCTCGGCGAAGACCACGCGTGACTCGGAGTCACCGAGAATGTAGGCCGTGTCGACAGCGTTGGTGGTCGGGTAGACGGTGGTCGTGGCGCCACCGGCGCACACGATCGCGAGGTCCGCGAAGATCCACTCGTAGCGGGTCGAGGCGACGATCCCGACGCGATCCTCGGACGCGATCCCGAGCGAGAGGAGGCCGGCGGCGAGGCTGCGTACGCGCTCGCCGGTCTGCTTCCAGGTGATCGACGTCCAGTCGTCTCCCACGGGGTAGCGGAAGGCTTCGGAGTCGGGCGACGCGGCTACTCGGTCGAGGAACTGCACCGCCATGTTTTGTGTGAGGTTGTCGACGAAGGTCGTGTCGTGGTTGACGGGCATGCCACTCCTGGGTCAGGCCGAGACGGATGGTTGGTAGTAACCTAGATCACTATGCCTACCCATTGGTAGCCGCCTCCACGGTGAGCCGCGACGCTTGTGACCGCACTGCCCATCGCACCGTGGGAGCGGTCAGCAACGATGCCCCCAGGAGTATCCCGTCGTGCAGCAGCCAGCTGACCGCGCCGAGCGCCAGGGGCAGCAGCGCGATGACCGTGGGAGCGAGGAAGGAGCTGATCGAGAACGTCATCCCCCACACGCCCTGGTACTGCCCCATCGCCTCCTCGGGGGGCAGCTCGAAGCCGAGCACGAACGACGCCGATGCCTGCGCCAGCTCTCCCACCACGTGCAGCAAGGCACCCGACACCAGCAGCGTCGTCGCCAGCACGGCCGAGACCTGCCCGCTCACACCGAAGACCGCGCACGCCGCGAAGAACAGCACTCCGGCCAGCAAGGTCGCTCGCACCGCGGCCTCGACGGTGACCACGCGCCTGGCGACTGCCACCTGACCGATCACGACCGACACGGTGTTGATGACCATCAGCACCGCGACCAACCACCGCGGCGCCTCGGTCTGGTTGACGACCCACAGCGGGATCGCCAGCTCGATGATCCAGTACTGCATCGTCACGACCGAGCTCACGACCACCACCGCGACGAACGGGAGGTCCCGCAGCGCGGTCAGCATCGCGAGCCCCTGACCCGCGGGCCGGGGAGGCACGTGCGGCAGCCGGGCCAGCAACAGCGCGGCCACGGCGTACGTCGCGACGTCGACGTAGAGCACCACCAGGTAGGCCTCGCGGGTGTCGAAGTGCAGCGCGATCGCAGCGATGCCGGTGCCGACCGTCATGCCGACGTTGGTGACCGAGCGGAGGTAGGCCTTGGTCGTGGCACGTCCGGCTCCCTGGACTAGCCCGGCGATCAGGGCGCCGCGCACCGCACCGGCGCCCCGGTCGAGCACCGCGATGACGGTGGCGACCAGGACGAACTGCCACCACTGCGTCACGAGGAGGTAGACGGCCGTGAGCCCTGCGGTGACCAGGACCAGGGCGACCTGCACCTCGCGCGGCCCGCGACGGTCGGCGAGATGGCCGATCGGCACGCCCGCGAAGAGCGCGACGCCGGCGGCGATGCTGAGGCCGGTCCCGACCTGCACGACGGAAAACCCGACGATGCGGGTGAAGTAGAGCGCGCTGAGGGTGAAAGGCCGTTGCCCATCGTGTTGACGAGCGTCGCGACCGCCATCTTCCGGACGGCGGGGTCCTCGGGCAGCAGGCGCGCAGACCTCACAGGATCTTGTTGGCGACGTAGGCCGAGGCCTTGTCGTGCGCCTCAGCGGTCAGCGCGTCGACCTCCAGCAGCCGGGGAAGCAGCGTCGCATCGGTGTAGAGGGCGCGGAACATCATCGAGACGGTGACTCCGTGTCCCGGCTCGTGGATGACAGAGATATCGTCCCCGGTCTCGATGAGACCCGGCACGACGACTCGCAGGTAGGGCCCCGGGCGCCCCACGGCCGCGAAGCGCTTGACCCACGCGGTGTTGTCGTAGCCCCCGCGGCCCATCCACATCTTGAAGTCGTTGCAGGGGTTGCGCACCGAGGCGACCTCGAGCACCACGTCGGCCCCGATGCGCCAACGCTCGCCGATCTCGGCCTCGTTGACGTCGATCCCGGAGGTCGTGAGGTTCTCCCCGAACTGGCCGTCCCGGATCGGCTCGCCGAGCACCTGGGCCCAGTGGTCGAGGTCCTCGCGGGCGAAGGCGTAGACAGCCTTGTCCGGGCCGCCGTGGTGCCGGGTGTCGGAGACCTGGTCGCCGGCGAGACCGAGCAGCTCCACCGCGACGGGACCGGTCACGGCATGCTTGTCGATCGACGTGCGTCCGATCCCGGCCCAGGCCGCCTCACGAGGACGACCGACGTTGACCGAGCAGAGGAGAGCCATGTCGCGCATTGTTCCTCCTCCCGATCCCCGCGGGCGAACGAGTTGATGCCCGCGCCTGTCACGATCCAGTCACGGCCCGAACCTTCAGGCGCTGCGCAGGATCGGACCCACATGCGACCCTCGTCTCCTGCCCTGGCCGTCCCCCTGCTGCTCCTGCTCGGCGCCTGCACCGGGGCGAGCCCCACAGCCCCGGTCCCGGTGACGGCACCGACTGCCTTCCCGGCCGTCTCCCCGGGCGTTCCTGACGGGTACCGGCTCGAGCAGTGCCCCGACCTGCGCGGCCAGGACGGCTCTGGACTGACCTTGCGCCTGGTGGTGCCCGACGCCTACCGCTGGTCGACGACCGAGGGCGCCGGGTGCTCGTTCCAGAGCCAGGACGAGCGCGCGTTCTCGGTGACGTCGGCCCCCGAGCAGTCGTTGGCGGACTTCCGCGACACCTATGTCACGCCCTACGAGCGCGAGTACGGTGATGACGGCGTCAGCGACGTCACCTACGCCGCGGACGTCCCGCTCCTCGGTGACCGGTCCGGTGAGCTGCTGGCCTACGAAGCGTTCAACGACGGTACGCCGCTCTCCACGCGCGTCCTCCAGTCCGACGGGGTGCGGCTGAGCTGGAGAGTGGCCGCGGGGGACGCCGATGCGCAAGCCGGCGCGCTGTCCACCATCACCGACTCCCTCGCCGTCGTCGAGGACGACCGCGCCACGTGCAGCGGTCGGGACCTCACGGTGCGCTACCTCCCCCCACTGCCCCAGACCGAGACCATCGACGCGGCTGAGGGCCGCTGCCACCTCTCCCTGCGACCACGCGAGTCGCTGCAGCGCTACGCCGAGGTGCGGGTCTCCCCCGGCACCTCGCTGGCCGACCTGGCAACGCGGCTCGAGCGGGACACGACCGTGTCCGACGTCGTGCTCGACCGGGGTGCTGCTCGCCTGGACGGCGCGCCGGCCGACCGGCTGACCTGGATCGTCACCCTCACCAAGCCGCGGTCCGGCAGCGGACCCGGCACCTGGCGCACCGTCGCGGTCGGCACCACGGAGGTGCGGATGACCTGGGCCGCGACACCAGTGCAGTGGGATGTGGAGCAGGCTGCCTACGACGTCTTCCTGTCCTCCCTGGACATCGACTGACTCCTAGTCCTGGACGGCCTTGGCGACGGCCACGCACGTGGTGAGCCAGGTCGCGTCCGGAGTGCTGGGAGCGTCCTGGATCTCCCACAGCGCGTTGTGCACCATCCGCACGACCACCCAGTCGCGAGCGCGGTCCTCGTCGAGCCCCGCGGCGTCGATCGTCGCGTGGAAGCGTCGCCGCACTCCCCCGCGGATGTCGCCCTCGAGCTCACCGAAGCGGTTCCACAGCAGCGGCGCGACCTCGTAGTGCGGATCCCCGCTCATCGGCTTGGGATCGATGGCCAGCCACGGCGCTCGATCCGCCGCGAGCACGTTGGCGTAGTGCAGGTCGCCGTGGATCATCGTGCCCACGCTCGCCGGGTCGGCCACCAGGTCGCGGCCCACCGAGAGGGCCTGCTCCACGAGCCGGCGCGGCACCGGGGCGCTGCGCGGCAGCGAGGCGAGCGCGGCGCCCGAGCGTTCGACGTACGACGTGAGGAGGCGCAACTGCGGCGGTGCGGGCCGGTGGAGGTCGGCGTAGAGCCCGGCCACGATCTCGCACGCCTCGAGGTCCCAGAGGTCGGCGAGATCGGCGGGGTGGAGCCGCTCCAGCAGCAGCGCCCGACGGCGCGGGTCGGCCCGGAGCAGCGTCACGGCGCCACGACCGTGCCAGTGCTGCAGCGCGAGGGCCTCGTGCTCGGACTCCTCGTCCCCGTCGAAGGTGATCTTGAGGGCGGCTCGGACTCCGTTGGCGGTGACGACCGGTGCGACCACGGACGTGTGGCCGTGCCACAGCGGTCCCTCGCAGGTCAGCTCCCACTCGTCCGAGACGTCGGCGAAGAGGGCCGGGAGTCGGTCCAGCCAGGCAGCCCATGCCGGGCCGAGCGCGCGCTGCTGCTCCAGACCCGGCGGGACCGGGCCGGGCAACCGCGCCACGCCTACTTCTTCCCGGACTTCTCGCCGGAGGGTGCGTTGGAGAGCGCGGCGATGAACGCCTCCTGGGGGACCTCGACGCGGCCGACCATCTTCATCCGCTTCTTGCCCTCCTTCTGCTTCTCCAGCAGCTTGCGCTTGCGGGTGATGTCGCCGCCGTAGCACTTGGCGAGGACATCCTTGCGGATGGCGCGGATGTTCTCGCGGGCGATGACCCGGGCGCCGATGGCGGCCTGGATCGGCACCTCGAACTGTTGGCGCGGGATGAGCTCCTTGAGCTTGCCGGCGAGCATGACGCCGTAGGCGTAGGCGGCGTCCTTGTGCACGATCGAGGAGAACGCGTCGACGGGCTCGCCCTGGAGCAGGATGTCGACCTTGACGAGGTCAGCCGCCTGGTCGCCGGAGCGCTCGTAGTCGAGCGAGGCATAGCCCTTGGTGCGCGACTTCAGCTGGTCGAAGAAGTCGAAGACGATGTCACCCATCGGCAGGACGTAGCGCATCTCGACCCGGTCCTCGGAGAGGTAGTCCATCCCCTGCAGGGTGCCGCGCTTGTTCTGGCACAGCTCCATGATCGTGCCGATGTAGTCCGACGGGCTGAGGATGGTGGCGCGTACGACGGGCTCGCGGACCTCGGCGATCTTGCCCTCGGGGTATTCGCTCGGGTTGGTGACCTCGATGACGCTGCCGTCCTCCATGATCACCTCATAGACAACGTTGGGCGAGGTCGAGATCAGGTCGAGGTTGAACTCCCGCTCGAGGCGCTCGCGCACGATCTCCATGTGGAGCAGGCCCAGGAAGCCGCAGCGGAAGCCGAAGCCGAGCGCGCCCGAGGTCTCCGGCTCGTAGGCCAGCGCGGCGTCGTTGAGCTGCAGCCGCTCGAGGGCGTCGCGCAGCGTCGGGTAGTCGTCGCCGTCGATCGGGTAGAGCCCGGAGTAGACCATCGGGTTGGGGTGCTTGTAGCCGCCGAGTGCCTCGGTCGCACCGTGGTGCTGGCTGGTGACGGTGTCACCGACCCGTGACTGGCGCACGTCCTTCACGCCGGTGATGAGGTAGCCCACCTCGCCGACACCGAGGTCCGTGGACTTGACCGGCTCCGGGCTGATGACCCCGACCTCGAGCATCTCGTGCACGACGCCGTTGGACATCATCTTGATCCGGTCGCGGTGGCTGAGCTTGCCGTCGACCACACGGACGTAGGTGACGACGCCGCGATAGGTGTCGTAGACGGAGTCGAAGATCAGCGCGCGGGGCGGGGCGTCGGCATCGCCGACGGGAGCCGGGGTCTGCTTGACGATCTCGTTGAGCAGGGCCTCAACGCCGAGACCGGTCTTGGCCGAGGTCTGGAGCACGTCGGCAGGGTCGCAGCCGATGATGCCGGCAAGCTCTGCGGCGTACTTCTCGGGCTGGGCGTTGGGCAGGTCGATCTTGTTGAGCACCGGGATGACGTGCAGGTCGGCGCCGAGCGCGAGGTAGAGGTTGGCCAA
>Ga0136639_10000179_pt1 | contig 19831 bp, 13 predicted proteins | sample AntDrymUQ8592106_2_FD_113739 | JGI IMG/M metagenome (GOLD analysis project Ga0136639, IMG submission 113739) | Polar desert sand microbial communities from Dry Valleys, Antarctica - metaG UQ859 (21.06) | ecosystem: Environmental > Terrestrial > Soil > Desert | place: Antarctica: Dry Valley...
CTCGGCAAGCGGGACCGACTGGAGCATTGGAAAAAAACCCGCGCCAAGCCAAAATGGGTCTCCGCGTCCGCCTACGCACGTATGCCGGAGAGCATCGCGGTTCGCGTCGTTACGGCCATTATCGAGCCTGCAGCTGGCTTCAGAACCACCGAACTGCAGCTCGCAACCACGATGCTCGATCCTAAGGATACCGATGCCCCACAGATCGGCTCGCTCTATCTGAAACGGTGGAAGGTGGAGATCTTCATCGATGACATCAAAACCACCCTCGGCATGGCGCTGCTCACCAGCCGCAGCCCGGCAATGATACGACGTGAACTCTTCGTCCACATCATCGCCTACAACCTCCTGCGCGCACTAATGTCCTGCAGCAAAACCGCAGGGTCGGAAAATCCGAGCCTCAAGGGAACCATTGATAGACTCTACCTTTGGTTGCCCACGATGCTTACCGCAACCAGCGCTGCCATGCGCAAGTGGTTAGTCGCCGACTTGGTTGAACTCATCGCCGAAGACCAGGTCCCCGAAAGGCCCTTCCGAAAAGCACCCCGCGCCGTGAAGCGAAGACCCAAACCCTACCAGCTCCTCAACCAGCCACGTCACCAGATGCGGGAAATCAGCCACCGCTCCAAGTACAAGAAGCCCGTTGCTGAAATCACCCCAAACAACCCTTAAGTTAGTGCCATTCAGGACTGACCCCAGGGCTTTCAGACCCCAGGGCTTTCACGTCGGTCAGGTCCGGTTCCTGGCTGAGGTATTCTTCAAACCGCACCTTGAGCACGCTCTTGTCACCCAATGGTATGACGAGCTCACCGTTGGTGATGGTTTCCTCCTCCAAGAGATCCAGCATCCCGATCTCCGGCCCCAGCGGAGCGGCGCCAGGCTTCGCCTCCGGCCATGGCGCGTCAGCTACTTGTTCTATTGGAAAAGTGTAAACCTGCCCATGCGCCAAGCCGGCCACCGCGAGGATCAGCAGTGCAGCGGCTGGAAATTTCATGGTGGGCGGGTCAGGACTTCACCTCTTGGCCGCCTCCGTTTCAACGGCCCAGAGGACTTCTCGAGCGCCTAGAACCCGGTGCTGCTGCCACTCGATGATCCCATCGGGGTGCTTTCGTCAGGAAGGACCATGTCGAGATTTCGCTTGATGCCTTCTTCGGACATCTCGCTGCGCGGATAGATGCTGCGCGCTTTGAGATACCAAGCGAGGGCGGATCCGGTCTGGCGCGGCATCCTATCCTCAAAGTCACGGGCGTTCTGAAGGGCGCGAGTGAAGTCAGCCACACTTGGGGCAAGTTCCTCGAGCTCGCGACCCAACTTCGGATCATCCGGGAACTCGGAGCGCAACTCGGCAAGTTGTTCCCAGGCGGCGTAGCCTTGGCCCATTTTGCGGAATTCGGAAGCCTTGCCCAGGGCGGTTTCGATGCGGGTGATGTTCGTGATGATCTCCTTAAAGGCGTTTTCGCGATCCGTATCCCCCTTGATAGCAGGAGCCAAGCGGTACTGCTCCTTGAAGATCTCGCGGAAGTTCTGCTCGTTGAGCAAGCGGTCAAAGTCGTCGCGCGCTTGCCTGATCGGGTTTGCGTCCGTGATCATCTGGCGGAACTCATTGAGCTTCGGATTGGTGGGCCAAATCTCGGTGGCCGCGCGGATTTTTTCCGAGGCCTTTTCGTTTTCGCGGGCGAAGAGGTGCATCTTGGCCTCTTCCACCGCCAGATCCGACGCAAGGGTGTAGCCGGCGATGGCGCTGTCGACCTTGGAGGAGGGGAAATCCTTGGCCGAGGCCCTGAGCCGGTCGGCCAGTTCCTTGGCCTTCGTGTAGTCATGCGCCTGCAAGGTGCCGTAGAGTTCATGCAGGTCACGGACGTAATCGGCAACCCGGCGCTTCTTTTCCAGTGGCAGGGTGGCGACCGGGGCGAGATATTCTCCCAATGCGTAAGCCTCCATAAGGCGCTGCGAGGCGCTGTGAAGTTCCTCACGCTCAAGCAGGGTGTCGAATGCTTCGATGTACTTCTCGACCTCCCTGATCACCTCGCTGGAAAGTGCGTCGAGCGAGGAAACCGTCGGGCTTACCCCAACTGACTCGCTGAACAACTTGGAAACGTCCGAACCCTTGTTGATCATCAGGGTGCTGTCGCCGTCTTTCCATATCTGGTTGTAAAACCGCGAGGCCATCAGCACGTGCTCATAGCGGCGCTGCACGAACCACTGGATCATGTTCACCTGGTATTGCGCCTTGGTTTTGACGGTCTGAGCCTCGGTGCGGACGATGTTCACCTTCTTAATTGCTTCGATCTCAGCGATGCGGCGCATGGTTTCGGCATATTTCAAGGAATTGGCGCCGGTCCCCGCGTTGGTTGCGTTCTGGTTCTGGTTCGACTGGCGTTGTCCACCGCCGCCGCCTTGCTGTGGGCGAGCGCCTTGCTGTGGGCGACCACCGCCGCCACCTCCGGCGGCATTGGTGTTGCCAACCGCCTTGTCGGACTCATGCCGCGCCGCCCAGTCGTTATCCTTGATCCTCTGTTGCTTTTCTTCCTCGATGGCGGTGTTGATCTTCGCCAACTGGCTCACGTCGTTCTTGGCCAACATGGCCACATAGACCGCTTCGGCCAGGGTTGAGCAGATCCCTGCGTCGCCAGGATAGGTTGCGGCCCGGGGGAGGATTTTAAAGGCGGCGTAGAGGTTTGGGCCACCTTCGTGAAACGGTGATACGGTCTGTAGAATCTTATCAATCGATGCCCGGTACTCGGTGGCGTCCGCGGTGCTTTCCGGCGGCTGGTTGAGGTATTTCTCAAAGCGCGCCTTGAGCAAGCGGTTGTCACCCAGCGGGATGGCTACCCCACCCACAGTGATCGTCTCCGCTGAGGGATCCAGCATCGGAATCTCCTGCCCCAGCGGGCTGGCTGCGGGCTTGGTGGCCTGCCGCGGTGCGCTGTCAACCGGCTGAGTCTGTTGCGGTTGCTCCGCTGGCTGAGTTGGCGGCGTGTACACCTGCCCGTGAGCGATGCCACCCACGGCAAGGATGAATGCCGATACGCTTGAAAATTTCATGATGGATTTAATTACCTAACGATAAGGGCCAACCTTACATTCGCTCGACCCCGCCGGCGACGGGGATGCCCCCGTCGCGGAACTTCACTTTAAACGAGTAGCGCTGTTCGCGTTCGATGTTCAGGCGGCTAAACTCGGCGGGGATTTCGATGGGAAGCAGTTCGGTGCGGCCTGCTTCACCGACTTCCAGGCTGATGACCTGCCCGCGGTCAGGGGTCCAGCGGAGTTTTTCGCTGACTTTGCCACTGACCCGGTATTCGTTGCCGCGCAGGCTGTTGGCGTTGTCCAGGAACTGGCTTACCTGGAGCTCCGGCAAATCAGAAAATCCTTTTTCTGTCCGGCCCATGAAAAAGCTGCCGGCAACGACGAGCACGACGATTGCCGCGGCAATTCCGGCAATGGTGCCGAGGTTCATTCGGGAGCTAGCTCTGCGTGCCATGGCGGTAGATGATAAAGTAGATGGATTGAGAAATCGACGGTAAAAGCATCTTAATCCCATTGCGGGCGTCGAGCACCGACCCAAGCGGCAAGCAATCCGACGGCAATGTGAGCGAGAAGCATGTAGAGGCAGTTTGAACGGTCGGCGAGGGAGGTATCGATCACACTTTTTACTGCGGCGTGAACATTTGCTTGGAGGCCGTCAACGCTGCCGGCCCAGCCCCAATAGGCGGAAATGAACGGGCGGGTTATGGCGCCGACTTTTTCCGGCAGAGCCAGCACCGCGCCTGAAAGCGGTAATTGGAAGCCCACGAGGTAGATAGAGAGCAGGGAGGCCTGTTCGGCAGTGCGCATCAGCGCGGACACCGCCAGGCAAATGGAGGTCATCCCGCCATTAATCAGGATCAGGAAGAGTAGATGCTGCGGGAAATCCCCACGGAATGACCCGAAAAGCTCGACAAATACGGCCATCCACACCGATTGCGCCAAGACCAGGCAGGACAAAAACGCCACCTTGCTCGCCAGATAGGCCGATGGACGCAAGCCGCCGAATTTCTCTTTTTCGTAGATTGGCCGCTCACCGGCGATTTCCCGGGCCGAGTTGTTTGCGCCCATCAGGGCAAGCAGAACGACTTGGAACATGATGATGCCGGAGACGGACGAGCCGACTTTAACCTGGTCGCCGCGGACCATCTGCTGCTCGCGGACTTCCTCGATGATGTTTTCCTGGCGCACCTCGGAGAATTGCCGGATCGGCTCCTTTGCCTTGTCGCTGAAGAGGATCACCAGCAGCGGGAAGCACACCATGATGGCCAGCTGCAGGAAAACCTGGCCGCGGTCCCGGAAAAAGATCCTCCAGCGCCGTGCCAGCAAGGTGGAAAACTGGCTCAGGAGGCCAGGGACCGCCTCGGATCGCTCAGCTGGAACGGAGTGATCGACCTCCTCAGTACCACCCTCGATAGCAGCCACCGCGGTAGGAATATGCAGCTCGCCCGCCTCAATAAGGCGCTCACGGTTGCGCTCGATTTTCCCGTAGTAGGATTCCTTGTGCTTTTCCCACGAGGCCTGCCACCGCTCGGATGACTGGTTGGCCAGCCGAGGGTACACTTCCTCGGTGTCAGTGACTGAGAAATAGTGATTTAGCTGCTCGGGCGTGCCGTGGTAGGCCACCCGGCCCTCGTGGAGGACTAGGATCGAATCGTACAACTCGAGGTGGGCCAATGAATGGGTGACCGAAAGGACAATCCGCCCCTCCTTGCGTGAGAGGTCGTGGAGTAAGTGGACGATCTCGCGTTCCGAGCGCGGGTCCAGCCCGCTGGTCACTTCGTCACAAAGCAGCAGTTTCGGGTCGGAAACCAGCTCCATGGCCAGGCCGAGGCGGCGTTTTTGGCCACCGGAGAGGACTTTAACCGGCCGGTCGGCGATGGTCGCCAAGCCGACTTCCTCAAGCACGCGGTCAATCCGCGCATCGAGCTGCTGGCTGCCGCGGGTTTTCACCCGCAGGCGGGTGGCCGCCTCGATCGACTCGTCAACCGTAAGTTGGTCATAGGCAATCGAGAACTGTGGGACATAGCCGATCTCGGAAGGCCCCAGGTCACCGTCCTCGGAAAGATTGCGCCCTTCCCAAAAAAGTCCGCCTTCGGATTCCGGGTTCAGGCCGGCAATGGTTTTGAGCAAAGTGGTCTTACCGCAGCCAGAGGGGCCGACGATGGCCATGAAGTGCCCGCGCGGAATGGTTATACTGACCTTATCAACCAGATTGGTGGGTTCACCATCCTTGGTGATCGTAAAGGAGACGTCTTTTAACTCGAGCACGGGCAGATGAATGCAGTTGCGGTAGAAACGACAGCAAAAGGGAATCTCTTGCACGTGACGAGAGATTTCTTGAGACCTCCGCGCCCCCTGCCTAGCGTGCCCACATGGCTAGACGACGCACACGCAACGGACGCGGCTCCAAAGGTATCCGCTGGGGCCGCATTGGCGGCGGGCTGGTGCTGGCCTTGCTGGTGGTCTTCATTGGCGGCTACCTTTGGTTGCGCTCCTACCTGCATAGCGAGAGTTTCCGCCAATTCCTTGCCGCCCAAGCAGGCGTGCCGCTGCGCGCGACTGCCGCATTCACGCCGTTTCGTTGGGATGGGCTTCAGTTAAGCGCCGAAGGCTTCGACGCCAAAAACGGCCCCGTCGTCACCCATCTCCGCGCCGATGGCCTGCAGACCGAGATCGGCCTTGGCGGAGTGAGCCGCGGCGTCTGGGAGTTGAAGGCCCCTATTATCAACCGCCTTGTGCTTGAGGTCGATGCCACCTCCGGGCTTGGACAAACCCCTGATGGCCAGCAATTCCCTCTCACCCAGCAGCCCCCTCTCACCCAGCAGCCCCCTGCCGGCCAGCAACTTCCTGCCGGCCAACGGGCAGCCGTGCTCAACCCATCAGCGCCGCCCGCCAGCCAGGGCTGGCTCGCAAGCTGGGTGCCGCAGAAACTTGAAGTTGAAACCGTTACTATCAGCGAAGCGACCATCACCGTGAATCTCCCAAGCGGCCCTGTGCGCGCGCTTGGCCAAAAATGGCGGGTTGAACCAAGTGCCTCAGCGGGCTCGTACCGCCTGGAGGCTAACGGCGGCCGTATTTCGGGGCCTTGGCCGCTGCTTCAGGATGCGAAAGTTGACCACATGATTCTGCAATTTCGCCCCGGCTCGCTTTACCTGACGGATGCGGAATTCGCCGTCGCCCAAAACGCGAAATTGACGCTCAGCGGCGAAGTGGGTCTGGACGACGGCCGCTACGGCTTTGAAGGCTCCTTGAAGGACTTGAAAGCTGAAGAAGTCCTCCCGGTTGATTGGAGAAAGCGCCTCATTGGCGACCTGCAAGCGAAGTTCTCCGTTGCGCCAGCCTCCGATGGAGCGGTGACCCGCGGCGAGTTGGAAATGAAAAACGGCATTCTCACGGCCCTCCCGGTGCTTGACCGTCTGGCCGCCTACGCGGATGTCGAGCGCTTCCGCACCCTGAACCTGCGCACCGCCAAGTTGAAGTTTGTCCGCGAGGCGAGCCAACTCACCCTGACGGACATCGAGATTGGCAGTGAGGGGCTTGTGCGGCTTGAAGGGCGCATGGTCATCCGCGGTGAGGCGCTTGACGGGAGGTTCCGCCTGGGAATCACCCCTGGAACCCTTGCGCGCATTCCGGGCGCGGAGACCAAGGTATTTCTTCCGGGCGAGCGTGGCCTGCTTTGGACCGAGCTCCACATCACCGGGACCATTGACGCACCCCAGGAGGACCTCACCGAACGCCTGATCATCGCCGCTGGCGAGCGCATGTTTGAAATCCTTCCTGAATCCGGCCAAAAGGCTCTCAAGTTTGCCGGAAGCGCCGCAAGCCAAGGCGCGGTTGAGATCCTTGATGGCGCCGGAACCATCCTGGGGACCGGCGGAACCATCCTTGAGGGCGTCAATCCCATCCAGGAAATCGGCGAGCGCCTCTTCCCCCTCATCCCTGGCCTCGGCAACTAAGCCCTCGCCAGGAACGATCACCGGCCGGGGCTACTGGACGTTGATTTTCCGACCGCGGCCGGATTCCCAAGCCGATTGCGCGCTCTGGTAGACCGCGTCGAGCTGCTTCATGTCAGCAAGCCGGTACTCGATCTGTTTGGCGTGAGTCGTCTCGGGGTACTTCTTCGCGACCATGTCGCTCATGCTCTGGCCGACGCCGGCACGCTGTCCGGCGGCGTCAAGCAGCTCGCGGCCACGCTCAATGACCCGCGCCGGCGTGGAGACCGCGCTTCCCTCGCCGGGCGGCTGCAGGTAGTAAAACCGCACCAGCGCCTGGCCGATGGTGTCGATCGTCACTTCGGTGACAACCACCGTGCCATCAAGAAGATACTCGTGCTTGGAAATTGACGTGATGCGGTCCAGGGCGATCGTGATGCTGCCACCCGGGAGGCTCGCTTGCCAAAACCGGCGATTGCCCTGTTCTTCCTTGGTCCCCTTTTCATTCGGGTCAGCGGCACCGTCATCCGTCTGGGCGCACAAAGAAAGCGGCAGCCCCGCGCTCAGGGCAAACATCAGGGCCGGAAGAAGAATGGGTTTCATAGAGTTACGAATTCGCGCGGAACCATGGCAGTCTTTCATCCGAACGTCAAAACATCATCCTTCACCGCCTTGGCCAAATCCCTCCCGCCATTTTTGCGCAAATCGGCATTGAGCGGGCGCGGTCGGTGGAGTCAGATGCTGCCCATGGTTCGCTTTCGTCCAAATGTTGCCGCACTCATGGTCAACCCGGAGGGAAAGCTTCTCATCTGCGAGCGCTCCAATGTCCCGGGCGCATGGCAGTTCCCCCAAGGCGGCGTCGATGCGGGCGAGTCCCCCACCGCCGCACTGCTGCGCGAGGTGCGCGAGGAAATCGGCCTGCCCAAGAGCGCCTATCGCATCATCGGATTCCGCGACGGCTACCGCTACCTCTATCCCGAGGAGGTCCGCCGCCGCAAACTCCGCAAACACGGGTTCCACGGCCAAGAGCAAACCTATTTCCTCTGTCGCTTGGAACCGGGTGCCCCGGGCATCAACGTCGACCAAAAACCACGCGAATTCGGCGCCTTCCGCTGGATCGACCCCGCTGAGTTCTCCCTGGACTGGGTGCCAGATTTTAAACGCGACGTCTATCGCCAGGTCATGCTGGAATTCTTCGCCCTATCACTCTAGAAGCGCAGCGCCTGGCAGTCTGTTGGGCGGCCCGGCCTAGCTCTCAATGCGGGATGAGCTCCTCGAGAAGCTCGCGGAGCATCTTCGGCTCGACGGGTTTCACGAGGTGGTGGTTGAAGCCCGCCTCCTGGGTGCGCAGGCGGTCGCTGTCCTGGCCCCAGCCCGTCAGGGCGATGAGGATCGTCTCGCGGCAGGCGTCGAGTTGGCGCAGCCGGCGAGCGGTTTCGTAGCCATCCATCAGGGGCATGCCGATGTCCATAAAGACAATCTGGGGCTGCATCTCGGCGGCCACTTCCAAGGCTGCCGCGCCGCTGTACGCCGTGCGCGTCTCATAGCCCTCAAGCTTGAGAAACAAGGCCATCATGTCCGCCGTCGAGCGCGCGTCGTCCACAACAAGGATCTTGCAGGGCGGCCGCTCGGGCATCGGCTGGCTTCTTTCCGCCGCGTCCGATGCCTTCCCGCCGGACTCTTCCGGTGCCGCCGCACGCGGCAAATCCACCCGAAACTCACTCCCCTTGCCAATCCCATCGCTCGAAACCACCACACTCCCGCCATGCAAGCCCACTAACAGGCGCACCAGCGTCAGGCCGATGCCGAGGCCCTCGTTATTAGGCCGGTCGTCGCGGCCAATCTGGGTGAACATCTCAAAAATCGCAGTTTGCATGGCAGGATCGATACCGTCGCCATCGTCCCGGACGCAAATGGAAATGCGCTCATCATGGGCCTCGGCAGAGAGCCAGATGTGGCCCCCCTCGGGAGTGTAGCGTGCGGCGTTGCTTAGAAGGTTGGAAATGATTTGTGAAAGCCGCCCGGAATCGGCCCGGGCGTAAATGGGTGTCGGCGGAATATTGATCACCAGGGTGTGGCGGGCGCGGTCAACCAGCGGTCTAACCACCTCGACCGCGTCCGCGAAGACATCATAGAGGTCAATGGTCGCGGGACGCAACTTCAAGGTTCCGCGGGTGATGCGGGCGATGTCTAGCAGGTCGTCGATGAGCCTAACCATCTGGGTGGTCTGGCGCTCGATGACGGCAATGACCTGGGCGGCGCGCTCGGGGCGGTCGAGGGAATTTTTGAGCACCTCGACGCCGGTGCGGATGGGAGCCAGCGGGTTGCGCAGCTCATGGGCGAGGGTGGCAAGGAACTCGTTCTTGCGTTGATCGGCCTCGCGCAGGGTGGCAACCAATTGGAGCCTCTCGGTGACATCCACGGCCATGACGTAGCAGCCTAACACCCTGCCGCCGGAGATGTCCGGGACGAAGGAGAGGTCAAGCTGGCGATCGCCCAGAACCTGGTGGGGAAGAGAAGCCTCAACGCGCACGACCTCGCCGGCCAGGGCTTGTTTAAGCAGTGGCAGACGATGTTCAAAGATTTTCGCGCCGAGGACCTCGCTCACAAGCTGACCGCCGAAGTTGTCCCCCGGGTTGCCGAGCCAGACGGCATACTCACGGTTAGTGAACTGATAGCGCAGATCGGTGCCGACGTAGGCGATGAGAGCCGGCATGTGGTCGGAGACCAGGCGCAGGCGCCGCTCGCTTTCGCGCAGCTTGTTCTCGGCGCTGGCCTGCTCAATGGCGGTCCAGACCCGCTCGGCGGTCTCCTCGACGAGGACCACTTCATCCTCCGTCCAACGCCGCGGCTGAGCCTGCTCGACAATAAGGCGCGCGACCGGCCGGCCGCCTTTGCGCAGGAGGATTTCAATAAAGGCGGCCACCCCGCTGGCCTGATAGGCGGACTTCTCCGCAAGTGATAGATGTCTGCTGGCTGCTAGGTCATCCTCAACACTGCGCTGACCACGCGGGTGATCCTCCGTATAGCGCGCCGGGTGCAGCGCCGCCTCGACGCAATCCCCCGCGCAGGAAACCGCCGGACCCACACGGTCGGACGCATCGGCACTCAGCTCGCAGCATCTCACCCGGGTCGCCTGCAGGTGCCGACCTAGCAGCCCGGTGGCGGCCGCGCGGATGTCCTCCACGTCTGTTAGCGGGGCAAGGGCATCGGCAAGGGCAAGGCGAAAGACGTCGGCTTGAGCGACGCGGCGGGCGGCCACCTCCGCGCGCTTGCGATCCGTGATGTCCTGGCTCTTGCCGCCGAGCCGACGAATGGCACCCGCTTCACCCGGCATGGCAAAGGCGATGTTATCGACCCAACAAATGGATCCATCCGTCTTGATCAGGCGGAATTCCCACCGAAAACCTCTGCCTTGGGAGATGGCCGGCATGATGTTGTTGCCAACCTCATGGTCATCCGGGTGGATAAACTCAGTCCATTTGCTGAGGTCATCCATGAGGCGGGTGCGGTCCAGCCCGTAGACACGTTCGAATGCGGGACTCAAATACTCCATCCGTGCAGTTTCCAGATCGACGATCCAAAGAATATCGTCGGAGTGTTCGGCAAAGGAGCGGAAGCGTTCCTCGCTCTGGCGCAGAGACTTTTCCGCCCGAGCCCGCTGCACCGAGCCCCAGGTGCGGTCAACACAGGCCTCGATGAGCGAGACATCGTGGGCCGTCCATGCCCGCGGAGCGCTGTGGTAGACGCCCATCGCGGTGACGAGCTGCCCGTTTTTCAAGAGCGGCACCGTCACGTGGGCACGGATGCCGAGGGACTCAAACACCGCCAGGCGCTCGGCCGTGAGCTCCGCCTGCTCGCGCACATCGGGCACCACCATGGTCCGCCCGGCCAAACAATGCTCCAACACTGAGGGGTCATAGCCGCAGAAATCCCGCCGCCCGGGTGCCAGATCAGGCCCGCTAACAAAGTCACCGCCCGCTATGGTCTGCCCCTCGGCTGTTAGCTCGCCATAACTCACGCGGCTAACACCAAGGTGTTCGCCAAGCATGCTGGCCGCCGCGGACTGGATGGCGCGCGGGTCGTCAAGCGGCCTAACCACATCGACGAGTTTCAGCAGAAACCCATGGCGCTCCTCGCTTTCGCGCAGCTGTTCGCTGCTCTTGCGCAAGGCCGCCTCGGAGCGGATCCGCTCGATCATGGGCCAGGTGCGCGCGGCGGCCTCATCGAGAACCCAGATCTCATCGCGAGTCCACTGGCGGGGACGTTCCTCACTGACCCCGAGAACGGCGGCCCAGCGGCCTTCCCAAGTGAAGGGTCTCGCGGCACAGGAGATGAGTTGGATTTCCTCGTAGCGTGAGGCGTGGCTACGGGTGCGTGGATCGGTGCGGGCGTCTTGGATGATGATCGTGCCGCTTGACAAGCAAGCCCATAGGTCGCGCCCGAGTTCTTTGAGTCCGCTGCGGTCGGCAAGCTCGGAGGCATTTTCGCGACCCCAGGCGCCGCGCATGACCAGAGGATTCTCCGGTCCAGCGAGGCACTCGATGAGGTGGCAGCGATGAGCGCCGAGTTGCAGTCCGACCATTTCGGTCGTGACGCGGACAATTTCCTCCTCGGTCGTCAAGGCGGCGACGCGACTGGTGAGGTCGGCGATGAATTGGATATGCTCTTCCTCGCAATGTTTCTCGGTTACCTTGCGAGTGATGCCCGAGACGCCCTCAACCTTGCCGTCCGGGGACATGACCGGGACAAGGACATACTCCAGAAGCCGCCAACCATCTTGGCCAAGATAGGGGATATCGCCTTCGACGGATTGGCGCGTACGAATGACGCACTCGATGTTGCGCTCGTAGAGTTCGGCAAGCCACGGGTCAAAGCCAAGTTCGTGGCAGCTCTTGCCGACTGCCTTTTCAAGCGGGACTCCCCAGCGCTCGAGCTGGACCGGGTTGGCGTAGGCCAAGCGGTGGGAGAGATCGAAGCAAAAAGTCCTCTCATTGCGATAGGAGGCCACCGCCTCGTAGCACCGCTGGCGCCACAGGGCCTCACGGGCGGTACGGTCGCGGCTTGCGCGCGCGGCTTGGCGCTCAATCCCCAAGCCCGCGATTTGCGCCAAGCGCGCGGACACCTGCCGCTCGCGCTCCTCGGGAAGCCGGGAAGTTTTCAACAAAATCCCCAAGGTTCCCAGCACCCGTTGGTCCTCCCCCCGGATCGGCATCGCCCAAGCCGCCTGCCAGCCATGGTTGACGGCGAGTTGGCCAATCTCGGTCCAGCCCTCGTCGCGCAGCAGGTCGATGGTGAAGGCCGGCTCATTGAAGGCTGTAGCGGCGGAAAAAACCCCTCCGCCAGGGGTGATCTTGATGGGCTCAAGAGTGGCTGCGGAACTACCCTCCAATCCCGGTGCCAACGCGACCTGCAGATGCCGCCGCGCCGGATCTGCCAGCAAGACCAGCCCGCTGGCGTGCTCGGCAATCTGCTCCTCAAGCACTGCAAGGATGGTTCTGAAAGTATTTTCCAGCGGAACATCGCAGGCGATCCCCTGCAAAATATTCTGTTGGGCAATGAGCAGTGTTTCCGTGCGCTTCTCCGCCGTAACGTCCCGCAGGGTCCCAGAGACCTCCACATCTCGGTTTCCACCCTTGACCGCCCCAGGCAGCGTCTGGATCTCGATCCACCGCGCATTTTGTTCCGCATCTACCACGCGGAAGTGCATGACACTTGCCGGACGCTGCCGGCTATCGCCACAACGAGTTAGGTTTTCCTCCACACGCACGCGGTCATCGGCGTGCACCCGGTCAAGCAATGCTGTCAGGTTGAAGCTGGATTCCTCCGGGAGTCCGCCCCAAATCTCACGGCCGAGGGAATCAAGCCGCATGTGACCCTTGCCCGGGTCAATGCTGCAAACGCCAAGACGAACGGGTGCCGCCGTGATCCGGCAGAACGTGTCATGGTCACGAGAATTAAGCAAACCTTCGCGGGGAGGGGGGGATTGCATGGAGGGGAGTTGAGAACACCTTTCCAGGTAGCTCAGAGATAGTTTCAGCCACTTTTCAAAGACGCGCACGGTAAGGTCGAGACATTTTTTCGGGGTGACTGACTCTTTAAGATGGAGTTGCATGGATATTTAGTCCGTGCGAACAATCTACCGCGAGACGCATCAAGCCAATTCACTGGCCTCTTAGGCCGTCGGGACAGATAGGGCGGAAGCGTGGCGATAGGAGTAGCGGGCAATTGACCTTGTCGGCTGAAGAATGGCGCGCCAGCGTGCGCGCGTGGCAGCAGAGGCGAAGGGAAGCGAAGGGGTACGGAGCGAGGCGCCGTGGCGTGCGGGGATGCGTGCGGCGCGAGCCAACGTGCTTCCCGGGCTGGTGGTGCAAGGGGTGATGCTGGCCTTACTGTTGGGGTACTATTTTCAGCCCTCGGCGCGCGAGGCGCTCATTCAACTTGCTGATCTTAAGGCGCATTGGGGGTATATTTACTCGGGGACCGCCTCGGTTTTGGCAGGGGCGATTTTCCCGGAGCTACTGCGCATCGGGGTGTTCCAAAAATGGCACGCGGCCCCGGAGAATTTCCGCAACCTGTTGTTTACCGTACCCTTCTGGTGCGTGATGGGAATCATGGTGGATGTTCTCTACCGCGCGCAAGCGGGGTGGTTCAGCGCGGCGATTACTTTTCCCGTCGTGGCCATCAAGGTGGTTGTGGACCAGTTCCTTTACAGCCCGTTTGTGTCCGCGCCGCTGACGGTGTGGTTTTACGAATGGAAAAACCGCGGTCGCCCGCCCCACCCGGGGAGATTTTTCTCGGCAGGCTATTACCGGGACGAGATTTTGCCGGTGGTGATGGCGATTTGGGGCGTTTGGCTGCCGATCGTCACAATCCTCTACTGCCTGCCCCAGGCCTTGCAGATCCCCTTGTTTGCCTTGGCATTGACCCTCTGGGTGATGCTCTACACGTGGATGAGCGAGGAGCGAATAGGCCCAGGCGCAGGTCGGCGAGGTGGTTAGACCGGCTTTTCCTTGCCCATGCCCCCCCGGCGGGCTAAGAACCGCGCCCACGCTATGACTCGTTCAGCCATCGAAAAGTGCGCCATCGCCTTCATCATCGCTCTCACCGCGGCGTTTCTGTACTCCTTCTTCAAAGTGCTCGGAATGATGGGCATTGTCTAAACCCTAGCAGCCTTTCGGCAAAAGCGTGGACAAGCTAGCGGAGATTATCGGGTACAAGCGCAAGGAGATCGAGGGGCTCATCCCGCGGACTGCTATGTTGAAGGCTGAGGCACTTAGACGGAATGATTTTCGCGGATTCCGGGCGGCTCTTGACCGTGGTCCGCAGCGCCTTGGGGTGATCGCCGAGGTGAAAAAGGCCTCGCCATCGGTTGGGGTGATTGACCCTAATTTTGACGCGCTGCGCCAGGCGCGGATGTATATCGAGGGGGGGGCCTCGTGCATGTCGATCCTCACGGACAAGAAATTTTTCCAAGGCTCGCTGGCGTACTTGAGCAAGATTGCGGAGTTCAGTCCGATTCCGCTGCTACGCAAGGACTTCACCGTCCACGAGTGTCAAATCTACGAGGCCGCGGTGGCAGGGGCGGACGCGGTGCTACTCATCGTGGCGGCGCTGGATGAGGAATCGCTTAAGCGGCTCTATCATGCGGCGCGGGACATTCAACTCGATGTGCTGGTGGAAGTCCACGACCTGCCGGAGATGGACCGGGCGCTGGAGTTGGGGGCCGACCTGATTGGGATCAACAACCGTAACCTCAAGAGCTTCGCAATTGATCTGGCAACCACCGAGGCGCTTGCCGAGGAGGTGCCCGAGGACGTCCTCTTGGTTTCCGAGTCAGGCATCAAAACGCCCGCTGACGCCCTGCGAGCGCTCACTGCGGGCGCGTCGGCGATCCTTGTGGGTGAGTCACTCATGCGGGCAGCCACGCCTGCAGAGGCGATCGAGGCGTTCCTTGCGCTGGAGATCCCCGCCGTGGCTTAACATTTCTCCGGAACGGGGATTTTCAGTGACCGCGGGGTGTTCCGATCGAGCGACAGGTTGTCGAGCATATCGCGCAGCATTTTGGGCTCGATCGGTTTGACGAGGTGGTGGTCAAAGCCAGCCTGCTGGGTTTTGCGGCGGTCGGCCTCTTGGCCCCAGCCGGTTAAGGCGATGAGAGTGATGTCGTGGCAACCTGGAAGCTGGCGCATCCGGCGGGCGGTTTCAAAGCCATTGAGGCGCGGCATCCCCAGATCGAGGAATACCACCTGGGGGCGCAACTCGGCGGCAACCTCGAGGGCATGCAGCCCATTATAGGCGGTGCGAGCCTCATATCCCTCAAGCTCAAGGAACATGGCGAGCATGTCCGCGGCGCAAACCCCATCGTCCACCACCAGCACCTTGGTGATCTGGTTTGGAGCCGAGGTGGCCGCAAAGGCCGGAGTGCCCGCCTGATCGGCTGCGGGGTAGGCGATTGGCAGGGTGACGCGAAACTCGCTGCCCTCGCCAAGCCCCTCGCTGAAAACCTCAATCGTCCCGTTGTGCATCTCGACCAATTGCCGCACGAGACCAAGACCAATTCCAAGTCCTTCGGTTGCGGACCTTCCCGACCGGCTCAACTGGGTGAACATCTCGAAAATCTGGTTCTGCAGAGGCGGATCGATCCCTTCGCCATTGTCGCGAATCGATACCGTCACGCTCGTATCGCACGGCTCCACAGTGACTTCGATGTGCCCCCCGTCAGGCGTGTAGCGCGCGGCGTTGTTGAGCAGATTGGAAAAAACCTGGGAAAGACGCCCCGCGTCAGCATGCAGGGAGATGGACCCAAAGTCCTGAGGCGCAACGACTAAATGCCCCCCCCGATCAATCAGTGGCTGGGCGGTTTCCAACGCGCTGCTGAGGATGGCCCCCAGATCGACCATCGCCCGGTTCAGATGCAATTTCCCGCGCGTGATGCGCGACACATCCAGCAGATCGTCAATCAGTCGGACCATCTGGAGCGCTTGCCGCTCGATAATCCCGATGATTTCATCGGTCTGTTCGGGACTATTCTGCAGATGGCGCAGCACTTCAACCCCGGTGCAGATGGGCGCAAGCGGGTTGCGCAGCTCATGGGCAAGCGTGGCGAGAAACTCGTCCTTGCGCCGGTCCGACTCGCGCAGGTTGGCCATCAGCTCCAAGCGCACGTAAGCGGCCGTGACATAGTGGCTTAAGGTTTCGAGAAACTCCAATTCATCAGCCGCAAACGCCTCCTTGCTGCGGCTGGCAAACCCCAGCGTGCCAAGCAACCGGCCATCAGCCATCAGTGGATAACCGGCGTAGGCACACAGGCCCAGCCCATCGGCCGCAATCGAACGGATCACCGGCCTGCGGGTGCGCGCGACCTCACCGCAGGCGCCGACGTTGAACCCGATCTGGGAGAGCATGTCTGCCTGGGCATCGGAAACCCCGCGCCACGACCGCAGCCGCAGGGTTTCGCCGGGTCCCTCGACGACAAAGTTGAAGAAAGCATCCGCGCCGAGGTTGCTGCCAATCTCGCTGAAAAGCCGGTGCAGCATCGTGTCCGGATCATCCGCGCCGAGCAGCACCCGCGAACTGGCCCACAGCAGGCGGAGACGCTCACTGTGGCTGGCAAGTGCTTCCCGCGTGCGCTTTTGCTCAGTGACATCGAACCCGAGCGCATAGATTCCGCGGACCTCTCCGGATGAATCGAGATCGGGAACGTAAGTGATGTCGAGCACTTGGGGTCCCTCGACAGGGTGCTGCATCGATCCTTGGAAACAAACGCTTTCCCCTGCAAGCGCGCGTTGCAGGAACGGCAGCCGCTGCTGGTAGGACTCCTCGCCCAAGGCCGTGCGCAAATGCACACCCCGCAAGCCGCTTGGCGCAGCCCCATTCCCCTCGGCAAATGTCCGGTTGTTAAACTGGATGCACAGATCACGCCCAATATATTGAATCAGTCCCGGCACATGATCAGAGATCAGGCGCATGCGTTGCTCCGCGTCGGCTTGCTGTCTGTGCGTGCGGATCTGCTCCACGAGCGGCCAGGCACATCCCGCCACCGCCTCCAAAAGTGACAGATCCTCAGACGACCAGCTGCGCGCCACATTCTCCGTGGCCACCAGCACCACGCTCTGCTGGCCGTCGCGCCGGATCGGCTGGACGACGTAGGAAATGACCTGGATGGCCTCAAAATGACTCGCCCGATGGGCCGTAACCGGATGCCGCCGGACATCGTCAAAGGCCGCCTTGCCGGCAAAATACCATGAGCACCAATCAGCCCCGCCAGCGTCGAACAAACTCAGCGAGCCCGCGAGCGATGGAGCCTTGTCCCGCACCCAGTTTTCGCTCACGGCGATGCGTGTGCCGCCATCGAGGGATTCAACAAAATAGCACCGATGAGCGCCCAGTAGCCCCCCCACCGTCTCGACCACATGGTGGATGATCTCCTCCTCGCTGGGCAGCGGCGCAAGCTGTTGGGTTAGATTGGCGATGAGCAATTCCCTCTCGCTTGACCGCTTGCGCTCAGTGACATCGCGCATCGTCACGCACACTGCCTCAATCTCGCTCTCCGCCCCGAGGACCGGCACCATGTCATACTCGTAAACCCGGTTCTCAGTGATGGCCACGGCCGCAAATGCCACCTCGCCCCTGACCGGCTCCTTGGTGCGGACCACTTGGTCGATCTCGCAGCAATGCATCTCCGCATGCCATGGGGCGAATCCCAACTCCAACAAAGTCAGCCCGTGGGCCTCCTCCAGCGATTTCCCCCAAAGACGTAAAAACGTGGCATTGGCGTAGCTGAGCCGGTGTTCCGCATCAAACACCCCATGGAGCTCGGGTGTTGTGGCCATCACCACCTCAAAAAGCCGCTTGCGCCGCATGGTTTCGGCAAGCCCGCCATAACCATCTCGACGCATCGGGGTGGCTACAGACCGAATTTCGGAATGTCTATCTGGTTGCATGGGGGGGGGTCTATGCTTGGCAGGCACCTGCGGCGGTGGCACCACGCGCGCAAGTCATGACCTCATGACGCCGTGGGAGTAAAGCCCATTACCAAATCAAAATTTGCAAACAGCTCGCCAATTTTTGAACCCTTCAGGGGAAGGAACTTCACCGCGAGCGCATTTCGCCCCTCTACGCTCTCTCCCATATAGATTCCATCGCGCTGATTGGACGCCTCGCCGGCGATGTAACACTGGGTAGTCCACCTTTCCTGACCTTTCATCTTAACGGCAAAGTGGATATGCGGAGCACGCCCCGGGTACGCGACCGGTTTGACGGTGCGGAAATAGTATTCCCCGGATGAGCCGGTGAGGAAGCGGCCAAATCCCTGGAAGTTCTTGTCTCGCTTTGTCGCGTCCGAGCTCCCCTTGTGGAGGTAGACGCCATTGCCATCGACTTGCCAAATCTCCACCACCGCATTGCGGATGGGAGTCCCCTTCGCATCGGTGAGCCGGCCCGAGAGATGAGTGATCTGCCCGACTCCGGCGGTGAGGCCATCATTGATGATAATCAAATCGTTATCGGTATCCAGCGGCAGCCGGTCGGGGTAAAACGGCCCCGCCGTCTGGGCCGGAGTGAGGCTTAACTGGTCAGCAAATGCCCCCGGAATTGCAAGACTTGCAGCAATCGATGCGAGGATCCGGCGCCGGGTCCAAAGATGGGGAATGATCAGGCCCTGCGGATTCTCTGATGCAAGCGGGTTCCCCTTCATCTTGCGAGTTTGCCCGCTTGGATCACCACCTGCAAGCGACCATTTTGACTGCAAACTTTATAGATTTTGACCGATTATGCAAAGGGCTTCTTGCGCCGTTAACATGTGGGGGCCGATTTCCCGCTGTGAATGGATCATCACCCCATGGATTTGCCGTCGTTGGCATCGGTGCCTCGGCTGGCGGGCTGGAAGCATTGACCAAGGTTCCGGCCGATAGCGGGATGGCATATGTGGTCATCGTCCACCTGTCGGAACACCATGAGAGTGTGCTGGCCGAGATCCTCCAAGGGAGGTGCGCCATTCCGGTGAGCCAGGTGACCGAACGCCAGCAGGTGGAGCCGGACCATGTGTATGTCATCCCGCCAACGAAAAATCTGCAGATGGCGGATGGCGACATTGTCCTCTCGCCGCGCGGCAAAGGCGCCGAACGCCGAACGCCGGATGCCGATGATCGAGGTCAACTCCCACCAGCTCAACGTCTCCTTGCCGCAGGAGCCCATCTTCCTCGACGCGGATTTTACCCGCATCTCCCAGGCGCTGCTCAACCTGCTCAACAACGCCGCCAAATACACCGAACCGAATGGCCACATCTCGCTGACCGCCATCCGTGAAGACTCCACCGCCCAGATCCGCATCAAGGACTCCGGCATCGGCATCCCCACCGACATGCTTGCCACCATCTTTGATATCTTCACCCAGTGCGGACAGGATACCCAGCGCCACAGCGGCCTTGGCATCGGCCTAAGCCTTGTCAAAAACCTCGTCGAGCTCCACGGCGGCACCGTCGATGCCCACAGCGATGGCCCAGGCACCGGCAGCGAGTTCACCATCCACCTGCCCATCAGCACCTCCCAGCCGCTTCCCGCCGCCGCGCCCGCCTCTCAGGATCCCACCAACTCCAATTCCCGCTCCCGGATCCTCATCATCGATGACAATTCCGATGCCGCCGACATGCTCCATATCCTTCTCAACAACGGCCCCACCGACTCCATCCGCGTCGCCTATGACGGTGCCCACGGCCTTGCCCTTGCCGAGGAATTCAAACGTCCGGCGCCTGCGCTTCAAGGCCGCCGCCACCCGCTTCTCCCCGCCTCGCGCCGCCGTCCTGATGGCCAGCGTCACCGGCATGCCCACCGAAAGCCTCGCCTGGGACACCTTCCGCCAACATGTC
>Ga0136639_10000180_pt1 | contig 19776 bp, 17 predicted proteins | sample AntDrymUQ8592106_2_FD_113739 | JGI IMG/M metagenome (GOLD analysis project Ga0136639, IMG submission 113739) | Polar desert sand microbial communities from Dry Valleys, Antarctica - metaG UQ859 (21.06) | ecosystem: Environmental > Terrestrial > Soil > Desert | place: Antarctica: Dry Valley...
CCTTAATCAAGGTGCCTTTGAGTGCGCCAGCGTTCAGGTAATCGCGGGAACCATACTTTTGGCTGTGCCAGGTGAGCAACTCGTCCCGATACAGGGGCGAAATCTTGCAGGCATTTCGTAGATTTCGCACCCACTGACTGCGAAGTGATTGCTGAAGGGTGCGCTGAGGTTGCAAACCAGCCGCATTAATTAATGTCATCGATCGCACCCGCCCTGGATATTTGTGCGCGAGGCGAATTGAGATTCTACCGCCGACAGAATGTGCCACCATGTCGGCTTGTGCAATACCTTGTTCGTCTAAATATGCGTAAATGCGATCGGCATAGTCGGCTGTATCCCAATCTTCTGGCGGTGGCGGCGATTTACCAAAACCAGGTAGATCGATCAGATGCACCTGAGATCGAGTTGCCAGCAATTCGCCCATTGGCTGTAAGGATTGGAGATTTTGACCCCAACCGTGGAGCATTACCAGGGGATGACCGTTGTTACCGATTTGGAGGGTATTTAGTTCCACTTGAGCCATTACGCGCACATTTTCTTGTTCATTAGGTCAAATTATCATCGATCGGTAGCGACATAAAGCGTAATTTTAGCAAAAATGACAGAAATAGTTTTCAATGTGGGTATGTTAAGAGCGATCGATCTCACACCACCAGTCGAAATATCCGAGTACGATTTGGGGTAAGTAGTTCTCAATCCCCCTTTTCATCCCAAATCTCGATCCAATGTTCAAGATCGCAACTTATCTCCCAGCAGGCATCATTGCCATTCCCTAAAACAGATACTACTTATCGATGCAGTCTCTGTTTGGAGCGACTTGCTGTAATTATTTACTAAAAATAGTATGGAGATTTAATATGTTTGCCGTTGGAAAAAAACTTGGTAGTGGAGTCGAACAGATTATTTACGAACATTTTTTATACATTGTCAGAACCGAAGCACCCGATCGGGTACTAGCCAGATTTCGGAGTTTATTCATCGAAGGTGTAAACTATACTGATGCTCGAATTTGGACGACGATCGAAACATTGGCATTCGATCGAACTGCGGAACAAAACTTCCCGTTAATTATCAATCGTTGTTGTTATATTCTGGTCAATCACTGGCAAATGCAACCATCTGGGCACGCACCAGTTGCCGAATTGGTGGCAATGCTCTCGCATCTTCATGATGTGCGGATGACTTATTCGAGAGTGGTACGGCGGCTGCGCCAACTGCTCCAGATATATATTCAAAGCGAAGATCATCTCAAGCTCAAACGGTTAAATACCGTACTCAATGGTGATACTGCTGGCAAAAAAAATACTATCGCCGAGCAACCCCTGGGGACGCTGATTACCCGTTATCCTTATCTATACTCACACTCACTGGTTTCCGACGAACGGACTGCCGAGAATGTCGAGACAATTAAACGGGTGCAAAAAAATCTTCGTCAGCAGCAGGAAACAAATCTTTCCCACTATCTCACTTATCAAGTTAGACGATCGCGGCTCAAGGCGCAATTAGGTCGAGATGCGGCTGACAATTTACCCTCAGTTGCCAATCCAACTTTACTATCTACCAAAGAATTGGGGATGGCATTCGGTCAATTTGCTGGGAAAGCTGAAGGTAATGCTAGTTATCAGGATTTATCACGCAGTTTTATTTCTCACCTCGAAATGCAGCCAATTGTTAAAACATTTAAGGGTGATTTATATGACTATATCGTATCTGGTGTGGATCTCAGTTATGGCAAACGTAGTTTCAACGATCGATTGTACAAACTGATCTACAGTATCTCACCCGATCGCGATTATCAGCGGCTCGATGAGATTGCTTTACTCAGAACTTGTACCCACGTCCTCAATCATTTAACGATCGAAAGTCCGAGTAGTCCTCAGCATTTTGTGTTTATGGACATGATTAGTAATTTAGGCGCAGTTTTTACAACTGGATTACTACTCAAAATTGTTCTAATCTGTCAAAAAGTCAAGCCCTTACTAGAAAGTCGGCTCTCGATTCTATTCAATCACTATGAGACTTCTCCGTGTAAAGGTGTCCCCTGGCTGGTAAGATCTTTAGAAAATTGGAATGTTGCAGGAGCAATCCACTTTGGTAAAATGGATGCTTCAGCACTAAACTTTTTGCAGTCGATCGGTGATTAGATTAATTGATAAGTCGTTCCCAGAGGCTACGCTAACATGCAAAGAGTTGAATCGCGATCGACATAACTTAGTCGCCAAAACTTTGATGTACCTCTTCTGCTACCCGCTTCAAGCGTCGAAGCTGGGCTTCCATATCTGCTTTCGTCCATTTAGCCGCAAATCGATCGAATCCCCAAGCAACTAGTCGATTGGGAATGTCAAATTCAAACTGATTGATCAAGATCGTACCTCGCCCGTTTGGTTGACACTCCCAGCGATCTTTCCCTTTAAAAAATCCATTAAATCCCCATACAATCAAACCAGGTTCTCTGACAAGCACCACATTTCTAAGTGTGGGTTTAACAACTGGAATTTGGATGGTAAATTTACTCTTACTACCCACACTAGTGTGCCACTCTCCTAACGGTTCACACTTGAGCATCGGATTGAGCCAACGCTGCATTAACTCCAAATCGGTGATACATTTATCTACAGCTATGGCACTGGCTTTGATCTGGATTGATTGTTCAAAGATCGGCATCGATGAGAGGGTAGAGGGTAGAGGGTAGGAGGTAGGCTTTAGTTAGATATTAGGTTTGAGGTTTGAGATTTTGGGCTTTAAAATTTGAATTTTAGATCTTAGAACGATTGCGTTCTTCTACTCCCTACTCCCTACCCTCTACCCTCTAATTCCTGCCTGATGCGATCGACGATCGAATGCTCATCAATGGTAACAAGAATTTGGGCAATGACTGATTTAGGGCTATCCTCACCCCAAGAGGCACCATTAGCCAGATAGGTTTTGGTGACTTGCCCGATGGTATAAGTAGCAACTCCGGCAATACCAGCCTGCGTCAGGGCAATCGCAGTATAGGGGGCGATACTGATGCCGCCAGTAGCGGGGGCAAATAGGGCGAGTAAGCCTTTGATACCGCTCAATCCGAGTTTGGCAATCGATTCACTGACGGTAATCCCTCCCATCCCCAGCGCGATGCTCTGAAGCAGTCTGGATGCACCCGATCGAGTCATCGGAATACTATAGAATTTGGAGAGTCGCACAATCATCCCGATATCGATGGCGACACCACCAATCATATCCGCCGCCATAATGGGATTGAGGGCGATGGCGATCGCTTTTGTCATCACAAATTGCCAGATAATATCATTAGCCCCCTCCTTGCGCCGCTCCAGTTTGCGATCGAGTGTCTGCTTTTGAATGCGATCGGCTGCTAACATAGCGTTGAGTGCTGCTAGTGACTTGCCTTCGCGTTGTAAGATTTCGACAATTCGCGATTTGAGCTGGGCAACTTGCGGCGTACTCGGATGATAACTCACGCCCATACTGCCATCTTCCCGCCGATCTGCCCGAATTGACAAGGGTGCAGCGGCTACCATCATTATCTCCTGGGGACTCAAGATTTCGCGGACTCGTTCATCCCGAATTTTGGCATAGATATTGAGCTTATCGCAATCGGGATAAAGATCGACTTTATTAAACACTAATAACATCGGTTTCCCAGCACTTCTGAGTTGGGAAAGTGTCTTCAATTCTAGTTCGGTAATATCACCAGCAATTACAAACAATATCAAATCTGCTTGTCTAGCAATTTCACCAGCGAGTAACTGTCGCTCTTCCCCCTCAACTTCATCGATTCCTGGCGTATCGATAAATTCGATCGCTTCAGCTAAAGTAGCTGGCGTATCTTTATCTAGATCGAAGGCATCTTGCCAATTATCAATTTCCCAAACTACCTGCTGGCGTTCTTTTGTTACGCCATGCAGCACACCCGCTTCAAATATATTTTGTCCGATCAACGCATTCAATAAGGAAGATTTACCGCGCCCAACCATTCCAAATACCGCTACTTGAAAGACTGCTCGATCGAGTTTAATTAACATATTACTCAATTGAGCAATCTCTGATTCCAATCCAGATCGCTCGCGCTGGCTCAGATCTAAGTTTACCAAAATTTGCCGCAAAGTATTCTGAGCTTGCTGATAGTTTCGCTCGGCTTGGATCGTATTAAAACTCGCGATCGTCTCTGATAAGTTTTCTGGTTCTAGTGAATAACTCATTCTAGAGGGTAGAGGGTAGAGGGTAGGAGATTGAGAATTGGGAGTTAGGAATGAGAAACAGGAAAATGCTTTTATCTTAGAATCTACCCTCTACTCTCTACCCCCTACTCCCTATTTTAATATTCTGACTTGCGATCGAGTGACATCAAGGCGATAATTGCTTCCTGAGCAGTGATTTTACCTTCTAGCAATCGATCGACTAATACCGTAATCGGCATATATATTTGATGGCGATCGGCAATCTGAACTAATACTTTAGTCGTATTTATCCCTTCAGCAGTTCCGTGAAGATCTGCTAAAACTACGCCCAGAGTTTTACCTTGAGCTAAACCATACCCAACTTGATAATTGCGACTGAGGGGACTATTACAAGTCGCCAGTAGATCGCCTAAACCCGATAGCCCGTAAAATGTTTCAGTTTTACCACCCCAATATTGTCCGATCCGAATAATCTCTGCCAATCCTCTGGTTAGTAGTGCCGATTTAGCATTATTACCTAGTTTCAAACCATCACAAGTACCAGCCGCAATCGCGATGACATTTTTGACTGTTCCGGCAATTTCGACACCGACTGGATCGTCATTAGTATAAACTCGAAATTTAGGCGAAGCAAATATCTCTTGAATTTTAGTAGCAGCTTCAGCCTGACTACTCGCAATTACCGTCGCCGCTGGTAATCCTTGCTGAATTTCTAGCGACAAATTAGGGCCAGATAAGACGACAATTGGATTATGTGGAAATGCACTTTGCCACAATTTTGCAGGTGTAAAATTGGTTTGCGCGTCCAATCCTTTCGTCGCTGTCACAATAATTTGATGAGACTCGATCGAGCCTTGCAATCGATCGATTACTGATTTGACTCCTGACATCGACACTGCTGAAATAATTGCAGTTTGCTCTGGGACTACATCTGTCAAGTTTTCTCCACAATTTCGCGACCAAATCGTTGGATCGTAACCATTAATCTGCATCAAACTCCCCAACGCACGACCCCACGCACCAGCACCTATAATTGTGATTTGGTCTTTCATAGAGAGGGTTTAGGGGTGTCTGTAATGTGGCGATGGGGAGTAATTTTCAGATTTACTCAACCCAACCTTCAAAGCTATTAATTATCAATTATTAATTACTACGCGGGTATTTTATCATCAATTTCTGGACTTCTTCTGCGTGATAGGAGCTGCGGGTAAGGGGTGTGGACACCACTTGCAGGAAACCAATTTCTTCACCATATACTCGCCACGCATCAAACTGAGCGGGTGTGATAAATTCAGCGACGTTGAGGTGTTTATTAGAGGGTTGGAGGTATTGCCCGATCGTAATGATATCGCAATCTACCGCGCGGAGATCTCGCATCGTTTGGCGAACTTCCGCGTCTGTTTCGCCCAAGCCTGCCATGATGCCTGATTTAGTATAAACGCTGGGAGTATAGGCCCGCGATCGAGCCAAAACCGCTAAGGATCTTTGGTAGTCACCCTGGGGACGCACGCGGCGATAGAGCCTGGGGATAGTTTCGGTATTATGATTTAGGACTTCGGGAGCCGCATCTAAAATCGTCTCCAACGCTTGCCAATTGGCACAGAGGTCTGGGATGAGTACTTCGATCGTTGTCTGGGGTGAGAGGGCACGTACTGCGTGGATACACAGTACAAATTGACCCGCGCCACCATCAGGGAGGTCATCGCGATTGACAGAGGTAATGACTACATGCTTGAGCTGGAGTCGCTGTACCGCTTCCGCCAACCGCACAGGTTCGGTCGGATCTAAAGCCTGGGGTTTTTTCTCAAAATCGATATCACAGTAGGGGCAAGCACGCGTACATGCAGGCCCCATAATTAAAAATGTCGCTGTTCCGGCACTAAAGCACTCACCGATATTGGGACAAGAAGCCTCTTCACAGACAGTGTTGAGCTGCAAGTCGCGGAGGATATCTTTGACATTACCCACCCGTTCCCACTGCGGTGCTTTGACCCGCAACCATTCTGGTTTGACTGTCATAACAATTGAGAATTCACAAGGCTACTATTCTAGCAAGTTCTGTCGGCTAAATCTGCTTATAGTCCTTGAGGATTGTCTTTACCAGCATAAGGCATCGATCGACGGAGATTGTCGATAGCATACTGGACATCCTGAGTGGGATCGACAGCTACCCAACCATTGCGACCAGGCGACCGGGTTTCAAAGTGTAAATGTGGCCCAGTCGAGTTGCCAGTACTACCGACTAGCCCAATGACGACACCTTGGGCGATCTGTTGCCCTGGCTGCACGGAGATTTTTGAAAGATGACCGTAGAGAGTCTGCTGTACGTCATTATGCTGAATCACAATTGCCTTGCCATAGCCACCATTCCAACCTGCTGAGATCACCGTCCCAGATGCGGTTGCCACCACCGGTGTTCCTGAAGGTGCGCCGATGTCTAGCCCCGAGTGGAAGCGACGCCTACCACTTAGGGGGTGTATCCGCCAGCCAAAGCGGGAAGTAATTGGTGCCGGATTCATTAACGGATAGATTAATTGAGCCTGAGATCCAGTCGGGAGACTGGGCACAGTCGGCACATTATTAATTGGCTGCGGCACATAAATTGGTTCGCCGACAACGGTGGGGTTAAAGCTAGTTGTATTGGGGGCTAGTGAGATCGTGCGAGTTGACTGAACGACCGGAATTGCCGCCACATTGGGGATTGTCCTCCTGACTGCCCGTGGTAATCGGGATACAGTGGGTACCTTGATTGTCCTGGTGCGGGGTGCTGGCACAAAGATCTCGACAGCGGCTTCTGATGACGGGAACCGAGTGGGTACACCACCAATAAGTTGCGAATTTTGATTCAAATTGGCAACATCGCTGGCAAATACTCGCTCCTGAGCAGTCCGCGCACTGGCTAATTTACCACTCGGCAGTTGCTCGGCAGTAGCACCCCAATCTTCATCAGACCCAAATTGCTGAGGGTTGTGAGCTGTCTGAGGATCGCCACCAGTAACCCCAATTGCGGAATTTCCCTGCTCATTGCTATTGAGATCTTGCTGCTGGGTAGAGATAGCTACATCAGTAGAACTGGTAGAACTATTCACACCCAATGGTTGAGCTTTTAATGTATTTGTTGCTACTAAAACTTGTCCGGGTAAAAATGAATTTTGTGCAAGTGCCGCATCCGCACTTAAAAATGCACTAGTAATCACTAGCAGTCTCAGAGATGTTTTTATACGCATAGATGCAGTAAAATTTGTTACGGGGTATAAGCCGAAATCAGTAAATCGAACTTGAAACAAGAATTTGTTCAGTATACAAGATATCGCTGAATTTGTATCGATTTTCTTAATATTCTTGCAATGACTTTTGGATTCAGCTCACTTCTATGCGCGGAGCGTCTCCACGGAAAAATTGCCAAAATATTACAATGCCGCCGATCCAAGCTAATCTCACGGAGGAATTCACGACATTAACGAGTGTTCTCTAGTATAAATAGATACTCGATCTGTATTCTATTTTCTAGATACATAAAAGTATTATTTGTTTGAAATTAGCTCGAACAAAAGGATTCAGTCTATTTTCAGCCAATGGCGGTAATTGTGAAAACATCGATCTAGCTCGGCTAAAACCAGTAAATATCAAACATCTTATTCAAATTCACAGCTATTTAGGTTTCCTAAAAATTACCCGGAGCGATCGATTGTCCATTAGTTACTAATTGGATCGGCTAAACAGCTCAAATATTTGGCGACAAAACTGCTTTAACTTATCAGCTATTTCTGGCTGCGGTTGTAGATCGCCCTCAAATTGCCAGTCACTAACTGTCGATAATCGCCATTGTTTACCACGATGATCGAAGCCCGCAACTTCCAAACCAATAAAATTGCAAGGTGATGTAAATTGGCGATCTTCTGTGACGGCGATCGCATCTCGATAAAATCGAATCTGGACTAAAACGCTCCGACTTTGCCACCTCCGACTCCAGCCTGGAAAATGAAAACTAAAATCGATCGAATCGGGATCGACTAACTCTTGAGTGTCGAGATCTTCAGCCCACGGCTTCAAATCCACTTTGGCATCGGGGAACTCACTCCGAAACAGACTTACAGCAGAAGCAATTTTACTAGTGAGGATAATATCAGTAGCTTGTTGAGCAGCATTCACAGTTGGGAATTTCTCAAAGAAATAGAGTTAGCGATCGGCACATTGCCCACAGTCGTTAGTCTCAGCAGTTAGTGCCGGACACCACCCCAGAATAACTTAGTTTATCATTCAGATGTTTTGGGCGACCCCATCGACTAGCCCAAAAATCTACCAGAGCCAAACCGATCCTCCGCTCACAACTCGCATTAACGAGCTGTTCCGCTGCCGAGCTAGTAGTTAGCTGGCACTCACATGACCGTCTCAAAGTTACTAGACTAGAGATATACCTGTTTGTCATGAGGAATAACTTATGAGTCCATTCGCCCAGGAATTGACATCGACCGTCCAGGCAATGATGAACGACGGTAAAGGCATTTTAGCAATGGATGAGAGTGAAGGCACTTGCGATCGCCGGTTTGAGAAACTGGGGATTCCGACGACACAAGAGCGACGGCGCACCTATCGGGAGTTGATTCTGACGACACCGCATCTGGCTGATTTTATTAGTGGCGCAATTTTATTTGATGAGACAATCCACCAATCGACACAGGCGGGCGTGCCATTTGTCAAGGTGATGCAAGCCGCCGGGATGATTCCAGGGATTAAACTCGATTTGGGTGCCAAAGATCTGGCAGGATGTCCGGGTGAAAAAGTCACCGAAGGCTTGGATGGATTGCGCGATCGCATTGCTGAATATTATCAAATGGGTGCCCGGTTTGCCAAGTGGCGCGCGGTAATCGCGATCGATTCCCGCAGTCCCAGCGACACTTGTCTAGTTGCCAACGCTCATGCCCTCGCCCGATATGCCGCTCTGTGCCAGGAAGGTGGACTCGTACCGATGGTCGAGCCAGAAGTACTTATCGACGGCAGCCACTCGATCGATCGCTGCTATGAAGTCACCGAGCGCACTCTCCAAGTCACATTCGACCAGTTACGGCTCAATCGCGTGGAGCTAGAGCGGATGATTCTCAAGCCGAGCATGGTCATTTCTGGAGCGAGTTGTACCATCCAAGCCAGTGTCGAACAAGTTGCCGAAATGACAGTCCGCTGTCTTCAAAACAACGTCCCCGAGTCAGTACCAGGAATTGCCTTCCTTTCCGGTGGACAGAGCAACGAACGCGCCACAGCCCATCTTAATCTCATCAACGCCAAGTATGCCGCCCAATGTCCTTGGACATTAACCTTTTCCTACGCTCGCGCTATTCAACGACCCGCGCTCGATTATTGGCACGGTGACGACGCAAATATTCCCACCGCCCAACAGCTCCTCTACCACCGCGCGAAACTAAATAGCGCAGCACGTCAAGGGCAGTACACGCCAGAGATGGAAAAGTTAGACTTTAGGCTTTAGGCTTTAGGCTTTAGGTATTAGGCTTTAGGCTTTAGGTATTGGGCTTTAGGCTTTAGGCTTTCAATTCTGGGTATGTGGGTAATCTTGTTAATTATAAGGATGATTTAGATCGCGATTGCCATAACAAAGTTATGACAATTTAAGGTAGGGGCAATTCATGAATTGCCCCTACCTTGACCCAAGTCGCTATGCCCAGAATCAATACCATTATGACATTATGACAACTCCTAACTGAAATCCAGAATGGAGCGAATGCCGCTTCACGCTAGCACACAAATCGAACCTTACGCAGAGGAGTTTGAGGAGCGGCGTTCCGCTCCTCAACGGGGGGGCTGGGGGTCGGAACCCCCAGATCCGGGTTCTGCCCCCACTAGGAAAAACGAAACATACTAGTATATATCGCCTGCCGAGTCGCTTGTTACAGGCTGTTCGGCATGACGATTACCCCAAACCGAAGCCAACTACATCTCGATCGAGTAACTGCTAAAATCCCGATCGACATGTTGCAGCCCCGTCTGCACCCCACTCCGCCGAATCCCCCCAGTCTTGATATCAAACCCCACAATTTCCCCATTGAGTTCGGGGATAACCCTACAAGCATAGAGCTGTGACGTTTCCGGTAACATCACATCTGGAGTTGTTGCTGGAAAATCAAACATCGAAGCCGAGTAAAAGCCCTGCAAGCCACCACTTTGTTGAGTTGTCGGTGCAAAATCATACTTTGCCCAAGTGCTGAACACCAGCGCATACTCCTCATTGCTAGCCTTATATAACTGCGGCACTTCCATCTCAGCATAAAAGCCTGGATGACAAACTGGGGGTAAATATTCCCAATCTTCAAAGCTATTATTTTTAGCCTTGAGCAGTGCAACAGTACCTTTTTTACCTAATGGTCGATCTGGCTCTTTGGCTGAGAGCAACATATAAATCTGCTCCTCATGACGGAACAGAAAAGGATCGCGCCAAGCATGAATTGTCAGATCTTCAGGCACATGCTGAAGCTCATAAGGAGCTTGCGGTTGAATCCGAATACTCGGAATCCGAAACCATCGATCGAAACTTTGAATATGATGGGTAAATGCCACACCGACATTCTGAGTCATCCCATCGTGTGTAGCCTGATTTCTCGATGTGTAAAACATCAAATAACCACCATTAACCTTGATAATATCCCCACTCCAAATCGAGGTATCATCCCACCCCTGCGGATCTGCACCCAAAATTCGATCGCTAATCCAATCGATCGTCAAAAAATCTGTGGTAGTTGCATATCCTACCTGCGAACTCATGTGATGTGCGTCTGTCTCGACCAACGCTCGATCGGCATTGAGATAAAATAGATGAAAAATACCTGTGTCCGATTCAAAATGATACCAAAAATCCCATACATGACGATCGGGATGTTGCAGCGTAGGATAGCTAAATTCTGGAGCGAGAGTAAGCATTTTCTACCAATTCAAAATTCAAGATTTGGATAATTAAGTCAAAACAAAACTGTCGCAATCAAAATCCGTGCGAATATGGCAAGAATTTTTAGAATGCGGGGAAAAGGTAGCAATGCCGTCGCGATACTTTCGCTAATTATTCACTTGTTGATAATGAATGATTTGCGCTAAATAAGTTTCAACTTTTGGAGAAATTTATTTGGGTAGTTTCGACTAGGCTTGGTCAACCCATCAAATTCGATCGCTGCGACGATACTCCGTGAGGAGACGCTACATCAAAGGATGAGTACTTATACTTATTGAAGCAAGACTGAAACTATTTGTCCCTTCGCTCTTGACCACTTGCTGGAAATGCTGGAAACTGCCTACAGATGTGGAGTTTGAAATCTGTGCGGACACCAAGCTAGCGTTCGGGTGTACCATTGTGTGTCGGTGTTCCAGTAGGCAGTATTTTATTTGGATGATTTAGCATACCTAACTTATCACAGTAATCGATCGAAGTCATCCAGAAAAATCGCAAAAAAGTAAATTAGTTGCCACGATCTGTCAACTCTCAGCCAACCAGGTGTTTAGGATCGCTATTTAGCCCGATCTGGAGCAAATTTTCAGCCAAATCTGACCGTCAATAGCCACTAGCTCTGTGAATTATTTCGATCGCCTACAAACAGCCTGATTGATACATATATACTAGCAGATTTACTAATCTAACTTGGCGACCTTTTCCTCGCGATTGACTCCTTTGCAGCAGCATCAGCTCCAATTGTCAATTTTTCTAGACAAACTTACCAAAATTGCTTTATAATAGAGTGTTTGGCACTCTTGTAATGCCTGCCGACTAAAGTTAGTTGTGTAGATCCACCAGAGTCGCTCAGGTTTTTTGTAAATAGAGAAAGTTATACACATGGCGAAGAAATCATCGATCGAGCGGGAAAAGAAACGCGAACGACTAGTCGCAAAATATGCAGACAAAAGAGCAGCTCTGTTAGAAGAGTTTAGAACTGCGGCTACTCCTCAAGCGAGATTTGCAATCCACCGCAAGATTCAACAACTACCTCGCAACAGCGCACCCACTCGGTTGCACAATCGCTGTTGGGTGACTGGTCGTCCGCGTGGATACTACCGCGATTTTGGTCTGTCCCGGAACGTCCTGCGTGAATGGGCACACCAAGGTCTACTTCCTGGCGTAGTTAAATCTAGCTGGTAGTATGAGGGCACTGGGTAATAGGCTTGTGCCTGTTACCGTGCCTTGGTGCGATCTAGTTACCGCAACAACGGTTGTCAATGCCTAAGCTATCCAAAATAATGTCGCTGACGGCATTAGCGACGGTGAATTCACCAAAAAAGCTTTCTTGAAAATTAAATGCTTGCATCTCGGTGATGATGGCGATTGCCAAGCAACCTAAGTCGTTTTCACCTTCCATCCGCTGCCGAGTATAGATTTGAGCTGCACGAGTTGCAATTGTCTGATTGATCGATTCTGGAATGAATTCGCGATCGAGCCATAGCTTCAGTGACGATTGCAACCACTTGCCTTCTTCGATCGCATCGATTGCCGGTGGTAATGTAATTGGGAGGATCGGTTCTGTCATTGGCGATTACCAACTGCGATCTGGGTCGAGGTGAACAATTTAACTTAAGATCGATTGTGCGGTTAAAAGGACGCGATCGCAAGTCTGAGTAACTAAAATTAATCAATAACTATCCGAACTTAGATTTTCCTCAAGAGTGCCACGATCGCCTCCACACCCAGTGAAGTCTGGGAGATCGTTACCTTTGAGCTAGTTTGGCTTTAAAAGTACCAACATTAATCGACTAATCCAAGCTGTCCCCAGATCTGCTCTGAGTCTTTGCCCAATTGCCGCAGCTCACCTGAACTTTGAAACGACGGCACCAACGTCACATCCAAATCGCATTGCTAGTTATGGCTATTTTGGAGCGTACCGCTCAATTCTAAGCCGATCGTCTCGACCATCTCTTGGCGTGCTGGTACCTGCGCTAAATCCACTTGGAGATTAGGAAGTGCCAGTCGATCGGCATCCCAATCGTTAGAAAATGCTGGGAGACCTAATTGACATGCTTTCCAGTCGCTCCGGACGGATACATTTAGTTGCTGACAAGCACCACTATGCATTCCTTCCGGTTTGTAGAAACGACAGTAGCGGCAGGCAGATGTAATACAATTCTGGTCATTCATCAGTGTTACCCATTGGGAGAGCACCAAATTCAATTCTCTCACTTTTTATTATCGCTCCCCCCGATTTGGACAAAAGTGGCATCAACCATTACTACCATCTAGCTTATAGCGATCCCCGCCCCTTTTTTACTTTAGATTGTCTTTAGATTCAGTTTATAGTTAGATACATTTATTCAAATATTTAGTAGATATACTTACCAATTCTATTAACAGTCAATAGCGATGGTAATACAGCTAAACCCACCAGGGATCGCGGGAAACTGGAATCGATGGATCGAGCAGATCGGGTATTATGTCGGTCGAAAGCAGTTTAATTATATTAATTGAATACTTTCCTCTACCTTTTGGTAGATATATTAATTAAGTTAAATAGGTATGTTTACTCTCATCTTGCATCAAACCAAAATTATTAGTATTTAGAGAATAGAGGGTAGTTTTTAAGTAATAATTGCTAGTTTGGAGCAAATTTCGTCAGTTTTGAGTTGTGTGCGTCAAGACAAGACAAGACAGGGAACCTCTCTTGATGCCGAGCCGGGCGGAAGCCGTCCGGCTCGGCATCGCTTCCGACTGAGATCCGCTGGTGCAAGCTGTGAATTTAGACACTTATTTTTTGCCCAAGATGCCGAGATCGATCGCACAAAACCTACACACGCCCCATCGAAGCAATTCCCCCGTTCGGGCGCGGGTATCACATTGGGAACAAATCACTATCGCCCCCAAGTCAATAGGCGTAGATAGCTCGGTAGGGGTCGGTTGACTATTGCTAGTGTTAAAGCCGACTGCGACAAACCGGAGTGCTTCGATCGATCCGTCTAGATGGCAGTTGAGCTGGTGACAAAGTTTTTGTCGCCCGAACGTGAGTTGATGAGCGAGGCTAGAACTATTTGTCGCGATGGTGAGAATGCCTCTGGCAAACGACCTTGGTTGGGTTCGTTCGGCGACCAGTGGCGATACACTGGCTTGCCACGCCCGAACGATTGCCCCCCAATCTCTGACCCCTTCCCATCCTGGCCGATCTTGAAGCTGGAGTGTAATTGCGGAAATTGGTGATAGTGACATGGCTCGAACTGGTGTAATGTAGTAGCGATCGGTTCAAGTAGCTTGGTCAAATGTCTAATTTTTAGTCAATTGGCTGAATTTTGACATATATTAATGACACGGCAACGAGCGACCATTGCAGTGAGTTGCTAAATTTGGAGATCTTCCGCTTTAACAGCTTGACGCTTTGAGCGGAGCTAGAGATCCAGCTAGTTAACCGGACTTGGGTTGCGCCCAAAGGCTGACTGTGCCGCTAGTCTGAGCACCACGACTATCAATCGGTGTCACTGCCACCACAATTGTGGGGAGTCTAAGAACAGAGTCATTACACAAGTCTCGTCGATCTTGAATCATCCCTTTAGAAATATTCTGCGTTTAAAGTGAGTTTATGAATCACCATCCATCTGACGATAGCGAGAACGTGCCCTTATCCGATCGAGCTGTAGTCGCTGGTGTTCGCAATGGCGATAACACACCCAGCGACGAATTGGCTGCTGAGTGCGAACATCAGGCATCTTACCACCTCAATCCTTTGCTCCAAACAGCCCTGAGTTGTCTGGATATTAAATTAGCCGACGAACTGACTAGATTTAGATCGAAACAGGAGCAGGAATTGGGTCACAACCACACTATTCATGGGCAAACCGCACAGCCAGAAGATGAGCGGTCGCCAGATCGAAGCGGATGGGAACAGCCAGGAGCTGATGTTGATGCGGACTCCAACATCCTCACCGCCGAAATCGTGCAACCACCAACAGAGGCAGAGAAATTGGTTCCAAAAGGCGGATTTATTATTATTGATGGACTGACTACCTCAGCATCGAGTAATCATAATGAGATCGCCAACCTTAATTATGCACCGATGGCGATCCATCGATCGGACGCGCCAGCAGTAGCCGAAAACTTAGATCTCAATTTTTCCTCTGGCGGGGAAATGGCTCAGTTCCAGGATAAATATTCCGCATCCTCTCAAGCACTGCTCCGACAGATCCAATCGGGTTATCCAGCCACAGACAACCAGATCCCGACCCCATCACCATCAGCATCAGCACCCCAGCGCAAACATTTGCCGCTCAAAATCGGCTCGATGGCTGTCGTCTGTGCGCTGGCTGGTGGAGCCGTCTATACTTACCTCAATCCCAGTATCCTCGCATCCTTGACAGCCACCAAAGTTGCCAGTCCCACGACTACCTCACTAGGACAACTGATTCAAAGTCCCAATCTGGCAGCTAATGAGTTTACCGAACTCAATTTGAGTACCCTCAACACGATTAAGTTGCCCACAGTCACAGCCACCAATATTGGCATGGTGCCCACTCCGACGAGTGTCGCACCAGCGACAGTAGTATCCACCGCACCAGCAGCTATCCCCTTTAACAGCCGGGGTACGAGCCAAACGCTGCCAGTAACTACGATTACCTCACAGCCCAGACTCGCGGATAGCTTGGTCAGATCGTTACTACCACCTAATTTTCAGTCTTTTACCAAACCATCAGGTGCTCGCGCCACTCCCCCTAGTCTCCAACGCTAGTACAGTTGACTAATTACCAGTAAGTTTGAGAAAATGACTCACTATTGACTAATTCCTAGAAGAGGAATGCCCGATCTTCAAGTCCAGAAGTTATCATAATTACTAGGTCAAGTATTTAAATTGTCGAGTCAAAACTCTAGCACTAGAAGCGGACTAGATACTCAGCTACTAAAGCAGGAAAATATCAAGAGGATAGTAATATGGGATTATTCGATCGGGTGAGCAGACTGCTGCGGGCGAATGTTAATGATATGGTGAGCAAAGCTGAAGATCCAGAAAAAATTCTGGAACAGGCAGTGATGGACATGCAAGAAGACTTGGTACAACTTCGCCAAGCTGTTGCTAGCAGTATCGCCAATCAAAAACGCACCGAACAACAGTACAACAAGGCGATGGGCGATGCCAATAGCTGGCAGGGTAAAGCGCAACTAGCACTACAAAAAGGCGATGAAGACCTCGCCCGCGAAGCGTTAGTCCGTAAGAAAAATTATAGTGAAACTGCTGGGAGCCTTAAGGCCCAACTAGATGGGCAAGCAGGTATGGTAGACACGATGAAAAAGAGTCTGATCCAACTTGAGGGTAAAATTTCTGAAGCCAAAACTAAGAAAGATATGCTCAAGTCCCGCGCTCAAGCTGCTAAAGCTCAGGAGCAACTACAAGGTGCCGTTGGCCGCCTCGGTAGCAACAGCGCGATGAATGCTTTCGAGCGGATGGAAGAAAAAGTCTTAATCCAAGAAGCTAAATCTCAAGCTGCGGCAGAATTAACCGGTGCCGATTTGGAGAGTAAATTTGCCGCCCTCGCTGCTGGTGGCGATGTCGATGACGAACTAGCAGCGATGAAACAGCAAATGCTGGGCGGGACAGCTCAACCAGCAGCGGCATTACCCCAAGGAACTGTATCATCAACGACTACGACCCCAAAGGATACCGTCAAAGCTCCCATGAGTCCACAGGATGAGGAATTAGAAGCATTACGCAAACAAATTGACGGTCTCTAGATCGAAGATTTAGACCGAGTTTGAAGTCAGCATCGGATCTACTCATAATTAATTTTTTCCAGTGACTAGGGATGGTTGTCAATCGGACAACCATCCCAATTGTCTTGTCAAAAATTCGAGTAATTGCTGCCCCCCACTCTCAATCCGATTCGGTTAGCTGGCGATTAAAGTCCCGACTAACGATCCAAAGTTCAAAGAATTTTTTAGCCTACCGCGAAAAACGATCGCCGATCGTGTCAGGATGGATTAGTTCGGAATATGTCAGCAAAAAGTTGTGCCGCAACCATGCGCGCCAAGAAGAGCTATTCTGTTTAAACCCCGTATCTACCAAGTTAACCAACAAAATGATGAAGAAACCATTAGCATTTTTGTGTTTGGGTTTAGTTGCAATTGAATTAGGTTCCATTTCAACTGTCCTAGCTGCGGAAACCAAATCTGTCGATCGGACGATCGGGTGCGATATCATGGTGGCTGGTGGTGGTTTGAGCGGTACGGCAACCGCCTACGAAGGGCTACTAGCTGGTAAACAAGTCTGTATGACCGAGATTACCGACTGGGTAGGCGGACAAATCTCCGCCCAAGGTGTCTCCGCACTAGACGAACGTCCCACCCAACGCGCCAAGAAATACTTTCCGCGTGGTTATTTAGAATTGCGCCAAAAAATTCAGGATTATTACGGCAAATTAAATCCGGGCTACTGCTGGGTGAGCGAAGCTTGTTTTTTACCTGAAGATGCTCACAACATCCTCTACAAGATGTTGAAAACAGCCGAAAGTAAAGGAAAAGGTAAACTCTACTGGTATCCCAATACCGTAGTCAAAGAACTCATCGTCGGCAAGAAAGGAGATGGGCGACAAATTAGTGCTGTCGTCGCCATCCAGCACCAACCGCAACCAGGTACGGCACCGCTAAATACCGAGCCACTCTCCCAAACGATCGAAGATACTTATAGTTATCAAGACTCGCCCAGATTCCAAAAACGCAAAATTCTCTTCATTCCCACTTATAAGACCCCCAAACAGCAAGCCGCCAAGCCCGCCGATTGGTATGTCGTCGATGCCACCGAAACCGGCGAACTCGTGGGCTTGGCAGATGTACCCTATCGGCTGGGACTAGATCCGCGCTCGGAGCGAGAACCATCTGCTGCTACTACCACCGGCGATCCTTATTGCACCCAAGGATTTACTTATCCCTTTGCAATGGAGACTACCGCGACTCCCCAGCTTCAGATAGAACCAGTTTATTATCAACAGTATGCGCCTTATTACAGCTACGAACTCAAGCGGCTGGCTGATTTTGGAGTAGTCTATACCTATCGGCGGATTTATAGTTCGGGTACTGGCAAACCGACCAAATTTGGCGGTATTAACTTCACCGCCCCCACACCTGGTGATATCTCCATGCAAAACTGGACATGGGGCAACGATTATCGTCCCGGTAGTGCCCAGGATAATCTGATCCTCGATCGATCGCAACTACAAACATCCGGGCAATTAGGCGCAGGTGGTTGGATGGGTGGCTTACGCACCGATACTCTCCGCAAAGGCGAAGAACACGCTCAAGGCTTCTACTATTGGCTCGTGGCTGGCACCACCGATTCTCTTGCCAATCCCGACCCCAAATCCCCTAATTACTGGGTCAAAACCACCAATCCCAATCAACGCTATCTCACCGGCTTAGACTCTCCGATGGGTACCGCGCATGGCTTGTCCAAATATCCCTACATCCGCGAAGGCCGGAGAATCATCGGTAGACCAGCGTATGGCTACAAAGATGGATTTGTAATCTCAGAGGTCGATATGAGCCGCAATAACCTCCTCGATCCACAAAGAACATCAAATCTATCGCCAGCAGAATTGCGGCGGTTACAAGCAGATTTATCGGGGGTAAATGCTTTAAATGTCCTCACTGGCGATAAACCGACCCCCCGCAACCGAGCAACCCTCTACGCGGACACCGTCGGCATCGGTCACTACGCGATCGATTTCCACCCCTGTATGCAGAACAGCCCCCCCGAAGCGCCCAATAACAGCGAACGTGCAGGCTCGCGCCAAGGTGAAGGTCAAGCTTACCCCTTCCAAATTCCCTTACGAGCCATGATTCCCCAAAAGATTGATAACATGTTAGTGGCTGGCAAAAGTATCGCCACCAGTCACGTCGCTGCGGCTGCCTACCGGATTCATTCCTTTGAATGGTCTGCTGGTGCTGCTGCTGGCACTACAGCGGCATTTGCACTCAACCAAGACATTACCCCCGCCCAAATGGTCGCACCACTCCCCGATCGATCGCCCGCATTGCTGGAACTCCGCAAACGCCTAGAGGCAAATAATAACCCCACAGCCTTCCCGAATACTTCGATTTTTAATAATAACTGGCAAGAGTGGAAGTAACAATATATGGTGTCTACGACTGAAAAGTCCAGTCAAATAGTAACGATTTCCAAACCTTATCCAAACTTTAAAGTCATCGTCCTCGATGATGACTTTAATACCTTCGAGCACGTATCTACTTGTTTGATAACTTATATTCCCGGTATGAGTGAAGATCGCGCTTGGGAACTAACCAATCAAGTCCATTTTGAAGGACAAGCGATCGTTTGGGTTGGCCCTCAAGAGCAAGCCGAACTTTACCACCAACAGTTACGCCGTGCGGGTTTGACCATGGCACCTTTGGAAGCAGGATAAGGGGTTAAATCAATTGATATTAGTTGTGGGCGTGAGTTAACCGGATCGATTTTGGCATTAGCTAGCGATTTCTTAATGGGAAGGCTACGCCAACGCGAGGAGACGTGACTCGATCGGTTAAAATCTAGATTGGCGAATGGTTACCGATCGAACTAGTAACTGGTAACCAGGAACTATCTAACTGCGAACATCTAGGATCATAATGTCATTAAGCGATCTCGAACAA
>Ga0136639_10000181_pt1 | contig 19710 bp, 15 predicted proteins | sample AntDrymUQ8592106_2_FD_113739 | JGI IMG/M metagenome (GOLD analysis project Ga0136639, IMG submission 113739) | Polar desert sand microbial communities from Dry Valleys, Antarctica - metaG UQ859 (21.06) | ecosystem: Environmental > Terrestrial > Soil > Desert | place: Antarctica: Dry Valley...
GGCACTGCGGGATTCGCCGATGATGATTTCCACCATTCTGGCATTGCCTGCGGCGGACCGTGCGGTGTTCCGTTATGTGGTGCTTATTCCGCTGGGGGCGTTCGTGGTGGTTATGCTGAGGAACCTGGTAGGGATTCCTACGTTGGGGACGTTCATGCCGGTCCTGATTGCGCTTGCCTTGCTGGAGATCGAGTTGCTTCCAGGGATTGCGATGTTTTCGGTGATTGTGGCGGTGGGGTTGTATTTCCGGTTTTTGCTATCGCGGTTGAACTTGCTGGTGGTGCCGCGAGTGGCGGCCTGCGTGGTGATTGTGACCTTGCTGATGATGGTGATGAGTGTGGTGAGTTACCATTTTGGGATGGGGTCTGGGATGCGCAGCACGGTGTTTCCAATGATCATCCTGGCGTGGACGATTGAGCGGATGTCCCTGATCTGGGAAGAGGAGGGGAAGCGCAACGCCTTGATTCAGGTAGGGGGTAGCATGCTCGTGGCGGTGCTGGCGTATCTTTTCATGCAGATCCGGCAGATGCAGTATTGGGCATTTTATTTTCCTGAGCTGCTGTTGATTTTATTGGGGGCGATCTTGCTGATTGGGCGTTACACCGGGTATCGGCTCAGCGAATTGATCCGCTTCCGGAACTTTCAATCGATCTAAATGGAACGTTGGTGGCATCGCTGGCTGCGCACCCCGGCCGAGCTCCGCGAGCTCGGCGTGGTTGGCATCAACATGCGCAATGCCCGCTACCTGTTGCCAAACAACCCGCGGCGGCTGTATGAGCTGGTGGACAACAAGCTCACGACCAAGCGGCTTGCCGTTGAGCGCGGGATTGCGGTGGCGGAAACCTACGCAGTCATCGAGACCCCGCGCCACGTCGCCCGGCTTGATCGACTGCTTGGCGAGCGCGACTCGTTTGTCATGAAGCCGTGCCGGGGAAGTGGCGGCAAGGGCGTGCTGGTGATCGCGGGTCGCTCGGGCAACCGGTTTTTGAAGCCAAGCGGCAAGGAGATGGATTTGGATGAACTCCGCCACCACGCTTCAAACATCCTTGCCGGACTTTACAGCCTCGGCGGGCGGCGCGACCAGGGGCTGATTGAATACCGGGTTACTCCCACCAAGGGGTTGATGGACATCAGTTTCCAAGGAGCTCCTGACATCCGCATCGTGATGCTCCACGGATATCCCGTGATGGCCATGCTGCGGACGGCCACCCGCCAGTCGGATGGCAGGGCGAACCTGCACCAGGGCGCAATTGGCGTCGGCATCGATCTGGCCAGCGGCGTGACGGTGAGGGCCATCCACTACGGCCGCGTGATTACCGAGCATCCGGATCTGAAAGCTCCCCTCGTCGGTCTGCAACTGCCGTTTTGGGATGAAATGATCAAGATTGCCACGGAGTGCTACGAGATGACCGGCCTTGGGTATCTCGGCGTGGACCTCATGATCGACGCGCAAGCGGGGCCTGTGATGATCGAGATCAACGCCCGTCCGGGGCTGGCAATTCAGATGGCCAACGGCGTCGGCCTACTCAAGCGCCTCAGGCCCGTGGCCGAACATTTTCTAACTCATCCGTCCGAAAGCAAGGCGGCACGGATCACCTTCTCCCAGGAAATGTTTGGTGCCTCCCCGGTCGTTCTGCCCAGAGAGATTGAACCGGCTTGTGATTTTCAAACCGCCCTAAAGAAGTAAGGCCGAGGCTTTGCGGTGGAAGCCCTATTGAGCCGAATCCAGAGCAGCCAGGGCGGCCTCAATAAGCGGGTTGACCTTGTGGGCAACGGCTTCGACGGCAACGCCGATGGCGTTCTGGATCGCGAGGGCGGAGGAGGAGCCGTGGCCGATGATGACCACGCCATTAACGCCAAGCAGCGGGCTGCCGCCGTAAGTCTCGTAGCTGCTTTTTTGCTTCACAGCCTTGAAGGCACCTTGGGCAATGGCGGCACCGAGGGTCCGCATCGGGCTGCGCTTGAACTCGAGCTTCAGCCACTTGCCCATGGCCTTGGCGGTTGCCTCGCAGCTTTTGAGGACGATGTTGCCGGTGAATCCGTCGCAGAGGACGACATCGAGGCGGGTTTCGAACAGATCGTGGCCTTCGACGTTGCCGATGAAGCGGATGTTCGGGGTTTTGCGCAGCAGGGCGAAGGCCTCCTTGGTGAAGGTGGTGCCTTTTTCGTCTTCCTCACCATTGGACATGAGGCCAACAACAGGTTCTTTGACGCCAAGAACGTGGCGGGCGTAAACGCTGCCCATTACCGCGTAGGTCACCAAATGGCGCGGTTTGGCCTCCGGGTTGGCTCCGGCGTCCAGGATATTGCAAATCCCGTGCTCATTGGGTAGTGGCGAGGCAATGCCGGCGCGCTCCACGCCCTTGAGGAGGCGCAGCTTGAGGGTAGCGGCGGCGACAGCGGCACCGGTGTTCCCGGCGCTCACAAAGGCGTCCGCGTCCCCGGATTTGACCAGATCCATGGCTAGGGCGATCGACGAGTGGCGCTTCTTGCGCACCGCCTTGGCCCCTGGCTCGGCCATGCCGATGGTTTCGGAAGCGTGGACGATCGTCAGCCGAGGATCATCCAGGCCCAATCGTCGGCACTCGGCCTCGATAAGGGGCGCATCCCCGACGAGGAAAAGCCGGTGAATCTTGGGATTGGCGCGCAGGACATCCCGCACCCCTTCAACGACGACTTCCGGGGCGCGATCGCCGCCCATGGCATCAACGGCAACTTTCATTCACTGAATCGGTTGTAACAAAAACGGCCGCATCGCTGAGCGAGGCGGCTGGTTCATGGGGCAGTCAAGGAGGCGGGGGGCCTCAAAGAGCTTCGACGTCAAGCACCTGGCGGTCACGATAGTAGCCGCAGGAGGGACAGGCGATGTGTGAAGGAATGCGGGTACTGCATTCCGGGCATGATTTGAACTTCGGTGCGCGCCAGCGATTGGCGGAACGGCGGAGTTTTTGCTTGGACTTGGAAACGCGGCGTTTTGGAACGGCCATGGTCGTGCTGGGTTAACGTTCGTTTTCGAGATTGTCTAGAGCATCAAGGGCGGACCAACGATCGTCCCCCCCGCTCGGGGCCGCGTTGTCTACGGTATCCGGTTGCAGTTTGTCCACTGCTAAATAAGCGGGGTCGATTTCACAGGCCATCGGGACGTCGGCTTGGTCGCACCGTGGGTGGGCGGGAAAGTTGATCAAAACCTCCTCCCGCAAGGCATCGGTGACGTCCATTTCGGCCGCGCCGGTGATTTCCAGTGAAATAGCGGTACCCGGGAGGCGGATCGTTTGGACAAATCGATCCAGGCTGCGGACGCAGGTAAATTCAAATGGCGCGGAGATCACCCCGGTGAGCAGCAGCTCGCTTTCGAACCTCTGGGCATAAATATCATAGGAAAGCGGGCCGGCCGCCTGGGCGTCATCCTCGGCGGGCAGGTCGAAGACATCCGGGGCGAGATCGCCGGAAAAACTGCCGCCTTCCTCGGGCAGCAAGTTGAGATCGATGACGAGACGTGAGTGCATGAAGGACTGTTAAGCGCTGGGGAACAAATTTCCAAATTCCAAAATAGCGGCATTTGAAGCATGTTGTGGCGGACGATGACCGAAGCCATTCCGCCGCATATTCTTTTAGGCGCGTACGCCCAAGGGGTGTTCCCGATGGCTGACGAGGGCGAATTGCACTGGTTTTCGCCTTTGCGGCGCGGGGTGATGCCCTTGGATGAGCGGTTCCACATCCCCCACGGGCTTGAGCGGCGGTTGCGGCGTTGCCCGTTTGAGCTGCGTATGAACACCGATTTTGCCGGGGTCATGGCTGGCTGCGCGGACCGCGAGCAGACGTGGATCGATGCGACCATCAAGGAGAGCTATACAGAGCTGTTTAAGCTGGGGTTTGCCCACTCGGTGGAGGTCTGGGACGAGGATGGCCTGCAAGGCGGCCTGTACGGCGTGAGACTGCGGCGTGCGTTTTTTGGCGAGAGCATGTTCTCGCGCAAGACTGACGCGTCCAAGGTGGCTCTGGTTGGGCTCGTGGAGTGGCTGCGCGCGGAAGGGGTTATTCTTTTGGACACTCAGTGGCTAACGCCGCACCTTGCCACCTTTGGCGGCTTTGAGATGACCCGTGCGGAATACCTGAAGGCTCTTGCGGAGGCGATCGGGGAGGGGTGAGCTTGTAGTTGAGCTCGGATCACCCCGGGTTTTGCTACCTTGGGCGCTTGGCGTCGAGGGAGCGGTTGCCGAGGTTCAACTCGATGCGTTCGAAGGAATTAAGATCGATCGGAGCGGTGCCGAACGAGTGGCTGAAGCCAATGGCCGTGCCATCCTTGAGGTCATCCAGGCGGAAGGTTAGGTAGCCGCCATTGGGGAACCACCCGCGGACGTCGCCGAGCATCTTTTTGGGTGTGGGCGGGTTGCCTGGCGGCTTGAGGCGGGCAAATGCTTGGATTCTGGAAGTTGGGATTCGGATCTCTCCGTGGACGGATTTGATTGAGGCCTTGCCGTCTTTGATTTCCAGATGCTCGGCTTGGACCATGTCACCGTTGCGCAGCAGGAGTTGCTGGGTCGGGCCAACGGCAACCGGGATGTTATTCAAATCCTCGGAGGCGACGACTGCCAAATTGCCATCCCAAGACGTCAGGCTGATGCGGCTTGCTCTCACCTCCTGGGATTTCTCTTCGCTAAGGAACAGGAGGCGGGAAGCGCCGGCTGGAGTGATCGGCGCCCGGTCGGTCCAGGTGTCCACTGTGCGTCCGTCAACAACGAGGGTGATTGTTCCGGCATGGGTGTCGACGAGAAGCTCGAGGCGAACTTTGGCTTTTTCCTCCAATTCAAGGACAGAGCCGTCAGATCCTATCGGTTCGGCATTCTCACCGCTCTGCCGGTTGCTCAGAGTCACATATTTGTTCTGGCACCTAAGCGCATAGCCACTGCGGGAATCCTCCAGGTCGTTGGCCAGAAAGACGACGGTGAAGCAGCGGAAATAAGCACTTTCATGCTTCAATTCCAGATCGAGGCTGAGGCGGAATTTCTCCGGATATTCTAGGGTCGTAGCGGCCTGCCCCTTGGCTTTGGCGCGCAGAGCATTACCAATATGGGACCATGCCTCACCGGTGGAGGGGGTGAAGGTCCACTGGTCCGGCTTTGGCCCGGTGAAAAGCACAGCGGGTCGGGTGACGGTGCGCAGGCTTGTAACCATGTCGCGGCGGAACGCCAGGTCGCCGGCGAAACTGGTGCGCAGAACCACTTCCTTATCGGTGACGGTCGCCAACTCACCGCGAACCGAGTCGCCGTTGTTGAGGGTCAGCACGGATTCCAGTTCAGCTTGCGATTCGGGCACGGCAGGAGTGGCCATGCGCATTTCATGGAGGCTCGCCTGCTTGAGGGTCAAAGGCTGTTCATCGGTGGTGACAAGCAGATCGGGTGCCTCCCCGGTCGCCGATGGAACCACGCCTGTGAGCGTCCCGGAGATTTGCTTGCCGTCAACGGTCAGCAGCGTGGCGGCTGGATTGGCGGCGGCCAACCCGGGGGCCAAAACGAGTAGAAGGAGGACTTGCTTCATCACCAGTTAAGCCGCGGACGTTTAGGCTCGAGGTCGAGGTTGCCGAGGTTCATCTCGATGCGTTCGAAGGCTTTGAAATCAAACTTGGCGCTGCCAAATTGCTGGCTTGAGCCAGTCATTTGGCCGTCTTTGAGGTCATCGAGGCGGAAGGTCAGGCGGCTCCCGTCGGGCAACCAAGCGCGCACGTCGCCGACGCGTTTTTTTGGCGTTGGCGGATTGCCGAGCGGCTTTTTCAGGCCGACGAGGCTGACGCGGGAGAGCGGGATGAGGATGTCGCCGTGGGCGGTGTTGGCGGAAACCTTCCCGTCATCCACTGCAAGTTTGCTGGCTTGAACGACATCGCCATTGCGCAGGAGCAGTTGGTGAGCCCCGTTCTGGTCCAAGCCGCCATGCTTGGAAAGATCCTCAGCGACAATGGATCCTCGCTTGCCGTCCCACTTCGCCAGTGTGATGGAGGAAATCCTCAGTTGCTGACCGCCAGATCCGGCAGCCAATTCGAGCACGTTAGCGCCATCTGGGCGGAGAGGAGTCGGGTCGCGCCATTCCTGCACGATGCGCCCGTCGACGAGCATGATGAGGAGTCCCGCCTGCGTGTCTACAAGCAGTTCAAGGCGCAGCTTGTCCCTCTCGAAAAGGTCGCTCAACTCGTCGCCTTCACCAAGCGATTCATTGATTTCGAACCCTTCACGAGTGCGCATCTCGACATAGGAGCCTTGGCAAAAGAACTCGTAGCCGCCACTGGCCCGGCCCTTGTTGTCATTCGCAAGGAAAACGATGCTGAAGCGCGGCTCGGACTTGCGGGCGAGCTTCCATTCGATGTCCAGAGCGAGGCGGAACCGGGCGGGATAGACCATCTTTCCCGTGGCGCGGCCGCCTTTAGCGATCAGGCTGTCGCCTTCTTGGCTCCATCCTTGCGAGCGGGTAAAGGTGAAGTCGCCTGGCTTGGGCCCTGAGTAAAGGCTGGCAGGCCGGTGGACGATTTGCAGCGAGTCGACCATGTCGCGCCGGAACTTCAGATCGCCGGCAAAGCGGGTACGCAGGGTGATGCTCTCCTCATCAAGCTTGAGCAATTCTCCGCGCAATGCATCGCGGTTGTTGAGGGCCAGAAGCGCGTAATGCTCGCCTTGGGCCGGCGCGGATGCATCCTGGCGGACTTCAAGTACATTGGCGTGCTTCAAGGTGAATGCTTCGGCAGGCGGCGTGCCCAGCAGGACGAGGTCGGGAGCTTCCCTTTCAGCACCTGCGACGAGTTCGCTGAGGGTGCCGGCAAGTTCTTTCCCGTCGGCAGTGACGACCTTGTTGCCAGCAAGGGGTTGGACGCAGGGCTCACTTGGAACCTCTGCGGGCGCATCCGTAGGATCGACAAACTCGACAAACTCGTCGACAAACTCGTCGACAAACTCGTCGACAAACTCGTCGACAAACTCGTCAGCGAATGCGGCACCGGCGAAAAGCGCCAGGACTGCTAGGGGAATGAGCCGTTTCATGGTGGGAACTGAGGTCTACCAGCCAATTTTTGGCCGTTGCTGCTCGAGTTCGAGGTTGCCGATGTTCATCTCGATGCGCTCAAAGGCAGTGAGATCGAATTCCGCAGTGCCAAATTGTTGGCTGTAGCCGGTGATTTTGCCGTCCTTGAGGTCGTCCAGGCGGAAAGTCATGCGGCCCCCTTCGGGAAACCATGCGCGCACGTCGCCAAGCATCTTTTTGGGAGTAGGCGAGTTGCCGGAGGGCTTCTTGAACGTCAAGGTGCGCATGCGCTCCACGGGGATCTTGATTTCACCGTGGACTGTTTTGGCCGCCAAGCTTCCGCTGGCCACCTTGAGTGTCTCGGCTTGAACGATGTCACCATTGCGGAGGACGATTTGCTGGATGTTTTCCGCCACCTCGGCGGTCTTGGCGGGGGGACTCTCCGTCGCGAGTGCCTCCATGTTGCCATCCCATGGCGACATGCTGATTCGCGAGACACGCAACTGCTGGGCATCATCGGTGGCAAACTGCAGCCGGTTAGCGTTGTCGGCGGCTGGCGGAGTCGGGTCGGTCCACTCCTGCATCGTGCGCCCGTCGAGGAGCAGCGACATGAAGCCGGTGCGCGTATCGACGAGCAGCTCAAGCCGGAGCTTTTCCTTGTCACTGAACTCACTAAGGCTCGCCGTGGGCCCAATGAAGCCACCCCCGCCGCGAATCCCGGTGCCCTCGCGCTTCCTCAGGTAGACGTAGTGCTCTTGGAAGAAGAGGTCGTAGCCGCCGCCGGCTTCGTCCTTTTCCTCATTGCAAAGGAACAGGATGTGGAAGCGCAGGCCGGTCTTCCACTCAAGATCGACGCCAAGGCGGAAGCGCTCGGGGTATTTGATGTCGACCGAAGCGGTGCCTTGGCCGCTGGAGACGAGGCTGTTGCCTTGGAGCGCCCAACCGCCTTCGGCTGGATTAAGCTTCCAGTCACCATCCTTGGGGCCGGAATAGAGCAGGGTCGGGCGTTGGATGATGCGCAGGTTGTCGACCATATCGCGGCGGAACTTGAGCTCGCCGGCAAATGGGGTGAGGACCGTCACGCTGGCGTCATCAAGCAGGGTCAATTCGCCGCGCACCGTGTCGCCGTTGTTGAGGGTCAGCTGGGCATAGTGGCCGCCACCTTCCAGTTGCAGCGGCGGGGTATCGAGGCGCATCTCAAGCATTTTAGCCTGTTTGAGAAGCATCGGCTCGTTGATGGCCGGCGCGATCCAGACGATCTCAGGAGGCTCGCCTGCAGCACCCTTCTGCAAGTGGGAGGGAAAGCCGGTTATTTTTTGCTCGTCGGCGAAAAACAAGGTCGCGTTGGGTGCGGCCGACACTGACCCATGTGCCAGCAATGTCAGAAAGAGTAGCATTTTCATGGTTGGTCAGGTTGGTCGGAAACAGGAATCGTCGAGGTATAAAGGGAGCTGAGCGCGCGCCGGTCGATGCGCATTTCGCCTATGAGCGGGTGCTGGCAGATCAGGGAGGTGGCGTCAAAGTGACTCTCCTTGAGGGTCAGGAGCCCTTTGGTACGCAGTTGCAGGGTCATTGACTCTCCTTCCGGCAACTTTGGATCGGGTCCAACAAAGTAAATGGTGGTGACGTTCTTCAGGGCGATGCGGATAACGCCGTCAGGAGCGTGGACGTTCTCGCTGAGCACGGTGGCACTTGCGCCACTGCCGGCAATTTCGCGGATCTGGCCGCCAAAGCGCTCCCCGTCGCTGGTGATGATGGAGTCCTCCTTGCCCGCGCCAGGGCCTTCATTTTGGTGGCGCTGGGTCATCGCATCCCACTCGAAAACTTCCAGCGACTTGATCTGCTGAGGGCCTTGGTTGTTGCCCATGCACTGGAAGGTGATGGCGGTGCCGGGCGGCAGCGCCGTGCTTGAGCGGTCAATGATCCGCTTAACCCATCGGCCGTCGATATAGAGGTGGATCTCTTGGCTCTTGCTGTCGACCCTGAACTCAAACTCAGCTTCCCCGGCACCCTGCATGGCTGGCAGCGGACCGCTGGCGAACAAGGGCGGCGACCAACGACCACCTGGCCGCTGACGCTTCAAATCAACACCGCCGCCATTGACCGAGAATCGATAACGGTCGTCGGACTGGGTTTGTTTGCCGGCCACTTCGCCAAAATCAACGACGAAATTTGGCGCCCCCTCCCAAGCGAGACGAAAGCGCAGGATGTAATTGGCAGGCAACTGGATATCGCGCCGGATCAAACCGCGTTCATTGGCGACAAGGGCATTGTCTTCAGACCTCCAACCGACGTTCTCAATCCAGGTGGCGATGTCGCCGGGGCCTGTGTAAACTTGCCGCTGCGGCCGCACACCCAAGGCCAGCGAGGCGACGGCAGCCCGTGGAATGGAATGCTCTCCGGAAAACCAGGTGCGGATGCGTACTTGCGAAGCATCAAGGCCAAGGACTTCGCACGGCAGTGAATCGCCATTGCGCAGAGTGATCATCGACGCATGCGTCTCTGGCTCGGCTTGCGCTTGGGCAAATTTGACGTTGTTGATCGCCGCGCGCGGGATGATCACCTTGCCGCTGGCCACTTCCGGGGTGAGACTGACGGCTCCTTCAGCACTCAGGTCTGAGACGGCGCCGCGAAGCATGCTGCCATCACTCAGAGTAACCTGGTCGCTCTCGGTGGCTGCCGTGAGCAGGCCAGGGATTACGGCGGCAAAGAGGATCGAGAAGCGTAGGCGCATCAGAAAGAAATTAAGGGGTGGGGGAGCAACGAGCTTAGAACCCGGCGTTCCAATCGTCGATGAAACTGCTCGTACCTCTAAAGTCGAATATCACTGGGAAGCGCAAGTTGACCTGCACCTTGCCCAGAATCGGCGACTCCATGGAAAGCGCCCCATCTTTGCTGCCAAGCAGTTGACCGCTGAGCTTGCCGACCGGGAAAAACCGCACGCTGGCTTGCTTGGGGGGCGCTTCGGTGGTGGCGATCCGTTTGGCCTGGGCAAAGTGGAGCTCGGAAACCTCCGCCAGAGGGATGCGCATTTCTGCGTAGGTGCCATTGATGGTGACCACGCCGTTGTCGATGTCGCGGATTTTGCCAGCGAAGCGGTCAGTGCCGTTGGCCAGCAAGACGATGTCATGTTCGGAGGACTCCATGCTGCGGGCCGAGTCGGTCATGCCATTCCATGAGGCCACGAGGATTTCAGAGATGCGCACCTGGTTGCTGCCGGAGCTGCTGATAAAGCCGATGCCGCCACCCTTGCCGGCGTACGGGCCATCCGCTTCGTCCCATTGCAGGGCAAACTCGTCGTTGACGAACAGGGCGATGGTTTTCGCCTTGCGGTCGCAGCGCAGCTCAAGGGTGGCGCTGCCGCTTTCTGGCAGGTTCAGGCTCGTGTTGCCAACCTGTAGGCGCTCGGGCGCCAGCGGGTTGCCCGCCTCGTCAAACCCGCAGCGCCACAACTGGGCGTACGACGAATAGAAAGTCAGCACGTAGGCATTGCCAAAAATGTACGGGGAATTCTGCTGTCCGCGCCCCATCATTGCTTGCCTGGCTTGCTGCTGCTGCGCGTCGGCCGGTTTGGCCGGGACTTTGAAATCTGCGTGGAAGGCGACGGTAAGGTTCAGGCGGTTTTTCCAGGAAAGATGAAAGCGGAAGCGTGCCTTGTCCGGCATGTTGGCCTCGCGGACCAGCGGAAGGGTGCCATTGCTGTAGTAGGCCGCGCCAGAGAAGAGCCACGGGTCGCCTTTCTGCGGCTTGTTGGTCGGTTGGATGGGGCGCCGCGGGGCAAACACGTCCCGCTGCGCCTCGTCTTCCTCCGGAATCGGGACCTCCTTGGCGTTAGGATTCGCAGGGATGCTCCAGCCGTCGGTGTTAAACGGCCCGTTGTAGTGCATTTGGCCGCCGTGCGGGTTGGGATTGATCTGGGCAAGTGACTTGCGGGGGATTTCCAAGGTGCCGGCAAACTCGGTTTCCAAGGTCAGCGCCGTATCGGTCAGCTTGATAACGCGCCCTGGAAGCAGGTCGCCGTTGACCAACACCGCGTTGGACGCTTCGGTCACCGCGTTGGTGGGGCGCCCCGCGTTGAATACCACCTGGCGTAGCTTGGAGACGTCAAACCCGACCGGATTGGCAATGTCATCGCGCTGCCAGAGGATACGCGGCCCGACTTCCACTCCCGCGAAGCTGCCGTGAATGACATCTCCGTTGGCAAAGCGCAGGAGATCCTCAGCCTTGTCCGCTCCAATGGCCGACGTGCCAAAAGCAAGCGCAAGGATTGCAGTGAGGTGAGATGGTCGGAGCGCAATTGCGTTCATTTTTCGTAGATCGGGAGAAACCGATAGTTGAGGGCCAGCGATAGCAGCGCCGAAGCCGTATTGAACGAGTTGCCCTTGTTGCCCGGCCATGAGCCGTCGGCCGACTGGCTTGCTGCCAAGTAGCGGATGTTCAGAGCGTTCCATTCATTCCACGACGCCTCGTCGGCGTGGAACAGTGCCTGCGACATGTAGTACTCATAATAATATGGATAGTAGCGGTCGCGGTAGTTCATGTGGGTCCGCAGGAAGGCCAAGCTCGCCTTGAAGCCGTCCCCTTCCTTCTCGTGGGCCAAGGAAAAACAGAGCGATCCGATCGCCGTGAGCGTCGGCTTGGCGCCGGCGGCCGAGGTGTAGCCGTAGCCGCCGTCAGCACCGCGGCACTGGGCGAGGTAGGCGAGGCCTTTCTTGAGCGCCTCATCGGGGACCGGGATGCCCGCGTTGCGTGCGGCAAACAGGGCAACCAACTGGCAACCGGAGACGGTGACGTCCGCATCACGGCTGTCCGGGGTGTAGCGCCAGCCATTCTGCTGGCTGCGGGTCTGTGCGGAAAGGATCAGAGATACGGCTTTCTTGAGCGCCTCGCCCAGCTCGGGAATTTCCACCGTTCCATAGGCTTCCGCCAAGGCCAGAGTTGCAAACCCGTGGTTGTACATGCTCGTGCCGATGTACCCGTTGGTGACATTCTGTTGCTTAAGGATATAGCCAAGGCCGCGGCGGATTGCCTGCGCATAGGGGCCGTGGTTCGGGTCCTCGCCATGGGCCAGCATCGAGATGACCGCCAGCCCGACCACGCCGGGTTCGGCACCCGAGGCATCCGACCAGTTGCCTTGCTCGGTCTGGCTGGTGACAAGGTAGCGCAGACCGCGCTCGAACATCGTCTCAACCTGGGCCGGGACCGGGTCGTCCTGCCGACGTGGCATCGATTGGCCATGGCTGGCCAGCGCGGAGGCGACCAAGGAACCTGCCACCAGCAGCGGCGCAAATCGGAGTGCGTGAGAATTCAGCATGATGGTAAGTTACTTGATGCGTTCGCTAGTGCCGCGGTTGTAGGCGTCCAAAGCCTTTTGGAATTCGGTTGGGAGGCCTGCGCCCGCCTTGCCAGCGGCCTTTGGGATGCGGCGCTCTTGAAACCCGCCACCGAGGGTGCCGTCGACGCCAACGTTGGCGGTATCGGACGCCCCACCGGAGCCTTCGCCACCTTGGGTGCCGCCTTTACCTTTACCTTTTCCTTTACCTTTTCCTTTGCCCTTTCCTTCGCCTTCACCTTCTCCCTCGCCTTCACCTTCTCCCTCTCCCTCGCCTTTGCCCTTACCTTTGCCTTTCCCCTTACCTTTGCCTTCCCCCTCTCCCTCGCCTTCGCCCTCACCCTGGCCTTCGCCCATCATCTCCTTCATCATTTCAAGCATCGCTCCCGGAGCGCCTTGAGGTGGCCCCTGGCCGTCTTCTTCGGCCTTCTTTTTGGCCGCCTCGAAGATCTTTTCGATGACGTCGGTCTGGGCCGCAATTGTTTCCCCACCGGTGTTTTGAACCTCGAGAAGATCCGTCGCGTCGCCCATGGCCAATTTGACCTGATCAAGCAGTTCGATGACCGGTGGTGCGGTCTGCGCGATGCGCAGGGTTTCAACATCGGCGGAAAGCTCGTCCTGTTCACGGGCGAGCTTCAAGGAACCCTCCTGATGGCGGGCCGTCTTGGCGGCGATATCGTCAACTTCAGCGCTGGCCAGCGATGGGACCAGCAGCAGGCTAAGCAAAGTGGCGGAAACTTTCATGGTTCAAGCAGGTTAAGGGAATCGGGGCGGGAGGTAGGGGGATTGACAGCCCGTGGGGCTGCCTGGGGAGCGATCGAGCGCTGCAGTTGCTCAAGGGCCCGCGTGCGGGCGCGCAGTTCCTGCTCCTTCTGAATCATTTGCATGACTTGGAGCATGAACTCAAAGTCATCGTCCTCTGGGGGGGGTGGGGGTTGGTCACCGCCCTCGCCGCCGCCGCCGCCACCGCCGCCTGGCTTCTTCGGCTTGTCGCCGTCAAGCAGCTTGGCCCACTCGCTGAGCTTGGCCGACCATGCCACGGCCTCGTCGGTTCCCTTATAGCCGAAGTTGCGTTCTAAATGCTGCAGCGTGGTCGTCAGGCCTTGGTCAATCTGCGATTCGCGCATTTTTTCCATCAGCTCCTTGTGGATTGGCTTGTTGGTCCGGGCGTAGAAGTGGCCAAGGTCTTCTTGAATCCAGCGCACATCGGCGGCCGTTTGGCCTTGCAGCGCATGGAGGTCACGGATGGCGCGCTGATCGGCCGGGTCAAGATCGTCAAAGGACAAGCCAAGGAGCTTGTCAAATGCGCTCTTGAGCGATGAGGCGATTCCGCTCTCCTCGCTGGCCGCCTTCTTCAGCCGATTCACAAAGGTGCTGGCCTCGAGTTGCTTGTTGGCCTCGTTGGCCGCCTCGATGGCCTTCTTCATCTTCTCGGTGACTTCCTTCTGCTTTTCGACGGCCTTTTTCATGTCCTCGGCGGCCTTTTCAGGGGTGCTTTTCGGGCTCTGTGCGTCATCGAGTTTTTTCTCCACTTCGGGCATGTCCTTGTCGGCGAGCTCCTTCATGGTTTGCATGGTTTCCGCCATTTTTTTGATGGCGTCCTTTTCGACTTCCTCGCTGCGCGCGGCGTCCTTGAGGAGCTTTTCCATTTTTTTGGCGAGCTCCTTCATGCGCTCGGTGTTTTCCTTCTCGGCGTCTTCCTGCTTCTGGAGGCGTTCCTTGTTTTCCTCGTTCTGCAGCGCCTCAGGTTCGAGTTTTTCGAGGCGCTCGTTTTCATCCAGCAGGGAGAGTTCCTTGCGGTTGATGTCCTCAAGCTCGCCGATGATCTTGTCGAAGTCGGCTTTGAGCATCTGGGCGTACTCATCCGGCGTGAGGATCAACAGGGTGATGGGCTCCGAGTAGACCCGCGGGCGGCCCGGCAGGTAGTCCTCGATGTAGGCGCGCAGCTTGAGGCGCTGTGGCGCGATTCCCAGCGCGCCCGGGGAAAAGGAGGCCATGTGATTGAGCCTGCGGGCATCATGAGAGCCCCCGGTGAGAAGCATGTCGCCCTTGGCAGGGACCGCGTCGGTGGCCTTGGTGAACTCACCTTCCCAGGCGATGCCGATTTCCTTGACGCCAAAGTCATCCTCGCCGAGGACTTCAAACTCCACGGTGTCCGGTGCAAGGATCACCTTGTTACGGTCAACCCCTTGGATGTAAGCGGTCGGTGCTGCATCCTCGAGGGCTTCAACGCGGACGTTGAAGCCGCTTTCGCCTTCTAGGCCAAGCTCGTCAGTCCAAGCAAAGGGCAGCTCAAGCGAGCGCTTGCCGATGACCACCGGTGGGGTGCTGATGGTTTGGCCTGCCACGTTGAGGGCGACTTGCTCGGCTGGCTCAAGCGGGCCAAGTGGCACGGCCGGCACCACGGGGGCCGTTGGGTCGGCCGGGTCGGCCGGGTCGGCAGGATCAACGGCTGCCTGCTGGGTGATTCTGCCAAAGCCGTCCTTCGGCGGACGGGCAGGCCCCATGGCTGCGGACTTGATCGATCGGCTCAGGTCAAGGTGGAAGCTCACCTTGCTGCCCTCGACGGTCGAGAGCGCGCCGGTGCGCAGGTCGGCTTGGCGGTCTGGCTGTTGGAGGTAGTCTGGATAGGCGATGGTCGCGGCGATTCCACCAACCGAGGGCCGCTGAGTAGGCTTGATGGTGATGCGCTGGCGGGCGTCACCAATCTCCAGGCTCATGGAGGTGTTAGTCACCTGGCCTGGGAAAGTGAAAAGATAGGTGTTATTCTCCAAATCGGCGGCAACCAGCGACTGGCCATCGATCCGGGCGGAACCGCTGGCCGGACGCCGTTCGGTGTCACGGGCCAGCTTGACGAGCAGGTCAAAGGTCTCGCCATGGGGGACGATCATGACGTCAGGCAGCTTTTCAAGGCTGGTGAAGGTGTAGCGGGGAGTGTCCGCCAGCGGCATGAGCCAGCGCTTGAGCGAGCTGATGCCTGCCTTGGGCATGAAGATAAGCGCCGAGGTGGCACCCAGGAAGAGAACCAGCACGCACAGCGACCAGCGGCGGTGGTGGGAGGTTGGGAGCGCCTTCTCAAATTCCCGTTCCGTGACCTCGCGCGCGACGCTTTCCATGGCCGCCGCCCGCAAGCGCGGCGAGAGGCTCGCGGCATCCTCCGTCTGGTCCTGAAGCTCAATGACGCCCAGCAGACGGTCACCCATCTGCGGGTACTTCCGCGCAATCAGGCGCGCCAACTGGCTCTCATTGCGGTGGCTCCACACCCAGCGGCGCAGCCAGTACGGGGCAAAACCCACAAACAGCGAGGTGCCCGCCAGCAAGATCCCCAGCCGCAGCCACGGGCCGGTCGGCATCAACCGGTCCAAGCCAAAAACCAACAAATACGAGAAAAGAAGCCCAAAGAAGCCCGCGAAAATCGATTCCGCGATCTTGATCTGCCAAAGCCGACGCCGGAACCGGTCCAGCTCGTCGCTCAGGTTTTGTGGCAGGGGTGCTTGGTGGGCGCGTTTAGGTTCCTTCGGCATGACGCGGGTTGAAAAGGGTCGTGAGATAGCAGGCTGAAAATCCGATAAGCAAGGGGAGACAAGCAGATGGCGGGCCGCAGCTTCAGCCGCCTGAGAGTCCGGCGGGGCAGGCTTGCAGACCTCATACGGGAACGCCAGAGGAAATCTTCGTCTTTAGTTGCCAGCCAACGGTATCTATTTCCCAGGCGGCACCTCAGGGGAGCAGAAACCGGTTGCCCTGGCGCTCCGCCGCGATGGTCGTTGCCGGCCCATGCCCAGAGAGCACCTCGGTCGCTTCCGGCAGCGTGAGCAGGTGGCGGCGGATCCCGTCAAGCAGCGTCGCATGCTCGCCATGTGGCAGATCCGTGCGCCCGATCGATCCGGCGAACAAAGTGTCGCCGACCAGTGCGCAGGATTCTTCCGCAAGATAAAACACAACGCTGTCGGGCGAGTGGCCGGGAACCGGCAGCAGGGCAAATTGCAGACCGCTTAGGGCGAGATGCCCGTGTCCGGCAAGTAATTTGTCCACCCGGTAGTGCTCGACCTTGATGGGCAGCCCCCATCCACGTGCCTGATCCTCTAAGGTTAGCCCAGGTGAATAGTCCGCCCAGGCGTAAATCGGAACCCCCGCCGCCTGCAGCTTGCCCGCGTCCATCACGTGGTCGAAATGCTGGTGGGTGAGCAGCAACGCGTCCGGGTTGATAGCGAGAGATTGAAGCCATTCGGCAACTCCTTCCGGGGCATCCACCAGCACGACGCCCGTGGCGCTTTGCAGCAGGTATCCGTTGGTGGCGGTAAAGCCGCCGGTGTAGCGTTGGCAGATCACGCGAGACCCTGCCACGCGATCGCGCACCCGTCGACGCAGAAGTGGCACCCTTGACAATCAATGCACAAGAGCGCTCTGGCTGGAACGGCAGGGCGGTGCATTTTGCATGCCGAGCGCGGGGCAGGTTGCACCGCGCGGGGCCTCGGGCGCCTCGGGCGGTGCCGGGCGAGGGCTGCGGTGATCAGCGTGAATCATTTTTTATAAGCTAGTTGTAAAAATTTTGCACCCTCCCGTGCTTGTCCGCCGAGGTGGCATCGCACGCGCTGGTTGGCCACCACCGCGGGCGCGCGACCGGAGTGGGGACTCTGGAATCCGGGTGCCTTGATTTTTCCATCCATCACATTTTTAAAAATTTCATGAACATTGCCAATGTCCGGGATCTGGGTCCGAATTTGAATGCGCTCGCCGTCGAGCCGATGGTTCGAGAAATCCCGGTCAAGAAGGAGCACAAGAACGCGGCGCTGAAGCTGGCGGGCGGCGTCAAGGAGGCGGTCGTGCCGGCGGCGGAGGCGGCATTTGGGGGCTTGGCGCGGCGGGGTCGGCGCAAGACGCGGATTTTGATCATCACGCCGGAGTTGAACGGCAGTGGGACGCTGGTGCGGCGCGGTGGCGATGGACCACGTGCCAAGGCGGGCGGGCTGGCGGATGTTTCCACTTTGTTGGTTGATACGCTTGCGGCGCTGGATGTGGATGTGCGGGTGGCGTTGCCGAATTACCGGCACATTTTCAGCGGCGGGGTGGGGGAGCGGTATTCGCGCAAGGTTTACCTTTGCCAGGACCGGGAGTTTTTCTACCGGCCGGCACCGTACGCGGGCCAGCGGCATGAGAACGTGCGGGCGGCCCTTGCGTTTCAGCGTGAGGTGATCAACCACGTTCTGCCGCGGGTGCGGCCGGATATCATCCACTGCCACGACTGGATGACGGGATTGATCCCCGCGGCGGCCAAGGCGATGGGGATTCCGAGCGTGTTTACCATTCACAACGTGCACACCGAGCGGACGACGCTGGCGGAAATCGAGGACCGCGGGATGGATTCAGGCGGGTTTTGGAAGCACTTGTTCTTTGAAAACTACCCGCAAAGCTACGAAGCGTGCCGGACCCATGACCCGGTTGACATGCTGACCAGCGGGGTGTTTGCCTCGTCGTACACCAACACGGTGAGCCCCAGCTTCTTGCGCGAGATCACCGAACAGGCCCATCCATTCATCCACGGGTCGTTTGCCCAGGAAGTGCGCAACAAGGTCAACGCCGGCTGCGCGCGCGGCATCGTCAACGCCCCGGATGTGAGCTATGACCCGCGCACCGACCCTTCGCTGGTGGCTAATTATAATACTGAGAACTGCACGGCGGGGAAAGCGGCCAACAAGCGCGCGCTGCAGGAGCGGCTTGGTCTGGAGCTCAACCCGGATGCCCCGATTCTTTTCTGGCCATCACGCCTTGACCCGATCCAGAAGGGCTGCCGCTTGTTGACCGACATTTTGTATGAAACGATGCGGCGCCATTGGCATTCCGGATTGCAGGTGGCCATCGTCGCCGACGGCCCGTACCGCCATCCATTCGAGAACATCGCCGACTTCCACGGCTTGCGCAACCGGATCGGCATCCATGGCTTTGACGAGCCGCTGTCGCGCTTGGCGTATGCAGGTTCGGATTTTGTCATGATGCCTTCATCCTACGAGCCATGCGGCTTGCCGCAGATGGTCGGGCTGAAGTACGGGACCATTCCGATTGTTCACCGGACTGGCGGATTGCAAGACACGGTGCGACCGCTTGATGTCGCCGCGGGGACCGGCAACGGCATTGTTTTTGAAGTCCACGACGGCAACGGCCTGAGCTGGGCAATCGATCAAGCAATGGAGTTCAACGGCCTGAGCCCGCTGGTGCGCGAAATGGAAATCTCACGCATGATGGGCGACGCCCGCGAGATCTTCTCGCCCGCCGCCACCGCCGGCAGCTACCTGGATATCTACCGCAGCTTGTTGTAAGAATTATGCCACCGCTAAGCCGCGAAGGTCGCAATCCGTTAGCGTCCTTCCCGGCTTGGCGGTTCAATTTTCTTCCGCCGCATATCGGGTGCCACGATCAGGCTGCCGATGACGATCAGGGCAATTCCAAGCCACGCCATGGTGGGGGCGCCAAGGGTGCTTGCCAGGGCAAAGGCCATGACCGGGGCGAGCACGCCGCGGATGCCGGTCAAAAATGTGTGAACGCTCATGTACTCGGTCACCCGCTCGGCGCTGGCAAACTTGGTCACCCACAAGCTCCAGGCGACATTCCCGCCGGCGCGCGCCACCCCGTGGACCGCCATGCCGGCGCACAACATTCCGTATGAGTTGCCAAAGTAGTAAAGCGCTATGCTGAGGATGAAGATCAGGTTGATGACCAAGCGCACGACGTAAAAGTTGGCGCGGTCGAACAGGACGCCCCAGATGACGACGCAGGAGACGAAGGCGAGCATGGGGATCGTCGATGTCAACCAGCCGACGCGGGCGGCATCGAAGCCAAAGCCGTACGCGGGGTTGGCGATGTACTCGACAAACAGGGCCATGCCCAGGAGGTTGCCTAGGCCAAGGAACATCCAGACGATGAGCAAGCGGCGGAATGGCGCGTCGGTTTTGACATGGCGGAACGAGTCGAACAGCCGGACCCGCAGGGTGCGGACCAGCTGGACGGGCCGCATCAGCATCACTAGCCAGGCCATGAGGATGCAGCTCAAGGCATAAGCCCCTAGCAGCCATGGCCAGATCGCGAGGTTGGAAGTGAGTGCGGCACCCGCGGCGATGCTGAATCCGGCCGCGGACAGGGCGCGGAGCATTCCGGAAATCGAGAAAAGCCGGCCGCGCATTCGGTCCGGGTAGTGATCGCGGTAGATTTGCGCCAGCAGCGGCGCGCCGAGACTCAGGAAGAACATTGCGGCGCACACTCCCCAGGCAAAGGCGGCCACGCTGGTGCCTCCAAAGGCCGCCGCACCAAAACCGAGCGCCGCAAGAATCCAGATCAGCGCGCCGATCCCGTTGACCGTGTGGCCGGTGCGCCGGATCGCC
>Ga0136639_10000182_pt1 | contig 19699 bp, 22 predicted proteins | sample AntDrymUQ8592106_2_FD_113739 | JGI IMG/M metagenome (GOLD analysis project Ga0136639, IMG submission 113739) | Polar desert sand microbial communities from Dry Valleys, Antarctica - metaG UQ859 (21.06) | ecosystem: Environmental > Terrestrial > Soil > Desert | place: Antarctica: Dry Valley...
CAACGATGCCGGCGACATGGTCATGCAGGAGAAGCAGGGCGGCTTCATGGTGCCGGCCGGCGGCTCGATCGAACTCGCACCCGGCGCAAACCACATCATGTTGATGGGGCTCACCGCCCCGCTGGCCGCCGGCGAAGAGACCACCTTCACCCTGACTCTCGACGACGGGTCGAGCTTCGCATTCACGGCGCCGGTCAAGGACTACACCGGCGCCAACGAAAACTATGAGGGCGACACCGAGATGGACATGGACACCGACAACTAGTGAGTCTCAAACCGGAGCGTGCTGTGAGTTCGAACGATGAGAACGACGACCGTAATCAGTCGACGCCGGCAGTCCAGCCGGTCCGCCGGCTCAGCCGGCGGCACCTGCTCCTGGGTGGTGCTGCCGCAGGGATCGGTGCCGCCGGGGCCGTCGGCGTCGACCTCGTCGCCAAGGCGGGGATCGCAGGCTCTGTGCCGCCGACGGTGCCACTCTTCACCGGCACCGAGGCCATACCCTTTTTCGGCGTGCACCAGGCCGGAGTCGACACCGAGCCGCAGGCCCGGGTCACCTTCGTGGCTCTCGGCCTGCTCGCCGATGTCGACCGGGCTGCGCTTCGGCGCATGATGCGCATCCTGACCGACGACGCGGCCAGACTCACCCAGGGTCAGGCGGCCCTGGCCGACTCCGAGCCGGAGCTCGCCGTGGTGCCTGCCCGGCTGAGTGTCACCTTCGGGTTCGGGCCGGGACTTGTCGCCGTCGCCGGGGGAGAGGCACCCAGCTGGCTCAGGCCGTTGCCCGCGTTCACGATCGACCGGCTCCAGGCCGAGTGGAACGACGGGGACCTGCTGTTGCAGATCGCCGCCGACGACCCGATGACGGTCGCCCACGCCACCCGGATGCTGCTCAAGGACCTCCGCTCCTTCGCGACGGTGCGCTGGGTGCAGTCGGGTTTTCGCCGGCCCGCGGGGTCGGAAAAGCCCGGAACCACCATGCGCAACCTGTTCGGCCAGGTCGACGGCACCGCGAACCCCGTGGTTGGAACCGCCGACTTCGACGCCCTGGTCTGGGGTAGGGGCGACAACCCCAGCTGGTTGGCGGGAGGGACCGGGTTCGTGCTGCGGCGGATCAGCATGGACCTCGACAAGTGGGATGGGCTCGACCGCTCGGGCCGCGAGTCCACGATTGGGCGAACCCTGGCCAATGGGGCCCCACTGACAGGCACGAAGGAGCGAGACGTACCCGATTTCGAGGCGACGACCGCGCTTGGATTTCCGGTCATCGCCGAGTTCTCCCACCTGCGCCGCGCCCGATCCGAGGACACGACCCAGCGCATCCACCGTCGCGGCTACAACTATGACGACGCACCCACCGGCACCGGCGTCTCCAACTCCGGTCTGCTGTTCGCGTCTTTTCAAGCGGATGTCGACGCGCAGTTCGTGCCCCTCCAGCAGCGCCTCGACACCCTCGACCTGCTCAACCAGTGGACCACCCCGATCGGTTCCGCGGTCTTTGCGATTCCGCCGGGATGCACGGCGGACGGCTACATCGGCGAGACCCTGTTCTGACCTGTCTGCGCGCCAGCGGTCCCGGCGGGGGACAGGGCGGCCCGCGTAGACTGGACCCGTCTCAACCCGCAATGAAAGAGGTCGCCGCGTGGCGAACGCCCAGGCTCCACACTCCGATACAGCCCGGTACTGGCTGGTGCCGCTGCTGCGCGCCACCATCGCCCTCGTGCCGGCGGCAGCAATCACGTTCAATGCCGACCATTCGGCGGAGTTTGGTCTTTTCGTGTTCGGGGCCTTCGCGCTCCTCAGTGGACTTGCGGTGGGTCTGCTCAGCCGGCGCACCCTGGCCGACCCGCGGGAGCGATCGCTCTTCTTGGTGCAGGGTGCCGTGGGTGTCGCCGCCGGCATCCTCGCGCTGATCTTCCACGCAGGCGGGCTCGGTTTCTTCCTGTTTCTGGTCTCCGTCTGGGCGGCGGTGACCGGTTTTCTTGAGCTGTACAGCGGCATCCGTGCGCGTCGGCGCAACCCGGCCGAGCGCGACTGGTTACTGGTCGGCGCCGTCACCGCCCTGCTGGCTGTGATCTTCCTGCTTCTGCCTCCCAACGCCGTGGTGTCGGTCGGCCTGTTCGGCGCCTACCTCGTCATGCTCGGCGTCTACCTCGCCATCGCCGGGTTCTCCCTCAAGTGGGCCGGCACGGACGCCGCCCGCACCCTCACGACCTCAGCCAACGATTCGGACACCCTGTGACCCAGAACACGCCGCGCAAGCCCAGCCGCTCCGAGAAGCTCAAGCCGGTCGAACTCGTTGGCTTCTCAGCCGTGATGGCCCTGTTCCTCGGCCTCACGGTGCTGATGAGCACCCGGGACGTGGTGCTGGCGCTGATCGGCTTCGGCGGAACGTTCATTCTCGTGCTCGTCGTGATCGCGATGCTCGTGCTCGGCTTGAAGCCGAACCCGGCCGAGCGGAACGACCTCGACGAGCAGGACCGCGGCCTCTGATCTGAGACAACACCCGCGCAGCTGGAACTACGGCAGGTAGTCGAGCAGAGGGTCCGCGAGGCCCACGTAACTGCCCGGCGTCAGATCGAGCAGTCGCGCCTTGGCGGCGTCGCCGATCTCCAGCCCGGCGACGAAGGCCACCAGGTCGTCCCGGTTGATGCGCTTGCCGCGGGTGAGCTCCTTGAGCAGGGCGTAGGGGTCCTCGATCGTGGAGCGGCCCGCCGACACCTCGGCGCGGATCACGGTCTGGATCGCCTCGCCGAGGATCTCCCAGTTCGCGTCGAGGTCGCGAGCGAGCATGGCCCGGTCGATATCAATCTCACCGAGGCCCCGCACGATGTTGTCGAGGGCGAGCAGGGAATGCCCGAAGCCCACGCCGATGTTGCGCTGCGTGGTGGAGTCGGTGAGGTCGCGCTGGAGCCGCGAGGTCACCAGTGTCGCTGCGAGCGAGTCGAGGATCGCGCTGGACAACTCGAGGTTGGCCTCCGCGTTCTCGAAGCGGATGGGGTTGATCTTGTGCGGCATGGTGGAGGAGCCCGTGGCCCCGACCTGGGGGATCTGACGGAAGTAGCCGAGCGAGATGTAGGTCCAGACATCCGTCGCCAGGTTGTGCAGCACCCGGTTGGCATGGGAGACGCGCGAGTAGAGCTCGGCCTGCCAGTCGTGGGACTCGATCTGGGTGGTCAGCGGGTTCCAGGTGAGTCCGAGGCCCTCGACGAAGCCGCGGGACACGACCGGCCAGTCGACAGCGGGATCGGCCGCGACGTGGGCGGCGAACGTGCCGGTGGCACCGCTGAACTTGCCGAGGTAGTCGCTGTCCTCGATCTGCTTGGCCAGGCGCTCGAGCCGGTAGACGAACACGGCGAGCTCCTTGCCCACCGTGGTGGGCGTTGCCGGCTGGCCGTGCGTGCGGGCCAGCATGGAGTCGGCCCGGTATTCGAGGGCGCGCAGGCGCAGGGCGCCGATGACAGCGCGGAACTTGGGCAGCCAGACCTCGCGCACGGCGTCGCTCACGGTCAGGGCGTAGGACAGGTTGTTGATGTCCTCGCTGGTGGCGGCAAAGTGGGTGAGCTCGCTGATGTGGTCGAGGCCGAGCGTGGTGAGGCGGCGGCGCACGAGGTACTCGACGGCCTTCACATCGTGCCGGGTAGTGGCTTCCAGCACGGCGAGCTCGTCGATCTCGGCCTGGCCGAAGTCGGTGACCAGGGCGCGCAGGGCCAATTTCTGTTCGGCGGCCAGCGGCACGGATCCGAACAGGCTGCGGTCGGTGAGGGTGATCAGCCACTCCACCTCGACCTGCACGCGAGCCCGGTTGAGACCTGCCTCGGACAGGTACTCTCCCAGTTCGGTGACGGCGGCGCGGTAGCGGCCATCGAGCGGGCTGAGGACCTGGGGTGGTAACGGACTCATCGGACTCCCTGTCTGATTGCGGGCGCAAGTTGCGCGAAGAGCGCTTCATTTGCGCTCTCAATCATGCCAAGAACCGTGTCAAAGAAAGCATCGTCGGAATAGTAGGGGTCCGGAACGTCCAGCAGGGGAGCCTGGGCCGCATCGAAGCTGAGCAGCAGGCGCACCTTGCTACTGTCGCGCTCGGTTGTGGCCCAGTTGCGCAGAATGCGTTCCTGAGCACGGTCGAGCACCACGACGAGGTCGAGGTCGGCGAACCACTCGGGGTCGAACTGGCGGGCCCGGTGGTGGCTGCCGTCGTAGCCGCGGTTGGCCAGAGCGGCGATCGTGCGCCGGTCCGCCTGCTCGCCGACATGCCAGTCCCCGGTGCCGGCGGAGCTGGTGGTGATCAAACGACCCAGCCCGGAGCGGGTGATCAGGTCGCGCAGCATCACCTCAGCCATCGGCGAGCGGCAGATGTTGCCGGTGCAGACAAAAATAATGCGGAACGGTGTCGACTCATCGGGCGTGATCGACACAATGTCCATGTCCCCATTGTGTTGCACCGGCTCCCCTCCACAGCCGCAACCGTGCGGAATGTTCCGCGAACTCTCGGATTCGGAAGCGATTGGGCCGGCCAGGCGTGGCACGCTCACTCGCAGCGAATCGGCAGCGCACTGGAGGGCACCCATGGAGATTCCGGGCGGTATTGGCTGGGCCGAGAGGGTCGTGACACACCTTTTTCAGACCAACACATTCGTGGCCACCTACGCACTGGAGGCGCGCCTCGACGCACTCCGGCAGCAACGGATGCTGCTGCGCCTGCTCCGCGACGACGTCGACGTCGCGGCGAGCGGCATCACGGCCACCGACCTGACCTGCTCGTGGCGCTCCGAGGCCCAGCGGGGCTACGACGACCAGCGCAACGACCTTGCCGGCGAGCTCCGCCGAGCTGCGGGCCTCCTCGACACCGCGCTCACCGAGGTGAACGCCGCGATCGATGAGGTTGGGGCTGAAATGACCGCGGCAACCAGGCTGGCACCCGGACTGGCACCGGACCTGGTTCCAACCTGGGTGCCGCGATGACGGGGGAGCGGCCCGGCGGCCCCGGCGACACCCTGATCGTGTCAGGTGGCGGAAGCACGCTCGTCGCCACCGACACGCTTCTGGCCGAGGCGGCGCGGCTGCGACTGCTGCAGGGCGAGGCCGAGGACTGGCTGGAGCGGCTGGCGCGCATCCAGACACTGGATTCGGACCTGCCCTCGGGCCCGGTGATGACCGCGCCCAGTGGCGGGATGACCGTGTTCGCGGCACGATCCACCCTGGGTAGAGTCGTGGAGCGCAGCCAGAGCCTCGCCGACGCGCTCATCGCGGCGGCGGAGGGCTACGGCCGGGCCGAGCGAATGAGGGACTGGGGTGCGAGCGTGTCCGGGGCCTGGCTGGGCTCCACGCTGGGGCTGTTGGCACCCCTCCTGGCTCTGGCGGCTATGCCGGGAATCACGGTCGGCGCGGTGGGGCTACTGGTCGGTGGGCTGCTCACCGCGCGGCGCCCGGGAGACGTGTCTGCCGATATCGGTGCCTGGTTCCAGGCGCATCCGCGGGCACTGACCAACCCTGTCCTGGTCGCGGCGGTGCGGGTAATCGTCTCCTCCACCGACGACGCGGCCGCCGGCCGGGCCGGGGTGCCGTTCCCGGTGTCACTTGCCCTCGGCGACGAGGGCCTTGGTCTGCTCGGCGTGACGACGACCGCGGCAGGCCTGGTTGGGCTCGCCCGCCCCCTCGGCCTGCTGCGCGAGACTCCCGTGTCGGTGGAGCGGCTCGATGGCCCGGCGCGCCGCCCCGCCGGCTCAGTGCACCCCGAGGCGCCCCCTGGCCTGCCTCCTCGGTCTACCTCACTGCCCGGCACCGCCCCGTCCGTCCGGCCGGTGGCGCCGCCGACCGGATTCGGGGACCTGGCCGCGCGCATCCCCGCGGTGTCGCCGCACGCTGCGCAGGTGCGCATCGAGCGTTACGGTGGCCCGGATGACGCCTCCTGGCTGGTTTACATCGGCGGCACCGCGGCGTGGAGTCCGGTCGCCGGCGAGCAACCGTGGGACCTCACGTCCAACCTCGCCGCCGTCGCCGACCAGAGAGCCGGCTCCTACCGGGCGGTCGTACAGGCCATGCGGGAGGCTGGGGTGGCGCCGGGGGATCCGGTGGTGCCGGTCGGTCACTCGCAGGGCGGGCTGATCGCGGCGCAGCTGGCGGCTTCCGGGGACTTCAACACCGTCATGGTGGCGACCTTCGGCGGTCTCACGGCCCAGGTGACCCTGCCCGCAGACGTGGTGGCCGTCACGGTCGAGCACACCGATGACCTGATCCCGGCGCTGGGGGGAACGGCCACCGGCGACGATGAGCGCCTGGTGGTGCGGCGCGAGGTATTCGCTGAACAGGAGGTGCCCCAGGGCCAGTCGCTGCCTGCCCACGCCCTCATCGGCTATCGGGAAACCGGACGGCTCATGGACGGCTCCGAGGAGCCGCGATTGCAGGAGTTCCGAGCGACGCTCGGGGAGATCATCGGCACGGAAGCCGGCGAGTCATCCCGGTGGCGGGGCATCCGTCTGGCCGACGGTTGACGGAAGCTACGAGCGGGGGCTGACCGGTCGGATCAGCACGCCGAGGATCCAGCTGATGATGCCCAGCACGAGTGCGCCGAGCACGCCCCACCAGAAGTCGTCGACCACGAGCCCGAAGCCGGCCAGATCCGAGAACCAGGCCACGATCATCAGCAGGAAACCGTTCACGATCAGGGATATCAGACCGAGCGTGAGGATGTAGACCGGGAACGCGACAACCCGCACGAACCCGCCGACCACGCTGTTGACGACGCCGAAGACCAGGGCGACCAGGAGGTAGGTGATCGTGAGCGCGGTCGTTCCTTCGGCGTAACCTTCCACGCGAACACCGCTGACGAGCAGGGTCGTGAGCCACAGGGCGAAGGAGTTGAGGATCAGCTTGATGAGGAATCTGGCCATGCGTCCACTATGACATCGGGGGTACCTCTTCGCACGAAAGAACCACTCCGGGACGTAGCCATGCGGCCACGTGAATATGCCGCGGCGTAGAATCGGCGGGTGAGCCCATCAGACCCGCCCTCGGTCCGCCTGCGCCCCGAGATTGTCGCCCTTCCGGCCTATCGGCAGGGTCAAGCTGCCGCCGCCAGTGCGTTCAAACTCTCGAGCAATGAGAACCCCTTCGATCCGCTCCCTGGCGTGATCGCCGCTGTCAACGCCGAGACCGCGTACAACCGTTACCCGGATGCCTCGGCCCTGGCCCTGCGCGAGCGGCTGGCGGCAGGCTTCGACCTGAGCGTCGACGAGGTGCACATCGGTGCCGGTTCCGTGGCTCTCCTGGCCCAGCTCATTCTTGCCGCCGCTGGTCCGGGCGACGAGGTGCTCTACTCCTGGCGTTCCTTCGAGGCGTATCCGGGTCTGGTCACCGTCGCCGGAGCCACGAGCGTTCAGGTCCCGAACCGGTCCGACCACGGCCACGATCTACCCGAGATGGTCACGCGCATCACGGACCGCACCCGTGTTGTCATCATCTGCAGCCCGAACAATCCGACCGGCACCATCGTCACGGCGGACGAGTTCGAATCCTTCATGGCCGTCGTTCCGCGAGACCTCCTCGTCATCCTCGATGAGGCTTACTGCGAGTTCGTCACCGACCCCGATGCGGTCCGCGGCCTGCCGCTGCTTGCCCGGTTCCCCAACCTGGTCGTGCTGCGCACCTTCTCCAAGGCCTACGGTCTGGCCGGCCTGCGCGTCGGCTATGCCCTCGGCCCGGTCGCCGTGCTCAACGCGGCCCGGTCCACTGCGATCCCGCTCTCGGTCACCGGGGTGGCCGTCGCGGCCGCGCTCGCGTCTCTCGACGCGTCCGACCAACTGTTGCGGCGCGTTCGCGCGCTCTCCGAACGGCGCGACCGGGTCTGGCGCCTGCTGGGGGAGCAGGGGTGGAGCATCCCGGCACCTCAGGGCAACTTCATCTGGCTGCCCACCGAGGAGGACACCACCGACATTGCCGACGTCTTATCGGCCGTCGGCCTCATCGTGCGCCCGTTCCCCGAGGGCATCCGAATCTCGATCGGTGAGGAAGATTCTGTGGAGAAGCTCCTAGGCATTTGCGCTGACATTGTTGACGATCTACCACCGGGGCACCCAGCTCGGAAGCTAGGTTAGTACGGTGTCAGCGACCTCCAATGCCTCTCCCACGGTGCAACTGCTGTCTCCGGAGGGCGTCTTCGCCCCGAGCGATTCCGCAGCCGAATTCCTGCCCTATCTCGATCGGCTGACCGAGGCCGACTACCGGCGTTTCTACCGCGACATGGTGGTGGTGCGTCGCTTCGACACCGAGGCCGCCAACCTGCAGCGGCAGGGCCAGCTGGCACTCTGGGTGCCGAGCCACGGCCAGGAGGCCGCCCAGGTTGGCTCTGCCTACGCCACCCGGCCGCAGGACCACGTCTTCCCCTCCTATCGCGAGCACGTCGTCGGCATGATCCGCGGCCTTGACCTCGTCGACATCCTGCGGATGCTGCGCGGCGTCACCCTGGGCGGCTGGACCCCCGAAGACCACGGCAACTTCCACCTCTACACGCTCGTGCTGGCCTCGCAGACCCTGCACGCCACGGGCTACGCCATGGGAATGCAGCTCGACGGCGCGACCGCGACCGGCGATCCCGAGACCGACCAGGCCGTCATCGTCTACTACGGTGATGGAGCCTCATCGCAGGGTGACGCCAACGAGGCACTCGTCTTCGCCGCCAGCTACCAGACCCCGCAGGTCTTCTTCCTGCAGAACAACCACTGGGCCATCTCGGTGCCGGTGACCCGGCAGTCCCGCACGCCGCTCTACCTGCGCGCCGGCGGCTTCGGCCTGCCCGGCACCCAGATTGACGGCAATGACGTTCTCGCCAGCTACGCGGTGACCGCCAAGCACCTCGACGACGCCCGCGCCGGCCGGGGCCCGGCCCTGATCGAGGCCCTGACCTACCGCGTCGGTGCCCACACCACGGCCGACGACCCCACCAAGTACCGCGACCCGGAGCAGCTGGCGTACTGGGTCGCCCGCGACCCGATCGTGCGCTTCCGCAGCTACCTGCAGGGTCTGGGCGTCGAGCGGGAGTTCCTTGACGCCGTCGACGAGGAGGCCGACGATTACGCGGCGGATGTGCGTCGCCGCGCCCTCGACATCCACTCGCCCGAGAAGGCCGTCATCTTCGACAACGTCTACGCCGAACCGCACCCTCTGATTCAGGAACAGAAGGCCTGGCTCGACCGCTACGAGGCATCCTTCGAAGGAGGCGACGCGTGAGCGACACGATCGTGACGAGCATCCCCGGCCAGGCGACTCCCGCCGGCGCGGAGGCCGTGACTGCCCCGGCGCACACCGAGCGGGCCCTCCCGGGGACAGGCACGATGAACCTGCCCATGACGAAGGCCCTCAACGCCGGACTTCGCCAGGCCATGCGCGACAACCCCAAGGTTCTGATGATGGGCGAGGACATCGGTCCACTGGGTGGGGTTTTCCGGGTCACAGAAGGGCTGATCGCCGAATTCGGCGACAAGCGCGTGCTCGACACCCCGCTGGCCGAGTCCGCCATCATCGGCACGGCCATTGGGCTGGCGCTGCGCGGCTACCGCCCGGTCTGCGAGATCCAGTTCGACGGTTTCGTTTTCCCGGGCTTCGACCAGATCACCAGCCAGCTGGCCCGCATGCGCAACCGCCACGAGGGTCAGGTCGTCATGCCCGTCGTGATCCGCATCCCCTACGGCGGCCATATCGGCTCGATTGAGCACCATCAGGAGAGTCCCGAGGCGTATTTCGCGCACACCCCTGGCCTGCGCGTGGTCAGCCCGTCGAACGCGCATGACGCCTACTGGATGATGCAGGAGGCCATCGCCTCCGACGATCCGGTCATCTTCTTCGAGCCCAAGAGCCGCTACTGGCCCAAGGGCGAGGTCAACCTCGCCAAGAGTGGATCTCCCCTGCACGCCAGCCGTGTGGTGCGGAGCGGCACGGATGCCACGGTCGTCGGCCACGGCGCCATGGTGAGCGTTCTGCTGCAGGCGGCGGAGCTTGCCGCGGCGGAGGGCACCAGCGTCGAGGTCATCGACCTGCGTTCGATCTCGCCGATCGACTACGGCCCCATCCTCGCGTCGGTCGAGAAGACCGGACACCTGGTCGTGGCCCAGGAGGCCCACGGCTTCGTCAGCGTCGGATCGGAGATCGCCGCCACCGTCATGGAGAAGGCGTTCTACCTGCTCGAGGCACCCGTGCTGCGCGTCTCCGGCTTCGACACCCCGTTCCCACCGGCCGCCGTGGAGACGCATTTCCTACCCAGCCCGGACCGTGTGCTCGAAGCCATCGACCGTGCCCTCTCGTATTGACCGATCACGGGCCCCAACAACCTCAAGGAGCGCACTCGATGAGCGTGTCGAAATTCACACTTCCCGATGTCGGCGAGGGTCTCACCGAGGCCGAGATCGTGGAGTGGCGGGTCGCACCCGGTGACACCGTCTCGATCAATCAGGTGCTGGTCGAGATCGAGACGGCCAAGTCGCTCGTCGAGCTCCCATCACCGTTCGTCGGCGTGGTCGGGGAGATCCTGGTGCAGCCCGGTACGACCGTCGACGTCGGAACCGTGATCATCACCATCGTGTCCGAGACCGCCTTCGTTGCGGCAGCACCGAACAGCGCGCCCACGAACGGCACCGGCGAACTGGCCAGCGCGGCAGCGGATGCCGGCTCCACGATCACGGACGAGCCGGCCGAGACGCAGGGCGCGGTCCTCGTCGGGCGCGGCGCCGCGGCGACCATGCCCACCCGGCGCACGCGCCACGGGGTCACCCCCGTCGCCCACGAGACGATCGCGCCGCCGCCCGTGAACCGGCAGCGCCCGGCCGCCCAGCCGTTCCCCCAGTTGCCGCGTGCGGCATCCGCCGGCCCCGTCGTCGCCAAGCCGCCGATCCGCAAGCTGGCCAAGGACCTCGGCGTCGACCTGTCCCTGGTTGAGGCGACGGGTGCGGTCGGCGACGTCACCCGGGAGGACGTTCTGCGGGAGGCCACCCAGGCCAGCGTGTTCCGGAATATCCAGACGCCGGAATGGCCCAGCGACCGCGAGGAGCGCACCCCGGTCAAGGGTGTGCGTAAGGCCATCGCCCAGGCCATGGTGTCGAGCGCCTTCACGGCCCCGCACGTGAGCCTCTTCGTCGACGTGGACGCGACCCGCACCATGGAGTTCGTCAAGCGCCTCAAGGCCTCCACCGATTTCGCCGGCGTGCGCGTGTCACCGATGCTGATCATGGCCAAGGCCATGATCTGGGCCGTGCGGCGCAACCCCACGGTCAACTCGGTGTTCACCGACGAGGAGATCGTGATCAAGCACTACGTGAACCTGGGCATCGCCGCGGCCACCCCGCGCGGGCTCATCGTGCCCAATGTGAAGGAAGCGCAGGACATGAGCCTGCTCGAACTGGCCCGCGCCCTCGAGAAGCTCACGATCACCGCTCGGGACGGCAAGACCTCCCCGGCCGATATGTCGAACGGCACGATCACGATCACCAATATCGGTGTCTTCGGAATGGATACGGGCACGCCCATTCTCAACTCCGGTGAGGCCGGCATCGTGGCCCTGGGCACGATCAAGCCCAAACCGTGGGTCGTCGACGGCGAGGTGCGGGTGCGCCAGGTGACGACCATTGGCGCGAGCTTCGACCATCGAGTGGTCGACGGGGATGTCGCGAGCCGCTTCCTGGCGGACGTCGCAAGCATCATCGAGGAGCCCGCGCTGCTGCTCGAGTAGGGTCCGGGGGCACCCAGGTGCGCCTGGTGGGCAACCCTTATTGGTTTTGACAATCATTATCAGTAGGCGTACTGTCGCCCTGTGATCAACAAACGATTCGTCCTCCCTGCCCTGGCCGCCGTTGCCGCGCTGGCGCTGGCCGGCTGCGCGCCGTCCGACAGCTCTGCCGATGACCGCGCAGCCGGCGACCTCACTGTGGTCGCGACGACAACCCAGGTGGCGGACCTGACGCGCAACGTCGTCGGCGACACGGCCGGCGTCTCGGTGACCCAGCTCATCCAGCCCAACCAGAGCGCGCACAGCTATGACCCGTCCGTGGCCGACCTGACGGCGCTCGGCGAAGCCGATGTGCTCGTGATCAACGGCGTCGGGCTGGAAGAGTGGCTCGACGACGCGATCAGTGCCAGCGGCTTTGACGGCGTGACCATCGACTCCGACGAGGGGATCGAGATCCAGGGCATCGCGGCCGGCGACGAGCACGCCGGCGACGAGCACGCCGGCGACGAGACGACGGATGACGCGGAGCACTCCGACGGGGGCGGCAACCCGCACATCTGGACCGACGTGTCCAACGCCGAGACCATGGTTGCAACCATCGCCGCGGGGCTCAGCGACTCCGAGCCGGACCTGGCTGCGGACTTCGCCGCCAACGCGACCGTGTACACCGGCCAGCTCGCCGAGCTCGACGAGTGGATCCGTACCAACATTGACTCCGTCCCGGCCGACCAGCGGCTGTTCGTGAGCAATCACGATGCGTTCGGCTATTTCACCGCGGCCTATGACGTGACCTACGTCGGTTCCATCATCCCGAGCTTCGACGACAACGCCGAACCCAGTGCGGCCGCGATCGACGCGCTCGTCGCGGCCATCAAGGAGACCGGCGTCAAGTCCGTCTTCTCCGAGGCCTCGATCAGCCCCAAGGCCGCCGACACCATCGCCAGTGAGGCAGGCGTCACGGTGTACTCCGGTGACGACGCGCTCTATAGCGACTCGCTCGGCGCCACGGGCAGCGCGGGTGCCACCTATATCGGTACTCAGCTGCACAACGTCACCCTGATGATGGAGTCCTGGGGGGCCGAGCCCAGCGCGGTTCCGGCAGACCTGCGATAGTTAGTCAGTGATCGAGAACCCTTCTCAAGTACGGCAGAGTGCGCCCATCGCACTCCAGGTGACGGGCGCCTCCTTCTCCTACGGTCAGAGCCCGGCCCTGGCCGACATCGACTTCGAGATGTACGCCGGCGAGGCCGTGGCGCTGATCGGGCCCAACGGCTCCGGCAAGTCCACGCTACTCAAGGGCATCCTCGGCCTGATCCCGCGGATGAGTGGCACCGTCGAGGTGCTGGGGTCGCCCTCGGCCCCGGCCGGGGCGATCGGCTACGTGCCGCAGGCCGATGAGATCGACCAGCAGTTCCCGGTCACCCTCGAACAGGTCGTGATGATGGGTCGCTACCGCTCGCTGGGCTGGCTGCGTCTTCCCGGCAAACGAGACCGCCTGGCCGTGGCACACGCACTCGAGGCCGTGGGTCTCGCGCATCGCGCGAAGACCCGCTTCGGCGAACTCTCCGGCGGCCAGCAGCAGCGCGGGCTGCTTGCCCGCGCCGTCGCCTCCGGACCCCGTCTCCTGCTGCTCGATGAACCGTTCAACGGCCTCGACCAACAGAACCGGGACGCCCTCGTCGGCACGGTGAACCGCCTGAAAGAGGAGGGTGTGGCCGTGGTCGTGTCCACCCATGACCTGCAGCTCGCCCGCGAGGTCTGCGAAAAGGTGCTGTTGCTCAACGGCACCCAGGTGGCGTTCGGGCCGCGCAACTCGGTGCTGATCCTGGAGAACGTGCAGCGCACCTTCCGGGAGGTCGGCGTGGAAATCGACGAACACACCGTGGTCGTTCCCGGCCACACCGGGCACTGACATGGACCTCATCAGCCCGCTGTTCGACGCCTTCGCGCTGCCGTTCATGACGCGGGCGCTGGTCGTGCTGGCCGCCCTCAGCCTGGTGGCCGGGGTCGTCGGAGTGCTGGTGAACCTGCGGGGTCTTGAATTCATCAGTGACGGTCTCACCCACGCGGTCTTCCCCGGGATCGCGATCGGCTTCGTCTGGGGCGGGCGCGAGGGGCTGTTCGCCGGGGCGATGGTCGCCGCCCTGTTCGCGGCGGTCGTTCTCACCCTGATCGTGCGCCAGGCCGTGTCCTCGGATGCCGCGATCGCCATCGTCTTCACCGCCATGTTCAGCGTGGGCATAATTCTCGTCTCCCGGGAGACGAACTATGTCGGACAGTTGGACCAGCTCCTCTTCGGTCGCCTCCTCACGGTCAGCCCGACCGAGACCGTGCAAACCGTCATCATCTGCCTCGTGGCGCTGGTCCTGATCGGGCTCACGCTCAAGGAGGAGGTGTTCCGCGCCTTCGACCAGGTCGGATTCGCCGCAGCCGGCTACCGCACGCTCGTGCTCGACCTCGTGCTCAACGTGGCGATCGCCCTTGTGGTCGTCGCGGCCTCCAGCGCCGTCGGCAACCTCCTCGTCCTGGCCGTGCTGATCGTGCCCGGCGCCGTGGCCAGACTCATCACCAACCGGCTCTGGCTTCTTTTCCCGATCGCGGCCGGTTTCGCGGTCCTCGGTGCCTGGTTCGGCCTCGCGCTCGGCTTCCAGGCCTCCGTGCAGGCGGGCATTGACCTGCCCAGCGGCGCGACCGTGGTGCTCGTGCTGGTCACCGGCTACGCACTGGTGCTGCTGTTGCGCCTCTCTGTCGACGGGCTGCGCCGACGGCGTTCGCTGCGCGTGCGCCAGCCTCCAACCCTGCCGACCATCTCCCTGAAGTCCCAGGACCAGCTGGTGAAGTGATGGGTTACTTCGAGAAGGCGCTCCTCGCGGCCGCGGTGATCGGCGCCCTCAGCGGGCTGGTCGGATCCCTCGTCGTGCTGCGGCGCCGCACCTTCTTCGCCCAGGCTCTCACCCACGCCACCTTCCCGGGCGCTGTCGCCGCCACCATCGCAGGTGTCAGCATTCCGCTCGGGGCCGCACTGGCGAGCATCCTCATCGTCGGCATCATGACCCTGATCGGACGGGTGAAGCGGCAGGGCAGCCAGGTGGCGTCCGGCATCCTGCTCACCGCGGGCTTCGCGCTTGGTGTGCTCCTGCAGGCGCTGAACCCATCACTGCCGGTGCAGGTCGACTCCTACCTGGTTGGTTCCATCCTCACCGTCACGACCGGGGACCTTGCGCTGGCCGCCGCCGTGCTCGGGGTCGCCGTGGCCGTGATCGTGCTGCTCGGCAAGGAGATCCTGTTCTCCACTTTCGACCCGAGTGGATTCCGCGCCGCCGGATTCCGGGAATGGCCGATCGAGCTGCTCACCCTCGCCCTCATCACCGCCACCGTGGTCACCGCCATGCCGGCCGTCGGGGCGATCCTCGCCATTGCGCTGATCGCGGCCCCGGCGGCCGCCGCGCGGCTGGTCACGCGCACCACTTCCCAGATCCTGGTATTGGCGCCGGTGCTGGGTGCGGCTGCCGGCCTGGTCGGAGTGCTTTTGTCCCGGGCGATCGATGTGGCCGCCGGGCCGGCGATCGCACTCACCGCGGCCGCCTTCTTCCTGCTGGCCCTTGGCGGTCGCCGACTGGTCCGGGCGCGGTTACGGTTGAAAGCATGAAGCGAAACACCTGGCAGCGCGAGGCCGTGCGCACCGCGCTCAGCGATACCGAGGGCTTCGTCAGTGCCCAGGGTCTGCACGCCACCCTGCACGCCACCGGCTCGCCCATCGGGCTGGCCACGGTCTACCGGGCCCTGGCCGACCTGGCCGGTGAGGGCGAAGCCGACTCGCTGCAATCGCCTGACGGTGAGGCGCTCTACCGTGCCTGCAGCACGACCGACCACCACCACCACCTGATCTGCCGCAACTGCGGACTCACCATCGAAATCGAGGTGGATGCCGTGGAAAACTGGGCGAACAACGTGGCCGCCGAGCACGGGTTCACCCAGGCTGCCCATGTGGTCGACGTGTTCGGTCTCTGCGCGGCCTGCTCCGCCGCATCCGCCGCACCTGCAGCACCCGCTGCAGCTGTCGCCGTCGACTAGGTTCCCCAGCCGGTTTGCGCCGGGGGAATGCAGCGCGTAGTGTTGGACGCTGCTGCGCATATCTGTGCGTGCACTGCTGGTTCGCTGGCTTCCGCTTTCGCGGGGGTACTGTCGTGCCAGCCGACAAGAGATCTTGGGAAGGGCATTCGCCCTTCGGTATTGGAGGAGAACCATGGCAGCTACTTGCCAGGTGACCGGAGCCATTCCCGGCTTCGGACACAACATTTCGCACTCGCACCGACGCACCAAGCGTCGCTTCGACCCGAACGTTCAGACCAAGAAGTACTACGTACCGTCGCTTCGCCGCAACGTGACGCTGACCCTGTCCGTCAAGGGCATCAAGGTCATCGACGCTCGTGGCATTGAATCGGTCGTCAAGGACCTTCTCGCCCGTGGGGAGAAAATCTAATGGCCAAGCAGCATGACGTGCGCCCGATCATCAAGCTCCGTTCGACGGCCGGCACCGGTTACACATACGTGACCAAGAAGAACCGTCGCAACGACCCTGACCGTCTCGTGCTCAAGAAGTACGACCCCGTAGTGCGCAAGCACGTTGACTTCCGTGAGGAGCGCTAAAAATGGCGAAGAAGAGCATGATTGCCAAGAACAACCAGCGCAAGGTTATCGTCGAGCGCTACGCCGCGAAGCGCCTTGAGCTCAAGAAGGCCCTCGTTGACCCGGCCGGCACCGACGAGTCGCGTGAAGCTGCGCGCCTCGGCCTGCAGAAGCTTCCCCGCAACGCGTCACCGGTTCGCCTGCGCAACCGCGACGCGGTTGACGGCCGTCCCCGTGGACACCTCAGCAAGTTCGGAATCTCGCGTGTTCGTTTCCGCGACATGGCTCACCGCGGCGAACTGCCCGGCATCACCAAGTCCAGCTGGTAACACCGGACAAGGCCGCTTAGCCGGTCATCCGGAACCTCGGTTCTGACTCAAGAGGATGTCGACTTCGGTCGGCATCCTCTCTTGTTTTTTCGCGCAGAGCGAAAAAGGAGACGTTCCGGGAGCCAAACCGGCTTGAAACGCCGCAAATCCGCGGAATTCCGCGGTTGTCTGCTAGATTCAACCCGGTCCAACCGGCCAAACGGAGTCGTTCTTCGGAGCGTCGCCCGCAATACGTGAATACCTGTTTTTACAGACAAAGGTCCGAGGAGGACACTCAATGGCTGACAAGTCGCTGAACAAGACCGAGCTCGTTGCCAAGGTTGCCGCAGACTCTGGCCAGAGCCAGGCTGCAGTCGACAGCGTGCTGAACGCTTTCTTTGCAACTCTCGCAGACACCGTCGCAAACGACGGCAAGGTCACGATCCCGGGCTGGCTCGGAGTCGAGCGCACCGCTACCGCAGCGCGCACCGGCCGCAACCCGCAGACCGGCGAAGAGATCGCCATCGCCGCGGGCCACCGCGTCAAGCTGACCGCTGGTAGCAAGCTCAAGGCTGCCGCCAAGTAGGTTTCGCACGAAGCAGGCAGGGCGTCGACTACGGTCGGCGCCCTGTTTTCGTGCGTGGCGCCACTCGTGCAGCGTGCAGCCACCAGGCACGGATAGGCTGAGTCAGTGCCTCGTCTCGTGCGTATCTCCGGTCCGGCCGTGCTCCTGCTGGTCGCAACGCTGACGGCGCTCGTCGCGCTCGCTTACGGCGGCGGCGCGGCGCCGCAACTGCTGGCCGATCCGGGGCCGGTCGTGCGCTGGGGTCTGCCGCTGGGCAAGCTCCTCGTCAATCTCAGCGCCGCGGGTACCATCGGCGCCCTCGTTCTCACCCTCTTCGCCCTGAGCCCCCGGGAGCCCGAGTACAACGCGGCCCTCGACTTCGCCGCCGGGTCCGCTGCCGTCTTCACCGTGGCATCCGCCCTCACCGGCTTCTTCACCTTCCTGCAGGTGACCACCATCCCGTTCAGCTTCGATGACAGGTTCAGCGCCACGGCTGGAGCGTTCTTCCGCGACATCGAGATCGGTCAGGCCTGGCTGGTCACCACCCTGATCGCGGCCTTCGTCACCGTCTTGTGCTTCGCGGTGCGGTCCCTGACCGGACTCATCTTCGTCACGGTCCTCGCCGTGGGCGCACTGGTGCCGATGGCCCTTCAGGGCCACGCTGCCGGAGCCGAGGGACACGACGTGGCCATCACCGCCCTGGGGTTACACCTGGTCTTTGCCGCGGTCTGGCTCGGCGGGCTGCTCACCATCATTGTGCTGCGTAATCAACTGGCCGACGGACGCATCGACCTGGTCATCGCGCGCTATTCCTCCCTCGCCCTCGTCTCCTTCATCGTCGTCGCCGCGTCCGGCTACGTCGGCGCCGAACTTCGCTTGGGGGCCTGGGACCGGCTGCTCTCGCCCTACGGCATCCTCGTTCTGGTGAAGGTGTTCGCCCTCACCGTGCTCGGCGCTTTCGGCGTGTTGCAGCGCCGTTTCCTGATCGGGCGGATGCTGCGGAGCCGCTCCGCAGACACCACGGCCCTCGCACCCCGACGGGGCGTCTGGTTCTGGTGGCTTGTCGTCACGGAACTGGCGTTCATGGGCCTCGCCTCCGGGGCGGCCGCCGCCCTTGCCAGGACCGCAACGCCGGTCGATCAGGTCACGGCGACCGAGATCCCCACCTCGACGCCCGCCCAGATCCTGACTGGCGAGCTCCTGCCGCCGCCCCTCACCTTCAGCCGCTACTTCACCGAGTGGAACTTCGACCTGGCCTGGGTGTTGTTCTGCGCGTTCGGCATCTTCTTCTACCTGGCCGGCGTGCGCCGTCTGGCTCGCCGCGGCGACAAGTGGCCCATCTTCCGCACCGTGCTCTGGGTGACCGGCATGCTGATCCTGTTCTACATCACCAACGGCGGCGCGAACCTCTACGCAAAGTACCTCTTCTCCTCCCACATGCTGATGCACATGGCCCTGACGATGCTGGTGCCCGTCTTCCTGGTCCCGGGGGCACCGGTCACCCTGGCTGCCCGGGCCATTCATAAGCGCCGGGACGACAGCCGTGGCCCGCGTGAGTGGATCCTGCTGGCCGTGCACTCGAATTATGCGGGCTTCCTATCCAATCCGCTGGTCGCCGCCGTGCTCTTCGCCGGTTCGCTCTGGGTGTTCTACTACTCCTCGCTGTTCAGCTGGGCAACGACCGACCACATCGGCCACGAGTGGATGATCGTGCATTTCCTGATCACCGGCTATCTCTTCGTGCAGTCGCTGATCGGCATCGATCCGGTGCCCTATCGCCTGCCCTACGCCGGCCGCCTGCTGCTTCTGCTCGGCACGATGGCGTTCCACGCTTTCTTCGGCGTGACCATGATGACGGGGACCGGGCTGCTCCTCGCAGACTGGTACGGTGCCATGGGCCGCGACTGGGGGCTTAGCGGCATTGAGGACCAGCAGATGGGCGGCGGAATCGCCTGGAGCGTCGGCGAGATCCCGACGATCGCCCTGGCCATCGCGGTGGCCATCCAGTGGAGCCGCAGTGACGAGAAGGAAACCCGCCGCAAGGACCGCAACGCCGAGCGCACGGGTGACGCCGATCTGCTCCAGTACAACGCCGCGCTGGCCCGTCTCGCCGCGCACGACCGCACGGAGTGAGCGAAAACGCGGAGCAGCCGGTGCCGGTCAGCGCAACTGCAGAGCGAGCGATCCGTCGGGGTTCACGGTCACGCTGATCGCGACCGCGAAGGACACGTCCTCGTCGCGCACGACGACATCACCGTCGAAGAGTGACTGCACCTCGACCACGATGTGCGCCTGCCCCTCGGTGTCGGGCATCTCGAAGGTGGAGTCGCCGGCTACCAGGGTGACCGGAGGATACTCGGCGATCGACCAAATCGGGTCGTCTTGCACCCGGTCGTTGATCTCGATGCCGAAGGGGCAGTTCGAGGGTTGCAGCACCTGTTGTGTGGTGCAATCGTCGAGGAAACGGTTCAGCTCTTTCTGAAC
>Ga0136639_10000183_pt1 | contig 19674 bp, 25 predicted proteins | sample AntDrymUQ8592106_2_FD_113739 | JGI IMG/M metagenome (GOLD analysis project Ga0136639, IMG submission 113739) | Polar desert sand microbial communities from Dry Valleys, Antarctica - metaG UQ859 (21.06) | ecosystem: Environmental > Terrestrial > Soil > Desert | place: Antarctica: Dry Valley...
AGAGAGGAAGCCGTCTTCGGAGAGCGAACCTTCAACGGAATCGAAAAATTCCGATCCGAAAGAGATCCGGAAAACCTCTCCTCCCGGAAAGATCGGAGAGGAAACGAAGGTCTTCGATCCTTCGGAGAGGATCGAAAATTTCTTCCGGGTTTCTTCCGCCTCCCTTTCGAGTCTTTCGTCAGGCGTTTCTTTTCTTTCGATTTCGTTTTTCTTTTTCATTTCGAGAAGATTCTCCCTCTTTCGGAGCAAAAAGGAAAGCTTTTTCGGAGGAAAAGAGCAAAAATCTTTCTTCGATTTTTGCTCGATTTTTCTCGACTTCCCGAAAAATATTTCCGGATTTTGAATTTCGCTTTCCCGGAGCAGGAAGGCCGTTTCTCGGGGAGGCGGATTCTTCCTTACCTTGCCCCTGCGCCGTGCTCCGAAAGGCCGGGAGAAGCGATCCTCGCGAACAGTTTTTTTCGACTTTTCTTTCATTTTTCCTTCGATTTTTCTCGACTTCTCCGAAATGATCCGGGTTTTTCGAGAAAAAAAATCCACCTTCCCACAGAGGAGGGGAGGCGGAAGGCGGGAGTTCGGAGGGGAAAGGGAAAAGGGCAAAAAAAAGGGGCGGGAAGCTTTCGCCCCCCGCCCTTTTCGATTTTCGATCAGGCTTTCGCGACCGTCTTCTTTTTCGGAGCGGCTTTCGCTTTCGGAGCGATCTTCTCCGCAACCTCGAAAGGAACGATTTTCGCCCGTCCCAATTTCACGGCGTCGAGAAGATCGAACATCACCCCGCCTTTCGCCCGATATTCTTCAACGGAAATCGGAGCTTTCGCGGAAAACCAGATTTCGTAATTCCCGAAACGAGCTTTCGTCGGATTCGTCGGGTTTTTTTCGATGAGGGAAACGATGAGGAAATCGGCGGGGATTCGCGCTCTTTTCTTCCCGGTGATTTCTTCGGAGGGGGCGACTTTCGGAGCGGCTTCCTCTTTCGCTTTCGGAGCGGACTTCGGAGCGGACTTCGGAGCGGTTTTTTTCGGAGCGGCTTTCGATTCAATTTTCTTTTTCATAATTTCGATTTCGTTTTCGCGGGGGATCTCAGGAACGTCCCTTCCCCCTCGCGATAAAAAGACTTTCGCCTTTTCTGCTCCGAAAGGAAAGCTTTTTCGGGCAAAAATGAAAAAAATAAATCGCTTCTTTTCCTTCGATTTTTCTCGACTTTCTTCAGGAAATCCGGAGCAGAATTGCTTTTTCCCGCTTCTTCCGCTTCTCGCGCTCCTTTCGCGTCTCGTTTGAGCGACTCGAATTATCGGGCGTCTCGAAATTCTCGCGGTTCTCGCCGGGAGCGATTCTCGCAAAACGCAAAACGATTTTTCCTCTTTTTTGCTTTTGTGAAGAATCGCGAGACGCGCGGATTGAGGGACGGAATTCGGGACGGATCGAGAGGGCGGAAACCCTTCTCCGGGAAGGCGGTGGGGTGCAATTCGCTCGCGTCTCGCGATTCTCGAATTTTTACTGAAGTTAGGGGGGAAAGAGAGAAAAAGAGAAAAAATCTAAAAAAGAGAAAAGGGGGGGAAGATTGCGAAAGGGGAGGGACGGAGGGACGAGAGTTCGGGTGACGAGAGTCCGTTGCGCTTCGGGAAAATCGGGTGAACCCCTCCCTTTTGTGGGGGGAGGAAAATGACCGTGAAGTTCACGCCCTTTCGCCCCTCTCTTTCGCCCCTCCTTCAAAATGATTTTCATCCACCCCCTTCCCTTCAAACCCCGCCCTTCCCCCTCTCTCCTCCTCCCCCTCCCCTTTCCTTCAACCCCGTCCTTCAAACGCCCTCCTTCAAATCCCCCTCTTCCCCCTCCCCTTCAAATTCCCTTCCTCCCCCTTCCGCCCCCTCCTCTCCTCCCCCTCCCCTTCAACCCCTCTTCCCTTCCTCCCCCTCCCCCTCGCGCCCCCCTCTCTTCATTCATCCGATGTCTTTCATCGAGAGAAGGGGGTGTTTCGATGTTCGATGTCTTTCATCGGAGAATTTCGAGAGAGCAAAGGGGCGCAGGAAGGAGCAGGAAGGCCGATTCTGGCGGTGTCTTTCAAATATGGGCGGGGGGAAGCGGTGAAAGGCACCGTGGTCTCTGAGGGGGCGTCTCGTTTGAAAGACAAGGGGTGCTGGGGTGAATGAACTTCATCGTGATTTGCCCCCGCCGACCTCCCGGAGGATGAAGGAGCGGCGAAAGGTGGCCGGTTGCCTGAAAATTTACACACCGCCATCCACCCACTTTCAAAGGTTTGTATAGATTCCCCCAAGCCCCTCTCCCCACTCCCCTTCATCATAAGAAAAGACTCGACTTGTCCGCGATCCTTCCCCAGATTCGCTTCCTTCCCAGTCCATCACCAAATCACCATGACAACTAACTAACTCCAAGATGCCTCCTCCAAATGACAAATCCGCAGAATTGCTTAAACGCCAGAAAGGACGTTTGATCAAGGGCGGTGCCTCAAAGTCCAAGACTGCACAGCGCAAGGAGATTGAGGCAGAGACTCGCAGCAAGGCACAAAGGATGGAGGATCTATATGAAGTCCCCCCGGCCTCTGCCATAATCCTTGGGCAGAACAACCTTTCCCTGCTGTCCAAGTCCGGAAACCGCCTAACCACTGGTGCACACATCCGGGTAGCAGAACTCGATCATGACCCCATTGCCTTTGCAGTCAAGGTCATTAAGGGGGAGGCTCTCACCGAAAATCACCCTTTCCTTCAGATCTTGTATGATGTGGCAGCAGATTGCCGGAAGTCAAGAGAGGAGGGCAAGGTTTTGGATGTTGAGAAGATTGTGGAAGACCTTCTGGACAAAGGGCAGATGATGCTTTCTGATTCATGGACTCCATCGAAGCTGCGGCTGGATGCCAACAAAGACCTTCTCAAGTATCTTTACCCCACGCTCAAGGCCGTAGATCATAGCGGCACAGTTAATCACAAGCACACTCACATTGCCATCCTTCAGGCACAAGAAGTGGAAGTCTTCAGGGACACATTCAACGATGAGTATTGAAACTGAATCTGACTGGCTTGAGCCTGATAGTGAACTTGGTGGTCCAAAGTTTACAATGGCTGACCATGATCGCGTAGGCAGCAGAATCCTTCCCCTTGGTGATAGGAATTTGCCGCCAGATGAGGACAACTGGGACTATCAAGAGCAAAGGATGCTCAAACACTTGTTAGAAACTGATCAACTGGCCTTTACAAGATACTTTCTCAAGAAGCGCGATGGCAACAAGTTCATCATGTCTCCTCACCATCGGATCATGGCCGACACCCTTGACAGGGTTTTCTCAGGGGACATCACCCGATTGATCATCAACGTCCCTCCCGGCTACACTAAGACAGAGATGGCAGTGATCAACTTCATTGCTCGTGGACTTGCAATCAACCCAAGAAGCAAGTATATTCACATCTCCTATGCTGACAACCTTGCAATGCTGAATTCCTCCAATGTTAAGGAGATTTGCACAAGTGATGAATACAATCGGCTATTCCCCATGATCTTGAAGGATGATGCCAAATCCAAGAAGGCTTGGTATAATAGCAAAGGGGGCGGCATGATGGCGGTGTCCTCTGGCGGAACTATTACAGGATTCCGGGCAGGAAGGATGATGCCTGGGTTTTCAGGAGCAATGATCATTGATGACCCGATTAAGCCAGATGATGCTTATTCAGAGACTATCCGGAACAGGGTCAACAACCGATTCAACAACACCTTCAAATCCCGTCTTGCTCATGAGGGAGTGCCTATTATCGTCATCATGCAGCGAATCCACGAGGATGACCCTACTGGCTTCCTCTTAGAGGGTGGGACGGGGGAGAAGTGGCACCATCTGCTGTTAGGGGCAGAAGTCTATCCCCCTGGCCAGACTGAGGAGTATCCAAAGGAATACACTCATGGCATTGAGATCAAGCACCAATTGCCTCCTGGCCCACTTTGGGAATACAAGCACACCCTTGAGCAACTGAAGACAATGAGGACATCTGATCCTTACACAACCTCTGCTCAGTATGATCAGCGACCATCCCCTGTTGGCGGTGGACTGTTCAAGGACAACTGGTGGAAATACTATGGCATTGCCCCAAACTATGATTTTTGTTTTATCACGGCAGACACAGCGCAGAAGACGGATGAGGTTCATGACTACTCGGTCTTTGAATGTTGGGCATCTCATGAGGGTGATATCTTTCTGCTTGATCTTATCCGTGGCAAGTGGGAATCTCCGCAACTGAGGATTGTGGCCAAGAGCTTCATCCTCAAGCACTACAAGCCTGGGAATGTTGTTCGTGGGAAACTTCGCTATATGGCAGTAGAAGACAAGGCATCTGGCACTGATTTGATTCAGTCACTGTCTCAAGATCCAGACATCAAGATTCCAATTATTGCAATCCAGAGGAGCAAGGACAAGGTCAGCAGAGCCAATGACTATGCCCCCTACATTGCCTCTGGCCGTGTTCACCTTCCTGCTGAGGCGGAATGGTTGAGCGATTACCTTTTGGAGTTCAGAAAGTTCACCCCAACAATGACGCACAAACACGATGACCAGATTGACCCGACTCTTGATGCTATCCAACTTGAATTGTCCAAGTCAATAGCATCAGCAGGGACATGGTAGGATTTAAACAAACACACATATGAAACCGGAACCACTCACAAATGAGCAGAAAACTGAGATTGCTGGACTTATGGTCATGGAGCGCATTGACATGCTCCAAAGACTGTCCATGAATGGCACAAGCCATGGAGGCAAGCGTGACTTGTATGACATCTTTGGATACAAGCCGCAACTTGGGCCAGCTGATTATGCATTCCGCTTCAAGCGGGGAGACATTGCCGAAAGGATTGTTTCGGCCTATCCTGATGCTGTGTGGAGCAATCCCCCTGAGATCATTGATGATGCTGAGACCCAAGATATGACTGACTTTGAGCAGAAGGTTGTGGATCTGTTCGACAAGATGAAGTTGTGGAGCTACCTCAGACGTGCAGATGTGCTCACAAGGTTGGGCAGATTCTCTGTCTTGCTCCTTGGATACTCTGGAGGATCAGTTGTCAGCGGGAAGCCTAGTGCTGGAGCTGAGATCAAATACCTGATGCCCTATGGTGAGTCAAATGTTCGAGTTCACACATGGGTCAAGGACATCAAGGATGAGCGATTTGGCAGACCTCTCACCTACATGATCAATGTGTGTGATATGAGCCAAGGCAAGCATGCAACTCAATCCACCCCAAACACTCCAAATGGTGGCCGTGAAGTTGAAGTTCACTACACCCGTGTTCTTCACACTGCTGAGGGACTTCTTGACAATGAAGTTTATGGGACACCTGCTCTTGAGAAGGTCTGCAATCGACTCGATGACCTTGAGAAGGTTGTTGGCGGTGGGGCTGAGGTCTATTGGATGAACAGCCGTGGGGGACTCAACCTCAATGCTGACAAGGATGCCAAGATTGCCAACCCTGAGCAACTCACCAAGGAAGCAGAAGACTATGTGAACCAACTCACACGCATCCTGAAGACTCAAGGCATGGATGTGACTCCTATTCAGTTTGCTACTCCTTCTCCGAAAGAGGCAGCTGAGTTGATTGTTTCCCTCATCTCTGGCGCCACAGGCATCCCTAGAAGGATTCTGCTTGGCTTGGAGGAGGGTGAGCTTGCTTCCACACAGGACAATGACAGCTGGTTCACAAGAGTGGATGAGCGTCGCAAGAAGCACAATGAGCCATATCAGGTGCGCCCCATGATTGATCTGTTCATTGAGGTTGGAATGTTGCCCAAGCCCAAGGACGGGAAATACACTGTGAAGTGGCCAGAGCTTGTCACTGCCTCAGAGAAGGATCAGGCAGACATTGCGGTCAAGGTTGCTCAGGCCATCTCTGCATATGTCAATGCTCCCGGAGCAGACCTCATCCTCACCCCGAAACAATTCACTGTTGAGGTGCTCAAGAAGCCATACCTTGAGGCTGAGATTGCAATTCTTGAGGCAGAGCATGAAGAGGAAGAGGCAGCAGCTCTTTTGCTTGAATCTGAAAATGCAGACCTTGACCACGAAAGGCAAAAGGATCTTGATAAGAACAAGCTTGCCATGACGGGAGGCTTGGGAGGCGGTGGAGTCAACAACAAGGGCAACCAAAGGAAGGTTCGCATTTCTGAGCCGGGAAGTGCAAGTCCAAAATCAAAAGCAAAAGCATGAATGCACGAGATGCCACAAAGACGGCAACCCTAAGAAATTCCGCAATATCAGAGTGCAATGCTCGATTTGGAAACCTCTCGCGGGCAATCAAGCAAGCTTTCCCTCTTGTGGAGGATAAAAGCATTCTGCTAACTGTGAATGTGGGACTTCCTTCAGGTGGATCTGACCGCTCTAGGGGGCGAATCTCACGCCGTAGAGCTTCTCTGGGACTCGCGCCCAGCCTCCTCTCCTCCCCCAGCTCCTCGCCCACTCCTGGGCTGAGAATCCCTAGGCGTTACACATTCCAGCGCAGCCCAGAAACCATTCCAGACTTTGAGAGTTGGTTACAAGAGCAAATTGACTATGAAATCCTTCAGCCCACAATCCCAATTGATCAGAAATGGCTTGCTAGCAGAATCGGAGCTGCTTATTCAAAGGGAGCAGCTTCTGCAAGAAATAGCGCAAGGCCAGCTGCCCGGAGGCTGGGAAGAGAGTTGCCTGATTCTTCTCCTTTCCTTAATCGTGCTCACATTGATCGCTCATCTCTAATATTCACTCGAAACTTCAATGGACTTGAAGGCATTTCAGATGCCATGAAGTCAGAGATGAGGCGTGTCATCACTGATGGAGTTCTCAGGGGTCATGCCCCACGGGAAATTGCCAGGAATCTTGAGCAAAGAATCAATGTGGGGCGCGCAAGGGCAAACCGGATTGTGCGCACAGAGATAATTCAGGCACACCAAGAAGCAAGCTTGATTGAGACGGCAATCCTTGAGGCTGAACTTGGCATTGAATTCCAGATGCAATGGCTCACCACAAAGGATGGGCGTCAGCGGGATAGCCACACAACAAGAGATGGGAAGCTCTATTCAAAGGAGGAGGCAAATAGCCTTCTTGGAGAGCCAAACTGTCGGTGTGCAATATTCCCTTACATTGATCTTTCGCGCATCGGAAAATAATTGAAAAAAAAACTCGACTGCTTTTTAATTTTCACCCAACATCCAGTTCATCGTGATCCCTATCCTGACTTTCAACTCTGTATCTATCATTGCTGCTGCTTCAAGAGCAATGGTTGGAAATGTTGAACACATGGTCATCCCCGTCATCGGCATCCGTGAAGGCGTGCTCAATGACGTCTTCTATCCTCACGCTGAGTTGAGTGCTGCTGCACTTGCCTGGAATGGTGTTCCAATCCCGGTATCTCACCCAAAAGATGCAAGCGGTGCATTCGTCACTGCCAACTCCTTGGAAGCAGATGCCTCCCAGAACATTGGCAAATTCCTGAATGTCCACTTTGAGGCCAAAACAAAGGCACTTAAAGGGGAGATGTGGATCAACATCCAAAAGGCCACTGACCTTGGACACAAGAGTCTCCTTGATCGCCTTGACAAGGCAGAGCAGATTGATGTTTCCACTGGACTCTGGACAAACTCTGATGGAATCCCCGGCAACTATCAAGGCAGGAATTACTCCGGATCTGCCACTCACATCATTCCTGACCATCTCGCCATCCTGCCCAATGAAAGGGGTGCTTGTTCCACTGACCAAGGCTGCGGGACATTCATTCTCAATGAAGAGAAGGAAAAGCCTTGTTGCGGGACTTGCGCGGACAAGGAACACAAGGAACACAAAGAACCTGTCGGAATGTTTGGCAACTTTTTCAAGCGCATCAGCACTACCCTAGGCTTCAACGCCAATGAAGTCTCCCACAATGAGCTTCACACCAAGCTTCGCAACCAACTCCGTGTCCAGTCCACTGACAGGTATCAATACATTGTAGATGTCTTCCCAAAATTCTTTGTCTATGAGCAGGATGACCTCTTGTTCAAGCAGCTTTACACTCTCGGCAAAGATGAGTCAGTTGAAATCTCAGGTGAGCCTGAGCAGGTGATCATCAAGAAGCACTATGAGTCAATTTCGCCAAAAATCTCAACCAACGCAAACGCAAACACAAACAAAACAATGAAACAAACGCACATCGTAGCGTTGGCTGCTCTTTTCGCCGCCAACACCATCACTGAAGCCCAACACACCAGCATGCAGGGTCTTCCTGATGATGTGCTGGATGGACTTCTTAAAACCCATGCAGCCCCACCTGTGGTCACCACCCCAGTTGTTGCTGAAGTCACCCCAATCATGGCCAATGAAGATGTTCAGCTTCTTGCTGAACTTCGCAAAGAGCGTGAAGAGCGCACTACTCTTCTTCGTGCCCATGTCAAGCTTCATTGCAAGCAGATCCCTGATGCAGTGGTTGACACCATGACCATCAATCAGCTTCAGGCAACTGCACAGGGCATCCCTGCTGCAGCCAACATCACCGACTACAGCCTTTCTGGCGGTGCTCCTGTCCTTGCTGCCAACAACCAGGAGGCAACAAAGTATGTTGCCCCTTCCATCCTCCTTGCCCCTGTCACTGCACAGGCATAATCCTCTAACAACAACAAACAACACAACAAACCAAAAATATGAAGACACGTTCAGAAACCATCGTGCTCGTTGGGATGCCAACACGGAAAGAGGACAGAGCAATTGCTGCTGTGTCCCCTGGACATGTTGTTGTTTACAGTGGAGCAGGAATCATCAAGCGGGCAACCGCTGCTGTCCAAGGCGCAAAGGCAATTGTCTTTGAGAATGAACTGCTTGGCAAAACCATCCTTGATGCCTATGCCATTGGCGAGAATGTCTATTATGGCGTTTTCAAAGCTGGTGATCGTGCCCAAGTGCGCGTGCCTGCGGGTGCTGCTGCAATCATCAAGGGAGACTCCCTTGAGTTTGATGCCACTGGTTGCTTCCGCAAGCTTGCTTCAGGAGTTGCAGTGGCAATTGCCAACGAAGCTCTCAACAACTCCGCAGGTGGAGCTGAGGCATTCCTCACCGTTGAATTCCTGTAATTCAATCCAAACCGAAACACCTTACTAAAACAATAAAGTGAAAGCAAATATCCTCAAAGCAAACTCCCAAGAAGCAAACGCACTCTTGGCCTCCGGCAACAACATCCGTATCAACCCACAAACCGGACAGCTGGAAAACATCATCAACCCTGGTGACACCCTTGAGCAGCGTTATGCTGCAAATGGGCAGCTCATCGTCAATGCCACAACCCTCCGGCATGAGGAAGGCGTTGTCTGGGACAACACCCTGATTGAAGTTGGTCGTGCCCGTCTCAACGGCATTGCTGACTTGACCAAGCGTGGCCTTGTCAAAAACCTTGGTGGCCTTGGCACCATTATCTCGATGTGGGAACGGTCTGGCGACATGACTGGTGCACAGATCGACATGGATGGCCGCACAGTGTCTGAAAATGACCGTGTGACCTTCGATGAGACTGGTGTGCCTATCCCGATCTTCCACAAAGCGTGGGAGCTTGGTGAGCGGGTTGTCCTTGCCTCCCGCCAGCGCGGTGAGAGTCTTGACACCACTCAAATGCGCATGGCTTCCAAGGTTGTGATTGAGTCGATGGAATCAGCACTCTTCAATGGTGTTGCCAACCTCACAGTTGCTGGCCTCTCCATCTTTGGCTACACCAACCATCCTTCCCGGAACACTCACACGCTTGTTGCTGACTGGACGGTTGACGCTGGAGGCGACATCATTGCTGATGTCAAGGCTATGCTCAACCTCCTCCTCAATGACTACAAGTGGGGTCCATATGTTCTTTACGTTGCTAAGGACATCAGCATCAACCTTGAGTCTGATTACTCAGCAGTCAAGGGAGAAGGCACCATCAATGACCGCATCCTGAAGTTCAAGGACATCAGTGAAGTCAAGACTGCAGACTATCTTGCCAACGGCAATGTGCTCCTTGTCCAGATGGACTCTGAGACTGTGGACATTGCAGTTGCACAGGATCTGAAGAACCTTACGTGGAACATCCACCCTCTTCAGACTCAGTTCATGGTTATGTCTGCCATGGCTCCCCGCATCAAGGCAGACCGCAATGGAAATTGCGGAATTGTCCACGGCTCTTAATCCATAATAGCTGACCAAACAATCCAAGGCCAGCAACTCAGATATGGGTTGCTGGCCTTTTCTCCAACAAAGCGAAATCAAGAAAATGAAAAAACATACATTCATCATCAAAGAAGGCCAAAAAGGAATTGGCAAAGCAGAAGCAGGCGACAAAGTGCTGCTCACCAAGAAGCAAGCAATTGCATTCCGCGACAAACTTCAGCTCACCCCAGAGCAGAGAGTCCAAATGGATGAAGATGCAATCCCTGCAGGCTTCCGTGTCCCCAATGCAAATGCTATCCCGCCTAGGCAAACGCTTGTCGCCTCCCCTCCTGTGGAAGGTGAAATGCCTCCTGAAGGAGAGCCAGGTGGAGAGGATGACCTGAAACTAGGCGATTCTGGCAATGAGAGTGGGGTTTCCTCCCCACCGACTGGCCCACCCGTGGGAGCGACCAACCCTACTGGCCCACCAACCTAGGCCACAACCCTCACACAACCAAAAGCCATGGCCTCTCCCACTCCAGAACAAGTAAAGAACATCCTGCCACCCGGATCAGATGATGTGTCCCTTGACTTGTTCATCCTCAATGCAAGGTTAATTGCTAGCGAGGATTTGGAGGGGAAAGGCATGAGCCCAGAGCGTGTTTCACTCATTGAGCTTTATCTGTCTGCTCACTTTGCCATAATCTCAATTGGCGAGTTGACAATGAAAAAGATCGGAGATGCAACTGATGACTATGTCAAGGTTCGGTTGTATGATGGGTTCAGAAGCTCAACATTTGGACAGCAAGCAATTGCACTCGATACATCAGGGACTCTGAGAGGAACTGGTCAAAACCCTGCAACATTTGAACTGTTGACATGAAAATTGCAGCAAATCAAGTCTGCACACTTTGGACATCTGATTCCAAAGACAAGGAGGGGTCGCAAGTTTTTGCTGCCCCTGTAGAATTTCTATGCAGGTGGGAAGACAGAGCACAGAAGTTTCAGGAGATTGCAGGCGATGAGCGCATTTCCACCACCATAATTTACACCCAAGACTACAACTTGATTTCAATTGGTGACTTTGTCACAGAAGGATCAAGAAACTCTTTCCTTCTTTTGAATGCATCTGTTGCCAAGAAACAACAGATTGCAACTGATCTCAGCATCACCTTGGCAGCACTCAATGTTGCACTTGCTGCAGATGCTGAGATTGCAGGACTCAACTACCTTTTGGCAATAGACAGAACACACCCTTTAATCCGTGAAGTCAGAGCAAAAAACAGAGAGAAGTCTGTAAATGCAACTGAGCAACTTGTGAAGATATACTGCCAATGATCAGGAAGCGGATATCAGGAGGCAATCAAGTGATGAAGAATCTCAATCGTGAGATTTCAAGGATCAAAGGAGCAACAGGCATCGGCCTCAGACTTGCAGCTACAATTGCCAAGATTGCATCCATGAGGAGGACTCCAGTTGACACAGGGGACTTGAGGGGAAGCCATTATGTTTCTCAGCCAGCCTCCTCTAGAGGCAAGGTGACTGTTGAGGTAGGCGTCATGAAGCATTATGGCGTTTATGTTCATGAGGATCTGACAAAGACGCGCAAGACAGGGGAAGCAAAGTTTTTAGAAAAAGGAATCGCTGAAAAGACAAAGGACATGCTTGAGGTGATTCGCAGAACTGCAAGGATAAGATGAAACCAGCATCAGAAATAATTCTTGATCTCATTGACAATGACAGCCCTGACTGGACTGCCACAGAGAATGCATTCTTTGGAGCTGAACCCGATGAGCCGATCAACTGCTTGACTTTGTTTGATTATGAGAGCTGGGTTCAAGACCCAAAGCTGAATTATGATATGGATCATGTTCAGGTGCGCATAAGGGATGCAAGCTATAAATCAGCTTGGACGAAAATAAATAATATTAAGCTTCTCTTGAATGGAATTAGCCCTTTTAATTCTGGGGATGATGAAGTTGGTGGAATCTGGATCCAGGTGCCTCCCATGCCAGTTGGCAGGGATGCAAAAGGACACCACATATTCACAATGACGCTTCGTGTTTTGATTGTAAGATTTGAAAAAGGAAACCGCCAATAAAATAAAAATATGTCCGGAAAAGCTGCATACATAAAGAAAATCCAAGTCTCAGTGACTGGTGCCAATGGCACTTGGAAAAACCTCCCTGCTACATCCCCCTCTCTTGAGATTGGCGGTGATGTGCTTGACGACACCAGCATCATCAATGAAGGATTCCGTTCAAGGATTCTTGGACTCCATGACTTCAGTGCAAGTGCAGACTCCAACTGGGATCCAACCAATGAAGGTCTTCCCCTTGTTCGTGCTGCCAAGATGAATCGCACACCACTCTTTGTCCAGTATCTGCCTGATGGCACCCACACTCATGGAGTCAAGGGTGCATGCGTGGTGGAGACTTACAACCATGCTGGTGATGTGGGTGACCTTGAAACAGTCTCCATCTCTCTCCAAGGCAATGGTGCACTCTCCGCATCAACTGCAAGCGCATAATCCAGCGCACAAACAAGCGCACAACCAACCAAATATATGGCAGGGAAAGCAGCATACAAGGCACTGATAAAGTCAACAAGCATTGCGCCTGTTGCCACAATTGATGAGCCTCTTGAGCCAGCACCAGCCAACTTGGTGATTGGGGCAGTCACTTACTTTTCATACAGGGTCACTGATCCTCTGAAAAGAATAATGAGCATCAGCGGTGGCATCTCCACCAATGTTGCAAATGTCATATTCCGGGTTGATTGGATTTCTGGCACAATCCACTTTGTGACTGAACCTGTTGGAGGGGTGGAAGCAGACTTTGAGTTTTTCACTGCCAGTGAAGTTGTTGGGGCAAACTCCTATTCCATGGACATTGGCGGTGACGTCCTGACAGACACAAGCTTCAGCTCTGCCAGAGCCAATGGAGGCTTCCACACCCGCATCCTTGGCCTCGGGGATGTGTCAGTGTCAATTGACCGCTTCTCTGACTATGGTCAGATCTTCCTCAACTACAAGCGCAATCGCGAAAGAGTCTTGGTTGAGATCACTCCCGGAGGAGAAGACTGTGGACCATTTGGCGGAACATTCCGTGGATGGTTCATTGTTGAGACTGATGGATTTGCAGGTGATGTGGGTGACCTTGAATCAGAATCAATATCTTTCAACCTGGATGGACGTTTTCAAGACGCCTTTGTATTCATCCCCTGGGAAGCATAACTCTCCAAACAAACTAAACTAAATTAAATGAGCAACACACAGCAAACAAGCAAACAAGACTTGCGCAATGGAATCCTATCCCGCAAGCATCAATTCAAGCGCACCAAGGTAGTCGATGCCCAGACTGGGACAGAGTATGAAGTGTTGCAGCCTTCCATCGCAGAGCGGTCAGACCTTCGCAAGTTGGTCACCAAGACAACCAAGGATGGAATTGAATTTGACTTCTTCAAGTTCATCACCATGGCAGCAGTCCGCTTCACAGTTGTCCCCGGAACCACCGAAAGGGTGTTTGAGGATGAGGACTATGATGCCCTCACAGCTTGCCCTCCCGGTGGGATTGTGGATCAACTCTCTGAAGCAGCTTCTGAACTCTGCAACGTTGAAGAGGAAAAAGAAGAAGCAAAAAAGCCTTAAAGATAAACATCGATAAACTCAAGATCATATCCATGGCAGTCGAGTTGAATCGACTGCCATGGGAAGTTGGAGAGTTGAGCGTTCAAGAATTTGTCGAGCTTGAAGTGTTCTTTGAGATGCGAATGGAAGCCAGAAAGAAGGATGCTGCAAAGACAAAGCAAAACCAACCAAAACAAAGGAGAAAAAGATAAATGGCTCTCAATCTAGGATCAATGTTTGCGTGGATAACTGCGGACACATCTGGCCTGGATAAAGCAGAAAGGCGCATGGGTCGCTTTGTTGGCAACACCAACAAAGGATTTGGCAGTGTTGGTGCCGCTGCAGGCAACATGGGTAGAATCCTTGGTGTTGCCATTGGAGCTGAGACCATCAGAAGGGCGGCAAACCTTGCAGATGAATACAAGGGTGTTCAATCGCGCATCCGAAATGTCACCAAAGAGCTTGGCACCTATGAGGCTGTCCAGAAGAGAGTCAATGCACTGTCGATGGATTCCGGAGCTTCCCTTGTGGGGTCAGCAAGTCTCTTTGCAAACATCAATCGCGGTTCATCTGAGACAGGTGCAACACAGAAGCAGGCACTTCAACTCACAGACACCCTGAACAAGCTTGGTGTCATCTCTGGCGCAAACAATGAGCAGATGAAGAACGGCATGCTTCAGTTTGGTCAGTCTATGGCTGCTGGTATTGTTCGTGCAGAAGAGTGGAACTCCATCATGGAGAACATTCCAGAGGTTGGTGTCCGCATTGCCAGAGGTCTGGGCATGTCTGTGGGGCAACTCAGGCTGATGGTTCTTGATGGCAAAGTGCTTTCTAAAGATGTTTTTGCTTCCCTGCTGAAGCAGTCTGACCAGATCAATTCAGAGTTTGCAGAGATGCCAACTCGTATGGGTCAAGGCTTTGAGGCTGCAAAAACAGGCTCTATGATCTTCTTGTCCCAACTTGACCAACAACTTGGATTGACCACAGGAATCGGAAACATGTTCAAGAGCATTGGTGCCTATCTTGCTAATGATTTCAGTGCCCAGATGTTTGCCATCTATGATTACACCATGAGGATTGTCAATGGCTTTGGAGATTGGCAAACTATATTGCACAACATAAATGCAATCTATTCCTCCCTGGGAGGCAGTGCTTCAACATTCAGCGAGTCCCTTGGTTATGCACAGACAGTGTTTGGATTCATTCTTGACAGCCTAGCCAAGATGGGGCCAAACATCCGACTCCTCATGCAGATGACAAAGATGTGGGTTGCAGAATTTCTGATCCATGCCATGCAGGCCATCCAGACTTTTCAGGGTGCCATGCAGGCAGCATGGGAGTTGATCAAAATGTGGGGAGCTAGTGCAGCTGCTTTCATTGCAACTGCATTCCAAGGGGTTGTTGAAGGTCTTCTCAGCGGCATTCAATCTGCCATGGGAGGCATCGGAGATGCAGCAGGTTTTCTTGGCTTGGACAGCATGTCTGAAAGCCTTAAGAAAGCAAACAAGGGCATGGAAGAGGCAAAGAAGCATGTCCGTGGGGTTGCAGATGAATGGGAAAAGACTGCAAAAAAGAGCTCAGCAGCAATTGACAAGCTTGGCAAAAAGAACAATGAGCAGAAAGCTCACACCAAAGTAAAGCTGGAACTTCTTGAGCTGGAAAAAGACAAAGTGGTTGAGCTTTATGATTTGGAGTTGAAGGGAATAAACTCTGCATCTGCAGAAAGGAAGAGGGCATTCAAAGAGCAACAAGACCTTCGCAAGGAGAATGAGGCATCTGCTCAGGCTGCATTTGATGGGGAGAAGCAAAGGGCTGCTGCAGAGCCAGCTGTCAAGGCAGCAAAGGCAAAGAAGGCAAAGGCACCAAAGGCAGACAGGACAAGGGAAGATGCACAGTTTAAGCTTGACTCTCTAGCTCAGTCTCTAATGACAGAGCTTGAGTTGGAGCAGCAGTATTATAATGAATCTCTTGCAGCTCTCAACCAAGCAGAAGCTCTGAAGCTTGATTCAATAATCCCATACCATGAACTTCGTGAAAGGATGGAGGAGCAGCACCAAGATGCACTCCTGCAGATTGAACGCTCAAGGCTGGACAAGAAGCTAAATGCATGGGGAGACTTCTTTGGCAATCTTTCAAGCCTTCAAAACTCTGAGAGCAAGAAGCTGGCATCCATCGGGAAAGCTGCTGCCATGACTCAGGTGTTGATTGACACTGCTCGTGCCGCAATGTCCTCCTATGCCTATGGAGCCAGCATCGGTGGGCCATACCTTGGCCTTGCCTTTGCCGCTGCGGCTGGGGTGGCAGGAGGAGTCCAGCTAGCTGCCATCCGCTCTGCCAAGGCCACAGGGGGAGAGGTCGGGATGGGCGGGATGTATAGGGTGAATGAGCAAGGTCCAGAGATGCTCACAAGCGGTGGGCAAGACTTCTTGATGATGGGAAGCCAAGGAGGCAAGATCACGCCAAACTCTGACCTAGGATCAGGCTCAGGCAAGGTTGAGATCAAGGTCAATGTGATCAACCTCCCTGGACAGACAGCAACAGTTCAACAGAATGGTGATCGTGAGATAACAATTCGCATGGCAGTTGATCAGGCCAAGAAGGAGATTACGAGTGAGGCAAGAACAGGAACAGGAACAGTGACCCCAGCAATACTTGCAGCAGGTGGAGTTCAAAGGAAAGCATCATGATCATTTACCCACTCAACATGCTCCCGCCTCCACTCATCATCATGAGTGGAGCCACAAACCCTGTCTTGGCCACAACACAATTTGAGATTGCTGTTAGGCAGAGAGAGATATATTCCTATGCAGAGCAAGACATGTCCCTTCAAATCCTCATCAATGACTTCCAGTTTGAATTCTTCAAGAGTTGGGTAAAGAATGTCCTGAAGTCGGGCAGTCTGAGCTTCCAGATTCCTCTCCCTGGTGTTTCAGGAATTAATGTTTCAGAAATCAAGATCCTGAATGGCACACTTGACTGGGCAAAAGATTCAGACCTCTGGAGGGTTTCTTTCAATGCAAGGCAAGAGAATCCAATCCTTGGAGCAGTTGGAACAGTGGAGTTTTTAGCTTCCCTTGCAGATGGGAATGAGGAAGACTTCTCTTCAATGGCTGACCTCCTACACCTTCAACTGAATAGCTTTTATGGCATTTCAACTGACAGCCCTTTAATTGCATCATTTATCAACGCTCACAATTAAATGTATACATTCACTGAAATTGCTGCAAAGATAGCAAAGTTGTTTCTTGCAACAGACAAATACCATGATATTGTCAATGGGCCAGACAATGCAACTGTTGTGGTCACCTCAGGCACTCTGCCAACGCTTGCAAAAACAATCAAAGATTTCCTCGAAACAAACCTCCAACGGATTGTTGACTTGGAGGATTTTGCTGACAATGATACCATCCACACTCACCAAGCACAATCTCTGACCATGGCAAAGAAGAAACAAGCTGCTGTGAACATGGGTTATCCTTCACATTTAAATGAAGCTGCAGCCAACACAGCTATGGCAGTTATAGGCCAGCCATACTTTAACGAAACTCTTGCACGAATCCAGAACACAACCTCAGCAGTCTAACCTATGAAAACACTTATTGCATTTCTCACTCTTTCCATTGCATCCTGCGGCATAGCAACCGCTCAGTCCACTGCTGCTGCAATCACCAACAGCAGGCTGGAAAACATCGACACTGAGACTGAGAGGGGGATAGCAACCGCCAACCTCGGCATCACCGCATTCATGAGAACAGTCATGGATGATGTGACTGCAACTGCCGCCCGTGCAACCCTTGGTGCTGCATCCTTATCAGACTACAACACCTTTGCAGGGGACACAAGCACAGCACTGTCCAACCTGAGTGCTGCGGACGGTTTGGAAGCTACAACACGATCTAATGCTGACATCGGCCTCAGCAACGCAGTCGGCTTAAAACTCAACACTGCATCTCCTCTGTTTACAGGCATCCTTTCTGGACCACTTGGTGTTGTCAATGCACCATCTTACACATTTGCTGGAGATTTGAACACAGGTGTGTGGAGTCCAGCGGCGGATACGATTGCGGTATCCACTAACGGCGTGGAAAGGATGCAGGTCAATGCGACAGGCTTAGGCATCGGTGCAAGTCCGACACACGCACTGACTATTACCAGAAGCGACTCTGGAGCAAACCCAGCCTCTTTTGCATTCAGCAACCCTGCAGCTGGTGGTGGCACTGGATACATGGGTTTTTCTGCGACTGGAGCAGATATTGGAGCAGGCAAGTTCTTTTTCTCGGATCTCGCCGACTATAGATTTGTAATTGATCAAGCAAACGGGAATGTAGGTATTGGCACTGCTTTCCCATCCCAAAGGCTTCAAGTGTCTGGGAACATCCTTGCAAGTGGAACAGTCACTGGAACAAACCTTGTTTACACCACCGGAGCGCAGACTATTGCTGGAGCGAAAACCCTGTCTGGCCAGACGCAACTGACAGGCCAATCTCCAACAGATGCCAATAGCGTAATGACACGAGGAATGAGCTTAACAGAATTGCCATTCCGGCTGTGGGATCACTCGACCATTGAGAGCTTCAATTTCGCGGGCGGAACCAGCTCTGGTGCAGGGTCTAGCACTTTCAGATCTGGCAGTGCTGCCGGAGGGTGGGCACGGAACAACATCAGAGATATTATTTTCAACTCCAATGCTTCTGGCACGCAACAGATGCTTTGTGCCACGCCTCTAAGCATTGCAGTGACTGGTGCATTTGAGTATTCAGCAAATGGCTCAGTCAGGATTGTGATGGGCGAGCTAATATCTGTCAGTGGCACTGCTCCTCCTGCAGCCAACGCGAATGCTTTTACTCAGAGGGGATTTGGGTTGGAGCTATTTTGGTCTGTGGCAAATGCACGGAAAGAGATCCGCACGATTGCGCACAATGGCACTACATACACAGCTGGCACAGGAGTTGCATTCGCCGCAGGGTTTGCTAATGACGTATCCCTCATTGTGACATCTGATGGGCTAGGCAATATCAAAGCTTATGGTGCGGGCATCGGCACCCGACCAGCATTGCTTGCTACTGGCACAGGTGGCCCAACTAGCGGACGTTATGGCCAATACGGAGCACCATCCATCATCTGTGTGAACCACTCGTCAACCGCAGGCGGGGAGGGGTTTGCACAACCTCACCGAGCATCGTTCACAGCAGGAATAGTCCCTTGATCTTAGTTGATCAAATAAAAATCATGAAAACGTCACTAATATACGAACCTACTCCTAAAGAGTCCCGCCGCCAAATCCGTGAAGGCACCATCCTCGATGTTGCTGAAGCTGTGAACAACCTTGTCCAAGTCATGTGCTCTGCCCAAGATAAATTCTGGTCAGCGGAACCTATCCAACTTGCTGAGGACTTGAATGAAGACCTTCCATCTGCCCTCGCACTCATGGCAGCTAACACAGCACTTGCGGCCACTGCAAACGCATCGCTGGATTTGCTCAAACTCAGCCGATACAGCAAGCGGGTGCCACTCGAAATCGGCAACCCGGACATCGCCTTTGACGGCACTGCGTTCGTTTACACAGAGCCTCCGATCATTGAGCCTACACCATTGGGGGATCTGTAGCCATGCCCGAAGTCATCGCAATAATCATCATAGCCATTGTGGCGATTGCTATCTTTCACTTTGCCAAACAGCCATGAACGAACTACACACAACAGCACACACAACCATCAACGGACTGATTGGGATGGCCTCCTCTACATTTGCAGTCATAACAACATTCCAGGATCAACTAGAATGGGGGGTGCGGTTGGCTGGCGGGATACTAGGGATACTTGTTGCCCTGATCACAATCTACAACCTCCTCAAGAAGAAAAAATAGATGAAATTCAGAAATGCAATAGTAACCTTCACAGGGCACGGACAATCAGACCTTCATCGAAGCTCTTTTGAGGATGG
>Ga0136639_10000184_pt1 | contig 19662 bp, 18 predicted proteins | sample AntDrymUQ8592106_2_FD_113739 | JGI IMG/M metagenome (GOLD analysis project Ga0136639, IMG submission 113739) | Polar desert sand microbial communities from Dry Valleys, Antarctica - metaG UQ859 (21.06) | ecosystem: Environmental > Terrestrial > Soil > Desert | place: Antarctica: Dry Valley...
CGCCGCCGGCGGGGTCATCGGCATGTCCGCCCGGTCCTCGACCACCGAGCAGGGCCGCACACAGTGCGGTCAGGTTGGTCCATGGGGTGGACCAGATCAACCGCACTATCTCGTGAGTACGACCGGGCGAGGGCCGGCCTCGACAGCCGCTCCTCGCACAGGCTCGTCACCGCTCGGCCAGCTCGTCGGGTCCAACAACGGCAAAGGCCCCGGGAACTCCCGGGGCCTTGCACTGTGCGGTTGTCGGTCGAGCGTGTCGACCGCCTGTTCAGTCCTGGCTGAAGAACGCCAGGATGCGGAGCAGGTTCGTGTAGATCCAGACGAGGCTGACGGTCATGGCGAACGCCGCACGCCAGGACTCGCGCTCGGGCAGGCCGTTGGCGACGCCCTGCTCGACGAAGTCGAAGTCCATGATCAGCATGAAGACACCGAGGACCAGGCCGGCGACCGCGGTCACCATGCCCAGACCGCTGACGCCGAAGAGGCCGATCTGCGCGCCGAACATGCTCAGGACGAGCTCCATCAGGCTGAGCCCGATCATGCCGAAGACGGCAGCCATGACGAACTTGCGGAACTTGTCGCCCACCTGGATGTTGAACACCTTGTAGGCGGTCAGCGTGCCAGCGAAGGCGGCGAACGTGCCGATGACCGCGCCGGAGACGACACCGTCACCGAACTGGGCGTCGAACACCTTGCTGAGGGCACCGAGCGCCACGCCTTCGAGTGCACAGAACGCCAGCACCAGGGCCGGGCTCACGACCCGCTTGAAGGAGTTGACCATCGCCAGCGCGAAGGCGCCGAGCGAGCCGACGACCATCGCGAGGTAGAGGGGTCCGAGGTCCTCGGCGGTGGCTCCGGCGAGGTCGGGGGTGAGGATCCACGTGGCGAGGGCCGTCACGATGACGACACCGAGCGAGATCGCGGTCTTCTGGACGACCGAGTCGACCGTCATGGGTCCCTGGGAGAGCGGAGCCTGCGCAGGCATGCCCGAACCAGGCTCGCCCGTGCCCCATTGGGCCGGGTCGGTGCCGTAGCCCTGGTAGGCAGCGCCGTTGCCGGCGTGCGTCTGGTTGCCGGAGGCGTTCGCGCCGGAGCGCTGGAACTCCTCCGAACGGCGGAACACCGGGTTGTTGCTCTGCATTGGTCTCCTCCTTGGAGGCCTGGTCACCGTCTCTGTGACGGCTGGACCTTGTCAAGACCCCCAGTCTAGGGGCCTTCACCGATGACAACGCCGTACCGGGCCCGGACGTTCCCCCGATCGGACCTTTCTCAGGAATCCCACAGCCGCACACCAGGCGGGGTCAGCGACGAGTCAGCGACGCGTCACCGTGACCGTGACCGGCCTCGCCGAGGTCGCCCGTACGACGAGCCGCGAGCCCTTCCGCTCCACGACGCGACCGTGGGTGACGCGCACCTTCCACCCCCGGGGGTAGTGCAGCGGGCTGACGAAGATCTCGGTCGGCGCGGTGATCCGCCGGTCGGGACGGTAGCGGAACCGGAAGTCACCGTCCTGCGCGTCGAAGCGCATCGCGAGGGGGATCCCGGCCGTGGCCTGCGCGTAGGTCCGCACGAGCCGGCGCAGCTTCGCCCGCTTGACCGTGCGCAGGTCCGTGTCGTCGCGGAAGAGACCCTGGGCATCGTCGGCGGTGGTCGGGTCCTTCCAGAACTTGTAGGCCCAGTGGGTCCACCCCATCAGGAAACGGTCGGCCACGTCGGCGTCGATCTCGATCGCGCGGACGTTGTCGGTGGCGCCCCACTCGCTCATCAACGGCGCGGCCCGCATCGTGCGGGACTGCTCGAGCGCGTGCCGTTGGCGACCGGCGGCGTAGGCCGTGCAGTTCTCGACGTCGCCACCGGGCACGCCCTGCGACTCCAGGAAGACGTCGGGGCAGTAGCTGTGCCACGAGAAGCCCAGCTGGTCCTCCCCCGCCATCGCGGTGAAGAACGTGTCGAGCGGCTGACCGCCGGCGAACTGCTGCGGCTCCCACCACACGAGGTTGTCCTCGTCGATGCGCCGGATGGCCCGGGTGGCCTTCTCGAAGGCCGGCTGCAGCTCCTCGCTGTAGGACGGCGGGCAGCCGGTCGTCAGGCAGGTCGGCCACTCCAGACCCATCCACGGCTCGTTGAGCAGGTCGTAGCCCATCAGGTGGTCCTGGTCGTGCCACGCCCGCGCGGCGACGCGCCAGGCGGCGACCCACCCGTCGAGCAGCCCACCGCGGTTGGCCCAGAAGTCGTCGAACACCGTCGACACCTCGGGTGTCCAGTAGCCGAGCGGGAACGGCGCCGTCACCGGCGGCAGCGCACCGTAGGGCGCCGGCCGGGTCGCCGCCCAGTCGGGGACGCCCTCGCCGCCGTAGATCTCGTGCCACTGGTCCTGGTGCGCGTCGAGCTGGATCCAGATGTCACGCGCAGCGAGCAGGTCCATGACCCGCTGCCACTTGCGCACGTACGACGGGTCCGCACGGCCGGGCGCGTCGGGCGTGAGCCCGGCCCAGAGCGTGCCGACGCGGGCACCGTTGAAGCCGTGGCGGGCCAGCCAGTCGGCATCACGCACCTGGAAGCCCGTGACCTTGTCCGGTGGGGCGTAGGGCTTGCGCTTGTAGACCAGGTTGAGTCCGTGGACGATCACCACGCGACCCTGCGGGTCGACCAGCCAGCGACCCTTGCGGCGCAGCTGCTGGGGCACGGCGGGCGAGGTGGACGCCCGGGTGGCGGCCGGCTCGACGACGGGCTCGGCCACCTGCGCCCGCGCAGGGCGTGGAGGCGCGGCGCCGGCACCTGCCTCGGCACCGACCGCCAGGGAGGCGGCGAGGGACAGCGCCAGCAGCGCCCCGGTCAAGCTAGAACGTGTTCTCGTCACGGACCTTCAACGACGAGACCCGCCAGAAGTGACAGGCGTCACCGTCGTTGGGCGAGGACCACGGTGTCGCGGACCGTGACCAGCTCGTCCCCGAACTGCTGCTCCCGCGTGGGCGCGTCCACCACGACGATCTCCCAGTCGGCCTGGTCGAGCGCTGCGACCACCTTCTCGGGGGTGAAGAGCAGGGCAGGGCCGTGCGGGCGTCGGACCCCTGTGGCCAGGTCGTCAGGATGGTGGCCGACGACGAGGAGGTGCCCCTGCGGCGCGACCGCTGCCGCGAGACGCCGGTAGACCTCGTCGAACACCTCCGCGGTCGGGTGGAAGAAGTGCACCGAGACCAGGTCCTGGTCGCCCGGCACGCTCCCGCCGCCGATCAGGTCGACCTGCGCCAGCTCGACGTCGTCCCCGAGACCGGCCTCGGCCGCGTGGGCGCCGGTCTTGGCCAGTGCGACCGGCGAGACGTCGAGGCCCGTCGCGTGCCAGCCCTGCCTGGCCAGCCACACGACGTCGGCGCCCTCACCGCAGCCCACGTCCAGGGCACGTCCCGGCGTCAGGTCAGCGACGTGCTCGACGAGTCGGGGGTTGGGGTTGCCGCTCCAGATGCGATCGGACTCGGCATAGCGCGCGTCCCACGTCTCCTGGCTGTAAGGATCCGGGCTGTCGGACGGGGCCTCGTGGTCGTGGTCGTGGTTGCTCATGTCGACCACTGTGCCCCCGGTGGGGCTCGAACCCACACTGGGCCGCTTTTAAGGCGGCTTCCTCTGCCGATTGGGATACGGGGGCGAGGACTACAAGTACGTCTTGCGCGCATAGATCGCGTGCGCGCCGGCGGCCCGGTCGAGGAAGAGCAGCCCGGCGCAGTGGTCGATCTCGTGCTGCAGCGCGCGGGCCTCGAAGGCGTCGGTCGTCAGGGTGACGATCTCGCCGGTGCCCGGCAACGCACCGCTGACGACGACCCGCGAGGCCCGCTTCACGTCGCCGGTGAAGTCCGGGACGCTCATGCACCCCTCGCGGGCCTTCTCGTTGCGGCTGGACTCCACGACCTCAGCGTTGCACAGCACGAACGTGCCGTGCCCGGTCCTGGTCTTGGGGTGCTCGGTCACGTCGACGCAGAACACCCGGGCAGCCACGCCCACCTGGGGGGCGGCCAGGCCGACACACCCGGGGCTGACGCGCATCGTCGCGACCAGGTCGGCCGCGAGCTGAACGGTCTCGGGTGCCGTCGGGTCGACGTCGACACCGACGGTGGACAGCACCGCCTCCGGGGCTCGTACGACGAGCAGCACCCGCCCGGGCACGCCCAGCTCGTCCTCCGACCAGGAGGACACACGCTCGTCGCTCACAGCTCGTCGGTCTCCGCCGGGCGCAGCGTCGCGCCGACCCCGAGGTCGCTGGCCACCGACCGGATCGCGGCCTCGACCGCGGTGACATCGACCGAGGCGGGCAGGTCGATCTCGGCGATCAGCAGGTAGAGCTCGCCGGCCAGCCGGGTGGTGAGGTCGGTGATGTTGCCGCCGACGCGGGCCACCTCGGTGACGACCGAGGACACGATGCCGGCCCGGTCACCTCCGTGGACGGTGAGCACCCACGGGGTGCCGTCGCTGAAGCCGGGCTGCTCGACCGGCACCTCGCGCACGGTCACGGTCAGCGTGCCGTCCTGCGCCAGCGGCGCCAGGGCTGTCTCGATCTCGGCCGCCCCCGGGCTGCCGGCACAGATCAGCATCATCGCGAAGTGACCCCGCAGCAGGGTCATCGTGGAGTCCTCGAGGTTGAGCCCGAGGTCGGCGAGGCAACCGGTGGTCTCGGCGATGATGCCGGGCCGGTCGTGGCCGAGGACGGTGATGGCGTGCAGGGTGGCTGACGCTGAAGGAGACGAAGTCACGACGGCATTGTCGCAGCGGCACGACCGAGCACGTCGTCCAGCATCACCTCGGTGAGCACACCGGTGAACGTGTTCTGCTGGCTGGGGTGGTAGCAGCCGAGCAGCAGCACCTCCCCGTGCGGCGTGGCGATGACGGCCTCGGCGCCGTGGCCGAAGCGTGGCTTCGGCCTCGGCACCTCCCACCCGACGCTGCGGAACGCGGCGATCGCTGCGTCCCAGCCGATCGAGCCGAGCGCCACGACCGTCCTCAACGAAGGCCCGACGAGCACCAACTCGCGGTCGAGCCAGGGAGCGCAGCGGGCCCGCTCGTCGGTGGTCGGCTTGTTCTGCGGTGGCGCGCACCGCACCGCTGCGACGATGCGGGTGCCCACGAGGGAGAGGCCGTCGGCCGCGTCGACGCTGGTGGGCTGGCTGGCCAGTCCGACCCGGTGCAGGCTGGCGAAGAGCCAGTCGCCCGAGCGGTCGCCGGTGAAGATCCGACCGGTCCGGTTGGCCCCGTGGGCGGCGGGGGCCAGCCCGACGACCAGCACCCCGGGCTCGGCCGCGCCGAAACCGGCGATCGGGCGACCCCAGTAGGGCTCGTGGGCGTAGGAGGCGCGCTTGGCGACCGCCACGTCCTCGCGCCAGCGGACCAGGCGCGGGCAGGCGCGGCACACGCTGATCCGCGCGTCGAGCTCGGGGAGGGTGGCGCTGCGCGCCAGGCGTCGTACGCCGGCCGGCGAGGTCGGCGCGTCGGTGCCGGGAGGTGCCGGGTCACCCGGCCAGCCCGTGCCGGCCGGCACGGGCGAGGGGAACACACCGCCGACGGAGGGGTGCGGGAGGTCGGTCACCCGACCATCCTCCCGCCTCCCCCATGACTGAGGACCGGATCAGGGAGCAGGGTTGATCGAGGTCTCCTGGCGCACCTTGTCGGCGGCCGTCGACGCGACGTCGGTGACCTTGTCCTTGACGACCCCCGCGGCGGCGGTGGCCTGGGCCGCGGCCACGTCCTGGGCGCGCTGGGTGGCGTCCTGGACGCGGGGGTTGCGGGCGACCTTCTGGGCCTGGAGCTTGATCTGCTCGTAGCGCTCGCGACCAGCGCGGGCACCGAGGACGTAGCCGATGCCGCCGGCGGTGAGGAGGGACAGCTTGCTCATGGTGGTGCTCCTTCAGTGGCGTGATGCGGTCAGCCTCTCCGATGCCCGCTACGGGCGACCGACAAACTCACGGGCTGATCGACCAGGCGATCCCGTCGAGGATGTCGGACTCGGAGACCACCAGCGTGGGGAGACCCGTGCGGCACAGGACCCGCGAGAGGATCAGCGCTCCCGCGTCGATCACGTCGGCACGGCCGGGGTGCAGGTAGGGCAACGTGAGCCGCTCGGCCAGCGTCATCGCGACCAGCCGGTCGACCAGGTCGTGGACCGCATCGACGGCCAGCACCTGCTGGTCGATCGCTTCTCGGTCGTAGGACGGGAGGTCGAGGACCCCCGCCGCGAGCGTGGTGACCGTGCCGGCGACACCGACGACCGTCGCGGCCTCCCCGATCGGGACCGGGGACGCGTCGAGCGCTGCCTCGATGTCGGCGACACAGGCCGCGACCTGCGCGGCCGTGGGTGGGTCGTCGTGCAGGTGACGCTCGTGGAGGCGCACCGACCCGACGTCCATCGAGTGCGCGACGCTCGGGTGGTCGGTGCCGAGGATCAGCTCGGTCGAACCGCCACCGATGTCGACGACGAGCACCGGCTCGTCGGGTCGCGCAGCGAGGTTGCGCACGGCGCCGGCGAAGGCCAGCGCCGCCTCCTCCTGGCCGGAGAGCACCTCGGGGCGCACGCCGAGTCGCTCGAGGACGCCGTCGGAGAAGTCCTGGGCGTTGGCCGAGTCGCGTGTCGCCGACGTCGCGCAGAAGCGGACCCGGGAGACATCGTGGGCGGCCACCAGCGCGGCGTACTCCTCGATCGCGGAGAACGTGCGCACCAGCGCCTCGTCGGCCAGCCGTCCCGTGCGGTCGACGTCTTGTCCCAGCCGCACCATCCGTGCCTCACGGACCACCACGTCGGGCAGGTCGCCGATGAGCAGCTTGATCGTGTTGGTGCCGCAGTCGATCGCGGCGATCACGACTGCTCCGGGGACCCGACTAGCACGCACGGCCCGGCGGACCACCACGACCCGAGCAGCTCGAGGACCTCGTCGCCGAGCGGGTTGACGCCCGGACCGGCGGCGAGGGCGTGGCCGGCGAGGACGTGGAGGCACTTGACCCGGTCGGGCATGCCCCCGGCGGTGATGCCGTCGATCTCGGGCACGTCGTGCCCGGACTCGCGGGCGAGCTCACCGCGGAAGGCGAGGTAGGCCTCGTGGGCAGCGCGGTAGCCCTCGGCGAGCTCAGGGTCGTCGGTGAGCCGGGCCTGCATCTCCTTCATCAGCCCCGAGCCCTCGAGCGTGCCGATCAGCGACGCGGCCCGCGGGCAGGTGAGGTAGAAGGTCGTGGGGAACGGAGTGCCGTTGGGCAGCCGGGGCTCGGTGGTGACGACGTCGGGGTTGCCACAGGGGCAGCGGTGCCCCACGGCATGGATGGCGCGCGGCGCTCGGCCCAGCTGGGCCTCGATCGCCGCCTCGTCGGGCGGGTCGATCACGGCTGCTTCGAGCCGTCGATCTCGGTCAGCGGCGGCGGCTCGGCACGCGGCGGCCGCCCGGCGAGCTTGACGGAGTCCCACGCCTCGCCCCACCAGGCTTCGGGGACCTGGCCCGCGGTCACCTCGGAGGGGTCGCGCAGCTCCGACTCGCTCTCGAGCGGGTTGCCGTCCTCGTCGAGCACGACGTAGGAGGTCTCACCCGGCTTCACGTAGCTGAGCCGCTCGCGTGCCTGGGACTGCACGTAGGCGGGGTCGTTCCACCGGCTCTTCTCGCGCTCCAGGTCATCGATGCTGGCCGATCGCTGCGCGATCTCCTCGAGGTAGGCGTTGTTCTCGGCTCGCTGCTCGAGGAAGGCCCGCATCGAGGACGCGTAGGACACCGCGAGCACCGCCACGACCAGCACCAGGATCGCGGCTCGTCCGGTCAGCCGTGGGCGACGCTGGCCCTCGGGTCGCGGGGCCCCGCCGTCGGGGCCGGCCGTCAGGGCCTGGCGAGCGGGGCGGGCGGCGGAGGTCGTGCGCCCGGGCCCGGTGCGACCCCGCGGGCGGGACCCGCGGGGCGGCGTACGTCGGGAGTCGGGCATGTCGCGTCGCTCCGGGTCAGCCCTGGTAGCGCGGGAACGCGGAGGCACCGGCGTAGCGGGCGGCGTCGCCGAGGTCGTCCTCGATGCGCAGGAGCTGGTTGTACTTCGCGACGCGGTCCGAGCGGGCCGGGGCGCCGGTCTTGATCTGGCCGCAGTTGGTGGCGACGGCGAGGTCGGCGATCGTGGTGTCCTCGGTCTCGCCGGAGCGGTGGCTCATCATGCAGCGGTAGCCGTTGCGGTGCGCCAGCTCGACGGAGTCGAGGGTCTCGGTCAGCGAACCGATCTGGTTGACCTTGACCAGCAGGGAGTTGGCCTGCCCGCCGCTGATGCCGCGCTGGAGGCGCTCGACGTTGGTGACGAACAGGTCGTCGCCGACGATCTGGGTGCGGGTGCCGAGCCGGTCGGTGATGGCCTTCCACCCGTCCCAGTCGTCCTCGTCGAGCGGGTCCTCGATGGAGACGATCGGGTAGGAGTCGACGAGGTCGGCGTAGTAGGCCGTCATCTCGTCGGCGCTCTTGGAGCCGCCCTCGAAGGAGTAGGTCCCGTCGGTGAAGAACTCGGAGGCGGCCACGTCCATCGCGAGCGCGATGTCCTTGCCGAGCGTGAGGCCGGTGGCCGCGACGGCCTCGGCGATCAGGTCGAGCGCAGCGCGGTTGCTGTCGAGGTCGGGCGCGAAGCCGCCCTCGTCGCCGAGGCCCGTGGAGAGCCCCTTCTGCTTCAGCACCGACTTGAGCGCGTGGTAGACCTCCGCGCCCTGGCGCAGCGCCTCGCGGAAGGTCGGTGCTCCGATCGGCGCGATCATGAACTCCTGGACGTCGACGTTGGAGTCGGCGTGCGAGCCACCGTTGAGGATGTTCATCATCGGGACCGGCAGCAGGTGGGCGTTGGGGCCACCGACGTAACGGTAGAGCGGCAGGCCGGCCGAGTCGGCCGCCGCCCGAGCCACCGCCAGGGAGGCGCCGAGGATCGCGTTGGCGCCGAGGGTGGCCTTGTTGGGCGTGCCGTCGAGGTCCAGCATCGTCTGGTCGACCAGGCGCTGGTCGTCAGCAGCGAGGCCCTCGAGCGCGGGGCCGATCTGCTGGATCACGCCCTCGACGGCCTTGGTCACGCCCTTGCCGCCATAACGATCACCACCGTCGCGCAGCTCCACGGCCTCGAAGGCTCCGGTGGACGCACCGCTGGGCACCATGGCCCGGGCGAAGCAGCCGTCATCGAGCAGCACCTCGACCTCGACAGTGGGGTTGCCGCGCGAGTCGAGGATCTCGCGGGCGCCGACGGCTTCGATCGATGCCACGTGTGCTCCTGGTGTTGCCGGGGACGATTGCGCCTTCAGCCTAGACCCGCCGATGACCCATCGCGCGCAGCACGCTCCGCGGGTGGACGGTTGCGGCAGCCGGGAGAAGGTGAGCCCGCGGACTCAATCGCCAGGGGGCGTCCACTGCGACAGTGAGGCATGACGACTCCCCCTCCCCCGCCTGTCGACGAGACCACGACCGTGCCCGACCGCGATCCGGCTGCTGCTTCCTCGGGACCCCGGACCGTCAGGTCCCGGCCCGGACTGCTGATGGCGAGCGTCTCTCTCCTCGCGTTCGCGGCCGCCGCGCCGGTGGTCGTGCGCGCCAACGAGTACGCGTGGGACCTCGAGGCGCGCTTCGTCCTCGGGCCCGAGGACGACCAGTCCCTCTACGGCGTCGCCTACTTCGTCTACGCCTTCCTGCTGCTGATCCCGGCGCTGCTCCACCTGGTCTCGTTGCTGGTGGCCGCCTACGGAACCACCGCCCCCGCCCCGATGGCCCGCACCGCGATGGACAGCCGGGTCCGCACGACGCACACGATCACGATCGTCGCCTACGTGACGGGCGTCGTCGCCTACGCCTTGGTGTGCGCGATGGGCCTGAGCATGGCGCTGAGCCTGGGCCCGGCACCGGCCGACCTGCAGACGCGGGCAGTCCTGGCCAACAGCGCACCCCTGCTGATCGTCGCGGTCCCCCCGGCGATCCTCTGGGTCCTCCGGCGCCTGCGCGCCCGTCCGGTGCACTGACCCGAGGCGGGCTCAGCGGGCCAACAGCCGTCGTACGGCGTCGCGCAGGGCCTGCTCAGGGTCGCGCTCGGTGGTGCGTGCCTCGGCGACCAGAGCGAGCAGCCGGTCACCGAGGTCATCGTCACCCGTGGCGGACGGCAGGACCGGCCCAGCACCCTCACGGGCGAGCCGGTCGAGGACCTTGTCGGCGTAGAGCAGCGCAGGCAGGGTCGGCGGGAGCCCGTCGGTGACGTGGTCCCGGGCCTTCTCGGCGGCCTTGATCTCCTGCCACGCGTCGTTGACCGCGGCGGCGTCCAGCCCCCCGACGCCCACGGCCGGGGGGCCGAACACGTGCGGGTTGCGGCGCAGCATCTTCTCGGTGATCCCCCGCACGACGTCGTCGAGTGTGAAGTCGCCCGACTCCTCAGCGATCACGGCGTGGAAGTAGACCTGCAGGAGCAGGTCGCCGAGCTCCTCACGCAGGTGGTCGGGATCGCCGGTGTCCAGCGCCTCGATCGTCTCGTGGGTCTCCTCGAGCAGGTAGCGCGCGAGCGAGCGGTGCGTCTGCTCGGCCTTCCAGGGACACTCCGCACGCAGTCGCCGCATGATGTCGAGGAAGTCGACGAGCGGCTCGCTCACGGGTCAGCCCCCACCCCTGAGCCGCCCCTTCAGCCGCAGCGCTGCGACTCGGGAAGGGACGCCGCGTAGGCGGGGTCCGGCTCGTCGGCCAGGCCCTGGAGGGCAGCGTCGCCGACCGCGAAGGAGACCGACTCGTCGGCGGTGTTGATGGCGGCGTCCTCGACGCTGATGCCGTACTCCGGGTTGAGCTCGACGCCGTTCTCGTCCAGCCAGTCGGCGAAGGCCGCGAGCCCGCGCTCGCCGGACTCGGTGGGGCCGGGGGTGGCCACCCCCTCCTCGCTCAGGAGCTTGGCGCCGACGGAGAGCTGGACCGCGGCGACATAGGTCGCTGCGCCCTCGACCTCGACGACGGCCGCCTGCTGGGTCTCGGTGAAGTCGCTGATCTGCTTCTCGATGTCGGCGACCGCGCGGCCGTAGTCACCGGACGGCTCCACGTCGTAGTCGTCGGCCATCTGCTCGGCTGCGGAGACCAGCGCGAGTTGGCCGGCGATGCCGGAGCGGAAGACGCCGAGCGGCACGACCTGGGACTGCTGGGCCAAGATGTCCTCGATCGCGGAGCAGTAGCTGCTCACCAGCTCATCGACGCGGTCGGTGGTGACCGTGCGGTCCCCGACCTCGGCGGCCACGCCGGGCTGGAAGCCGGTGCCGACCACGCCGCACCCGGACAGGCCCAGGGTCAACGCCGCGACAGATGCCGCCGCCCAGGTCCGGGCCGGCGAACGACGACGAAGGGTGGTGCTCACGCGAGTCTCCTCAGTGCTGTGCTGATCGGTGCCGTGCTGATGGGTGGCTGATCACGACTCGACCGGGTCGATCACGCTGTCGATCACGCCGCGGGCCCATTCAAGCAGGGCGATGCCGGCCAGGGGCGTGCCGGTCCGTCCGGGGGTGCCGGGGCGCGGGACCAGGATGGTGTCGGTCGGCGCCTTGACGATCGACTTGGGGTAGAGGCGCTGCAGGCGCAACGTGCGCGACTCCGGCAGGCTGACCGGCGCGAAACGCACGTTCTTGCCCTGGATCGTGGCCTCCCCGATGCCGGCAGCACGGGCGCGCGCCCGGAAGCGCGCCACGAGGAACAGCGCGGCGACCTCCTGCGGGGGCTCGCCGTAGCGGTCGATCATCTCCTCCCGGAGCACGTCGACGTCGTCGTCCGAGCGCACCTCGGCGAGGCGCTTGTACATCTCGAGGCGCAGCCGCTCGCTCGGCACGTAGTCGTGCGGCAGGTGGGCATCGACGGGGAGCTCGATGCGCACCTCGCGCGCGTCCTCGTCCGGGGCCTCGCCCTTGAACTCGTTGACGGCCTCGCCGACGAGCCGGACGTAGAGGTCGAAGCCGACATCGGCGATGTGGCCCGACTGCTCGCCGCCGAGCAGGTTGCCGGCGCCGCGGATCTCCAGGTCCTTCATCGCGATCGCCATGCCGCCACCGAGGTCGGAGTGCTGTGCCAGGGTCGCGAGGCGCTCGTGGGCGGTCTCGGTGAGCGGCTTCTCCTGGGGGTAGAGGAAGTAGGCATAGGCCCGCTCGCGGGACCGACCGACCCGACCGCGCAGCTGGTGGAGCTGGCTGAGGCCGAGGGTGTCGGAGCGTTCGATGATCATCGTGTTGGCGTTGGAGACGTCCAGGCCCGACTCGACGATGGTCGTGCAGACCAGGACGTCGAAGCGCTTCTCCCAGAAGTCGAGCATCACCTGCTCGAGCTGGTGCTCCCCCATCTGCCCATGGGCGGTGGCGACGCGCGCCTCGGGCACCAGCTCCTTGATCTTGGCCGCAGCCTTCTCGATCGAGTTGACCCGGTTATGGATGTAGAAGACCTGGCCCTCGCGCAGCAGCTCACGGCGTACGGCGGCGATGATCTGGCGGTCCTCGTAGGCGCCGACGTAGGTGAGGACCGGGTGCCGCTCCTCCGGCGGAGTGGTGATCGTGGACATCTCGCGGATGCCGGTGATCGCCATCTCGAGCGTGCGCGGGATAGGAGTCGCGCTCATGGAGAGCACGTCGACGCTGGTGCGCATTCGCTTCATCTGCTCCTTGTGCTCGACCCCGAAGCGCTGCTCCTCGTCGACCACGATCAGGCCGAGGTCCTTCATCTTGATGTCGGGGTTGAGCAGGCGGTGGGTGCCCACGACGATGTCGACCGTGCCCTCGGCCAGGCCGGCGATGACCTCCTTGGCCTCCTTGTCGGACTGGAAGCGGCTCAGGCCCGCGATGTTGACCGGGAAGCCGCTCATCCGTTCGCTGAAGGTGCTCAGGTGCTGGGTCACCAGCAGCGTGGTCGGCACGAGCACGGCGACCTGCTTGCCGTCCTGGACGGCCTTGAACGCCGCCCGCACGGCGATCTCGGTCTTGCCGTAGCCGACGTCACCGCAGACCAGCCGGTCCATCGGCACGGTCTGGCGCATGTCGGACTTGACCTCATCGACCGTGGTGAGCTGGTCGGCGGTCTCCGTGAACGGGAACGCGTCCTCGAGCTCGCGCTGCCACGGGGTGTCGGGGCCGAAGGCGTAGCCCTTGGTCGCCTGGCGCGCGGCGTAGAGCTTGATCAGCTCGGCCGCGATCTCGCGGACCGCCTTGCGGGCCCGGCCCTTGCGCTTGGCCCAGTCGCCACCGCCGAGCCGGTCGAGGCTCGGCTGCTCACCGCCGACGTAGCGCGTCACCTGGTCGAGCGCGTCGGCCGGGACGTAGAGCCGGTCGGGGGGGCCGCCCCGCTTGCTGGCGCCGTAATCGAGGACGAGGTATTCGCGGATCGCGCCCCCGACCGTCCGCTGCTTCATCTCCACGAAGCGGCCCACGCCGTGCTGCTCGTGGACGACGAAGTCGCCGGCCTTGAGCTCGAGCGGGTCGATCTGCTTCTTGCGGCGCGCGGGCATCTTGCGCATGTCGCGGGTGCTGGAGCGTTGGCCGCTGATGTCCTCGCCGGTGAGCAGGACCAGGCGGTTCGTGTCGTCGACGAAGCCGTGCTGGACGGCGCCGCAGGTGACCGTGACGACGTCTTCGGCGAGGGTGTCGAGGTCGTCGACCAGGCGGGCGGCGACGTCGCGCTCCCCCAGCGCCTCGACCATGCGCTGCGCGGGGCCGTGGCCCTGGTGCAGGACGACGACGCGGTAGGCCTCCTGGCGCCAGCGGTCGATGTCGGCCAGTGCGCGCTCCACGTCACCGCGGTAGGCGTCGACGGGGCCGGCGGCCAGTGCGCGGGTGGGAACGCCGGCGTCCTTCGCGCTGACGCCGTCTGCTGCGGCGCTCGCGCTCTCGTCGAGGCCGAAGGGGCTCATCGTCCACCAGGGCAGGTCACCCTCGAGGCTGTGCTCGCGGACGTCGGCGATCGAGCGGTAGGACGCGGCACCGAGGTCGATCGGCGACGTGCCGCCGCCGGCCGCTGCCGCCCAGCTGGCGCCGAGGAACTCCTCGCTCGTGGCGACGAGGTCGTGGGCCCGGCTGCGGGCCCGCTCGGGATCGAGCACCAGGACGTGGGTGTTGGTCGGCATCAGGTCGACGAGCAGCTCCATGTCGTCGACGAGCACGGGCGCCAGCGACTCCATGCCCTCGACGGCGATGCCGGAGGCGATCTTGTCGGTCAGCTCGAGCAGCTGCGGGTGGGCCTGGCCGAGCTCGGCCGCGCGACGTCGTACGTCCTCGGTGAGCAGCAGCTCGCGACACGGCGGCGCCCAGAGCCGCTCGACCTTGTCGAGGGTGCGCTGGTCGGCGACGGAGAAGGAGCGGATCTCCTCGACCTCGTCGCCCCAGAACTCCACGCGCAGCGGGTGCTCCTCGGTCGGCGGGAAGACGTCGACGATGCCGCCGCGCACGGCGAACTCGCCGCGCTTCTCCACCAGGTCGACGCGGGTGTAGGCGGCGTCGGAGAGGCGTCGTACGACGTCGTCGAGCGCCATCTCGTCCCCGCGGGTGAGCTCGACCGGCTCCAGGTCGGCGAGTCCCTTGACCTGCGGCTGGAGGATCGAGCGAACCGGCGCGACGACCACCTGGAGCGGACCGTTGGAGGAGTCGGTGCCGGGGTGGCGCAGCCGGCGCAGGATCGCCAGCCGCTTGCCGACGGTGTCGCTGCGCGGGCTGAGCCGCTCGTGCGGCAGCGTCTCCCAGCTCGGGTAGTAGCCGACGCCGTCGGGGTCGACGAGGTCGCCCAACGCAGCCACCAGGTCCTCGGCCTCGCGCGACGTCGCAGTCACCGCGAGCACGGTGCGCCCGGCGCGCACCAGGCCGGCCACGACGAAGGGACGCAGCGCCTCCGGTCCGGTCAGGTCGAGGGCGCGGAGACGACCGTCAGCGGCGTCCTCCAGGACGGCGCCGAGGGTGGGGTCGGCGATGACAGCGTCGGCGAGGCCGGCGAGCGACACGGGTGCTCCTGAAACGGGTCGGACAACACAGCAGCCCCCGGTCAGGCTGACAGGGGGTGGATGACTCCCAGGGTACGCCGGGGGTGACGGCCGGCCCTCACAGCGGCGGCCCGCCCGGCGACGAGATCAGCCGAAGCGGCCGTTGACGTAGTCGGACGTGCGCGGGTCCTGCGGGTTCTGGAACATGGCGGCGGTGTCGCCGTGCTCGACGATCACCCCCGGGGTGTTCTGGGAGGCCAGGAAGAACGCGCACTCGCTGGAGACACGGGCAGCCTGCTGCATGTTGTGGGTGACGATCACGATCGTCACCTCCTTGGCCAGCTCGAGCATGGTCTCCTCGATGACCCGCGTCGAGGTCGGGTCGAGTGCGGAGCAGGGCTCGTCCATGAGCAGCACCCGCGGCTTGATCGCGAGCGAGCGCGCGATGCAGAGGCGCTGCTGCTGACCGCCCGAGAGGCTGCCCCCGGGGGCTTCGAGCCGGTCCTTGACCTCGTTCCACAGCCCACCCTTGAGCAGGCAGGACTCGACGAGCTCGTCCTTGGTGGAGCGCGAGGCCTTGGTGCCGGTGAGCTTGAGGCCGGCCAGCACGTTCTCCTTGATCGACATCGCCGGGAACGGGTTGGGCTTCTGGAAGACCATGCCGATCGCGCGACGGGCGTCGATGAGCCGCTTGGCCGGGTCGTAGATGTCCTCGCCGTCGAGGTGGACCTCGCCGGCGAGCTGGGCCGAGGGGACCAGCTCGTGCATGCGGTTGAGGATGCGGAGGAACGTCGACTTGCCGCAGCCCGACGGACCGATGAGCGCCGTGATCGCACCGGGCTGCATCGTCAGCGACACCCGGTCCAGCACCATCCGGTCGCCGAACCACGCCGTGATCTCGCGCGCCTCGATGGTCGCGAGCGGCGGCGCCGGAGCCTCCGCGGGCACGGTCGGCAGGAGCGTGGTCTGGTCGGTCGCGTTCATCGTGGTTGCTCTCGTTGAAAGGGGCGATGAAGGAGGCCCGGGTGGTCGCCCGAGGACGACCACCCGAGCTCCCGAGGAGGGTGGTGAAGGGTGGTGCGGTGGTGAGAGCTAGCTCAGCTGCTTGATCGTGAACGCCTTGGAGGAGCCAGCGGCCACGCCGTTGCCGCCCCACACGACCTTGAGCTTGTTCACACCCTTGCTCAGCTTGGGCAGCTTGATGACGGCCTTGCCGCTGACCAGCGTCTTGCTGGCGAGGACCTTGGAGCCCTTGAGGACCCGGACGACCCCGGTGGCCTTGGACGCGACCCCGGCCAGGGTGACCGTGATCGTGCCCTTGGCGCGGGTGCCGGCCTTGGCCGTCGCCGCGAAGCTCTCGGCGACCTTCGAGGAGGTCTTCACCGAGCCGGTGCCCTCGTCCTCGGAGGCGTCGAAGAACGAACCCTCCTGCGGCGTGAAGACCGCGCGGTAGGTGTGGGCACCGGGAGTGACACCGGCGAGCGTGGCGACGGCCTGGCCGGAGGTCAGCGGCACGTTGGACGCGACGGGGGTCTCACCCTCGAAGAAGGTCACGGTGCCGGCCGGCGAGGTGCTGCCGGTGACGGTCGCGACCAGACGGGCGGTGCGGGCCGAGGTGCTGGTGACCGCGAGGTTCGTGGTCGTCACGACGCGCTGGTTGAGCGTGAAGTTGCTGGAAGCACTCTGCGTCGGGGCGCCGCAGACGCCGCCGAAGTCGGAGGTGGCCAGCTGCTTGAAGCCGGCGGCCTCGATCAGCGGGCGGGCGTCGGTGGAGCAGAAGAACCCGTCGTCACCGAAGACGCTCAGGACCCCGGCGTTGCCGATGTCGGTGCCGCGCACGACGTTGTAGACGGCGCGGTCGGCCTTGTATCCGCCCTGGATTCGCAGGGTTGAACCGAGCAAGTCTGCGCGTCCGACCGAGAACGGGGCGATCGCGTTGGGGTCGTTCTTGATCGTGGCGTCGTCGTGCTCCTGGACCTCGACGACGCTGGCGCCGTAGACGAGCGCGACTCCGCCGTTGAGGGTCTTCAGCTGGGAGTCCCAGAAGCTGCGGGTGCCGGAGCCGGGCTGCGGCGTCTTCGGGGCGATGACCCCGGAGCGGGCCGGGTCGATCTGCGACCAGTTGGTGATGTCGCCCTTGTAGATGCCGACGATCTGGGCGTTCGTCAACGCCGTAGGAGCGTTGGAGGGCACGGAGTTCGACACGACCATCGTGAGCGTGTCGAGGGCGAAGGGGAAGGACTGCAGTCCGGCGGCAGTCTCGTTGGCGTTCTGCGCCGAGGACGAGCGAGCGAAGTCGACGTCGACGTTGTTCCCGGCGCCGTACAGGACGGCCTTGCCGGAGCCGGATCCGTTGGGTCGGTTGACCGCGGCGGTCGGGAGCGGGATCGTGCCGCCACCGGTCGCGGCGAAGGTGGCGATCTTGAAGGTGGGGGCGGGGCTGCCGGCGTTCCAGCTGTCGGCGAGGAGCTTGAGGGCGTGCTGGGTGGTGTCGGAGCCGACACCGATCAGGTCGGTGGCGACCGGGGTGAAGGTGGTGTCGTCGGCGTCGACGGCGGCCGATGCGGAGCCAGCGGTCAGGGCGACGGCCGAGCAGGTGAGCGCGGCGGTGACCGAGGCGGCGAGCAGCGTGCGTGCGTACATCTGTCTTTCTCTCTTCTCCGTGAGTGGCCGCGGGATGCGACCGAGGGTGGAACCGTCAGATCACGTTGGGCAGCAGCCGCATCACCACATCCGTCGTCGCCCAGGACAGGGCGATCGCGACAGGACTCGCGATCACCCACACCAGGACCGACGACCATCGTTGGCGGGCGGCGATGACCCCGAGGGTCAGCGCCAACAGGAGGGCGAGGTCCAGTGCCAGGAGTGGCACGGCCCCGCTGTCGGTGGCGAGCGGCTTCTCCGAGTCCGGCACGGCGACCGGCCTGCCACTGGGAGCGGGGAAGCCCTCGGTGGCGTCGGCGTCGACGTAGAGGACCTGGTCAGGAGTCAGGCTCGCGAGGCGCCCACTTCCACCCTCGGCCGTCACCAGGGTGAGGCGGGCACTGCCCTCGGCGAGCGGCTGGGGCAGCGGGTCACCGGGGCGGCGGAGGCCCAGGACCGTGAAGACCTGCGTTCCCTGGGCCGAGACCACCTGGATCACGTCACCGGCCTGCGCGTCGCCCAGGGCGCCGAAGGGGCCGCCGTACGTCGTCGCGCGGCCCATGACGACCGATGTGCCGACCTGGCCGGGCAGGACCGTGTTGCGCAGGTGGCCCGGTCCCGCGAGCGTGTCGCCGGACGCGGTGCCCTCGACGACCACCTCGTCGATGCCGAGGCGGGTCATCGTCAGCGTCGCGACCGGGTCGCCGACCGGGACGATCGGTCCGATCGGTGCGGTCGCGGCTGCGACCTGAGTGCGGAACTCGCCGTAGAGCAGGGACTGGTCGCGGTCGTGGTTGAGACCACCGAGCAGGAGCAGCTGGGTGGCCACCCACAGGCAGACGATCGAGAGCATCGTCAACCCGGTGGAAAAGGCGATCGCCGTGTCGTCACTCGGGCGCGGCGCCCGGACCGGTCGCGTTGCCCTGGGTGGCTTGGGTGCCTTGGACGGCTTCGGCGAGGGCTCCGCGCGTCGATCCGCCCGACGGGCACGGACGCGGCGCTCGGGCAGGGTGGCGGTCACGAGCGTCCGCCCGTGCGCGCGGTGCGCGGCACTCGCGGCGGCTGCACGAAGAAGCGCAGCACGCTCGCGGCTGCGATCCCGAGCAGGCCGATGACCAGCAGGCCCGGCAGCAGCTTGCCGGCAACCGGTGAGCTCAGCGGAGCCGTGTCCGGCATCGCGATCGGAGCAGCAACAGGGGCGGCGGTCGGTGCTGCGGTGACCGAGGGCTTCCCCTCGGGTGCGGGTGCGGCCGGAGGGGCCGCGACCGACCCCCCGGTCGAGCCGCCCGGGGCCGTTCCTCCGGGGCCATTGCCTCCGCCATCGCCTGTGGGCTCGTCGGTCGGCTCCGGCTCGGGGGCAGGTGTCTGCTTCTCGATCGCGTCTGCGACCTGCTGGGCGGAGGTGTGGAGCTTCTGGGTCACGCCGCTGCTGCGGATCGGGAGGAACCCGCCCGGGAGCTCGCCGTTGCCGGTGCCGGTGCGCTGGCCCTCGCTGGTCGAGACCCGGATGAACTGCGCCACCTTGTCTGCGTCGGCCTGGTCGAGGTTGCGCAACCGGGCCGCGGTGTAGACCACCATGGTGCCCGGGTAGGCACGACCCGACTCCTTGACGTCGCCCTGGTCCAGCACGAACGGTCCGTACTTCTTCGACTGGGTCGCGAGACCGATCGCGGCACCGATGGAGGCATCGGTCGGCTCGACGTAGCGACCCTGGGTGGTCTCGAGGCCGGCCGAGCGCAGGCCGTAGCGCTCGACGTCACCGAGGCTGACGATGCCGAGGATGAAGCGTGAGCCGTAGGACTGTCGCTCCACCCGGCCGAGCTTGTAGGTGCGCGTCGCCTGGTCGAAGTCGCAGCGGGTCTGCACGTTGGGCCACGCGTCGAGGAGAGACTCGGCGATCTTGCGGAGGGCGGTCACAGGTGCGGCCAGCTGCGTGAAGTAGACCGAGGGATTCTCCTGGCGACAGGTGTTCTCGGTCTGCGGGATGTAGGAGTCCAGGAGAGGCCACTCGGCCGTCGGCAGGGCGATGTTCTTGTAGGCCGGGTTGACCTTCATCCCCCATGCGTCGGGCTTGCCCCCGATGAAGTCCATGGC
>Ga0136639_10000185_pt1 | contig 19645 bp, 17 predicted proteins | sample AntDrymUQ8592106_2_FD_113739 | JGI IMG/M metagenome (GOLD analysis project Ga0136639, IMG submission 113739) | Polar desert sand microbial communities from Dry Valleys, Antarctica - metaG UQ859 (21.06) | ecosystem: Environmental > Terrestrial > Soil > Desert | place: Antarctica: Dry Valley...
GTGACGCGGGTGACGCGGGTGACGCGGGTGACGCGGGTGACGCGGGTGACGCGGGTGACGCGGGTGACGCGGGTGACGCGGTGCCCATCAGGGCTTAGCCGGTGAAGGACTTGCGCAGGTGGCTTGGGAGGATGTTGAGTTGCTCGCGGTATTTGGCGACGGTGCGGCGGGCGACGGCGATTCCCTGGCTGGTGAGCGCCTTGGCGATGGCGGCATCGGAAAGCGGCTTTGAGGAGCTTTCGTGGGTGAGGAGTTGCTGAATGGCCTCGCGCACGCCGGCATTGGACACCTCGTTGCCGTCGGTTGTTTGATAGCCAGTGGCAAAGAAGGCGCGCATCTCCATCAGGCCATGCGGGGTGATGATGTACTTGCCGGCCACGGCACGGGAAACGGTGGTGGCGTGGAGCCCGAGTTCGTCGGCGATTTCATTCATCGTCAGGGGGCGCAGCTGGCGCGGGCCGTGCACGAGGAACTGTGGTTGGTGCTCAATGATCTTTTCGGCGATGCTCAGGATCGTTTGTTGGCGCAGCGAGAGCGAGCGGATCAACGTGCGGCCTTCGCGAATCTGGTCGCGGATGAACTGGCGCGCATCGGCAGGGCTCGTCGTGCTGCCCACCATGTCCTTGTAAAAATCACTGATGCGCAGCTGCGGCATGTGCTCGTTGGTCAGCCGTCCAATAAAGCGCCCATCCACATCCTTCTCGATGACCACGTCGGCGGCAACAAATGGATTGCCCGAAGCGTCGTAGTCTCCTCCCGGGTTCGGGTTCAGCTGGGAAATTCTCTCCGCCGCCTGCGCCACGCGCTCCACGGTCGTCCCCAATGACTTGGCAATCTGCGGGTAGCGCTTGCGCGCCAAGTCGTCCAGAAAGTCGCAGACAATCCGGTACTCCACCGTGGCGGCTTCCCCGGCCCGCTCCAACTGCAGGATCAGCGAACCATGCAGGTTGGGTGCCGCGATCCCAGGCGGATCAAAACTCTGCAGGAGCTCAAGCGCTTGGTCCAGCAGCGGGCGCGGGATTCCCGTGCGCAGTGACAAATCGGCCACCGGAATATCCAGGAACCCGCGCTGGTTGATGTTGCCAATCAAGGCGTAGCCAGCTTCCCGCAACTCCGGGCCCAGGCCCGAAAGCTCAAGCTGGTTGGCGAGGTGTTGCTGCAAGGTCTCAGGCGCAACCACCGAGTTGTACAAGTGCTGGCGCCGCGTCTCGTCATCCGCTGACCAGTCCATCGCCCGGTTCTCAGTGATCGAACTTTCGCGCCAATCGTCATCCGTCTCGTTGAGGTGCTCAAGGTCATCGTTCTCCTCAGAATCCTCATCAAGGGAGACCGATTCAGTGATGTCCTCAAGGGTCGGATTGGTCTCAAGCGCCTGGCGAACCATCTGCGAAAGCTCCAAGGTGCTGGCTTGCAGAATTTCCAAACTCTTGCGCATCTGTGGCGCGAGGGTCTGCTGTTGGCTCAGCGATTGCTGGAGGGAGACGTTGGACATGGCTTGAGCCCATCGGGGCGGGCAACCCAGTGAAAGGGTGTGCATGAGCACTAAAAACCATCCGCTCAAAATAGAAAGCACATTTTATGCCACTGGCGGGTAAATCGTCAGGAAGCCTGAAGCAAGGCAGGCGCCGAGGTGCGGCTGCGGGTGGCCCACGGCGCTGTCTTTGCAAAGATTTCAGGCGGATGGCTCAGGCGGATGGCTCAGACGGCGTACCTGCTTTGCGCGTGACGGAGGCGGCAAGTGCGTTAGAGTGGGCGCGATGCAACACCCCCAGACGACCCACGAAAGATCGGCGAAATTTTCGGCATTTCAAGCCAAGATGAAGGGGGCGGGAGTGAGTGCGGCGGCGATCAGCGCGTTTCGTCGCAACTATGAGGCCTTGGTGCACAATGAGAGTGGGATGATTGGGGAGGAGTCGATTGCGCCGGCGGAGAATTTGCCGGTGTGGCAGGAAGGTGCCTCGGAGGATTCGGCGGCGGCGCGCGAATGGCTGGAGCAGGTGGTGGTTATCAAGCTCAACGGCGGGCTGGGGACCAGCATGGGATTGCAAAAGGCAAAGAGCCTGTTGCAAGTGCGCCGTGGGACGACGTTTCTGGATTTGATTGCCAGGCAGGTGGTGAGCCTGCGTGAGGCCTCCGGTGCCAAGGTGCGTTTGCTGCTGATGAATAGCTTCAGCACAAGCGAGGACACCTTGGCGGCCCTCAAGGAGGTTGCTGGTGGGGTGTTTGCCAAGCGCAGCGAGATTGAACTGATGCAGAACCAGGTGCCCAAGATCGACGCCGAAACCTTGCAACCAATTGAGTGGCCCGCCAACCCGGAGCTCGAGTGGTGCCCGCCGGGGCATGGCGACCTGTACGCCGCCCTTGCTGGCAGCGGTTGGCTGGATCGCCTCCTTGCCGACGGGGTCAAATGCGCCTTTGTCTCCAACTCCGACAACCTGGGCGCCGTGCTTGAGCCGGGCCTCCTGCGGTATTTTTGCCAAAGCGGCGCGCCCTTTCTCATGGAGGTCACCCGCCGCACGGAAAGCGACCGCAAGGGCGGCCATCTTGCCGTGCGCAAGGTGGACGGCCAGTTGCTGTTGCGCGAAGTGGCCCAGTGCGCCGACGAGGACCTCGCCGAGTTCCAGAACATCGACAAACACCGCTACTTCAACACCAACAGCCTGTGGCTGCGCCTCGACGTCCTTAAAGAGCGCCTTGAGGCCGAGGGGGGCTCGCTGCCGCTGCCGATGATCCGCAACCGGAAAACCGTCGACCCGCGCGACAAAAACTCGCCCCCGGCCTTCCAACTCGAGATTGCCATGGGCGCCGCCATCGAGTCCTTCCCCGGCGCGGCTGCCATCGAGGTTGACCGCTCCCGCTTTACGCCGGTGAAAACCACCGCCGACCTCCTCGCCCTGCGCTCCGACGCCTACGAAATCTCCCCCGACGGCTGCATGCGGCTCGTCGCCGCCCGTGCAGGCATTCCGCCCGTCGTCGAGCTCGGCGATGAATACAAACTCGTCGACTCCCTCGATGAACTCGGCGTGCCCTCCCTGGTCGATTGCCAGCGCCTCAGTGTGATCGGCCGCGTCCACTTCCACGACGGCGCCGTCCTGCGCGGACACGTCAGGATTGAAAATCTTGCAGGCTCCCTCACCGAGGTGCCCGCGGGCGTCTACTCCAACAGCGCGGTCTAGCCGCCGGGGATAACAGTTTATTATTTAGACAAACTTTCCATCTGGGTTCTTGCCTTTCCGGGTGGGCTTGGTAAGCGAGTCGCGCTATGTCGCGAATTGGTTCTTTGGTTGTCCCGGAAAGTGGTTTTAAAGGAGTAATATTTGATTGCGACGGGACGCTCGTCGACTCGATGCCGATGCATTTTGAGGCGTGGTGTGAGGCGCTGGCGCGGTTTGGAGCGGCGAACATTTTCAAGGAAGATGTGTTTTATGCGATGGGCGGGCGCCCGACGAAGGACATCGTGGTGGAGTTGAATGCGGAGTACGGGCTGCGGCTGGATCCGCTGGCGGTGGCGATGGCCAAGCGGGATGCATTTTTGCGCAGCCTGAAGAATGTGGAGATCATCGAGGAGGTGGTGGACTACGCGCGGTCGCTGCGCGGGAAGATTCCCATGGCGGTGGCGACGGGGGGAACGCGGATGGTCATTGAGAAGACGCTGCTGCACGCGGGGATTTCTGATCTGTTTGACGAGGTGATTACCGCGGACGAGGTGCCAATCGGCAAGCCCTCACCGGCGGTGTATATTGAGGCGGCGCTGCGGCTTGGGATTGCGCCGGAGCTGTGCCTGGCCTTTGAGGACGCGCCGGCGGGAATCCTTTCGGCGCAAGCGGCCGGCATGCAGGTGGTGGTGGTTCCTTCGCCGCTGGAATTTGCCAAGGCCTGAGAAATCAGGACTTGGGGGAAATCACCGGTGCTTGAGGATTCGCGCTTGATTGCGGGTGGCTGACTCTATTGATTCCGCCATGGCGGATATTTCTTTAGGCTTGTCGTTTGACGACGTGTTGATGGTGCCGCTGCTCAGCGGCGTCCTCCCGGCGGAAGTGGATGTGTCCTCATCGCTGGCAGATGGCTTTCGCTTGAACTCGCCGGTGGTTTCCGCGGCGATGGACACCGTTTCGGAGTCCGAATTGGCCATCGCCCTGGCCCGTGAAGGCGGCATGGGGGTTATCCATCGCGCCTGCGGGATCGAGGAACAGGCGGCCATGGTCAGCCGCGTGAAGCGCTCGGAAAGTGCGGTCATCCTCAAGCCCTACGTGGTTTCCAAGCACCAGACGGTTGGCGAATTGCGCGCCATCATGCAGGAGCAGGGGTTTTCCGGGTTTCCGGTGGTGGACGAGAACGGGTTGTTAGAAGGGATGGTCACCGGGCGCGACATCCGCCACCTGGACAATCTCTCCAAGAAGGTCGGCGAGGTGATGACGCCGCGCGAGCGTCTGGTCACGGCGCCGCCGCACACCGAGTTGGAGGTGGCGCGGCAGATTCTTTATGACAACCGGATTGAAAAGCTGCCGCTGGTAGATTCGGATAACCGATTGTTTGGCTTGATCACCGGTGCGGACATTGAGAAGCGCATCACTTTCACGCAGGCGGCCAAGGATCCTAACGGCCAGTTGCGCTGCGGCGCGGCTGTTGGAGTGGGGCCTGACTGCCTTGAGCGGGCCCAGGCGGTGTTGGACGCAGGCGCGGATGCGCTTTTCATCGATGCGGCCACCGGCCACACGCGATTGGTCATGGAGATCATCGGGAAGCTGCGCGGGCTTTCCAACCGGCCCGTGGTGGCCGGCAACGTGGTCACCGAGCAGGGCGCGCGCGACTTGGTCGACGCCGGTGCCTCGGCCCTGAAAGTGGGTGTCGGCCCGGGATCGATTTGCACCACGCGGGTGATTGCCGGGGTGGGCATGCCGCAGTTCACCGCGATCCAGAACGTAGCGGGCTACTGCCGCGCCAAGGGCGTGCGGGTCATTGCCGATGGCGGCATCCGCTACTCCGGGGGCATCGTCAAGGCGATGGCGGCCGGCGCGGACCTGGTGATGCTCGGCTCGCTGTTAGCCGGCACGCGCGAGAGTCCGGGCCAGACAGTCCACTTCCAGGGCCGGCGATTTAAAACTTATCGCGGCATGGGCTCGGTGGGCGCCATGCGCAAGGGCGCGGGCGACCGCTACGGCCAGAACAGCTCGGGCAAACTCGTCGCCGAGGGCGTCGAGGGCCGGGTTCCCTACAAGGGTCCCCTCAGTGATGTTATTTTCCAACTGCTAGGCGGGCTGCGCTCCGGCATGGGCTACGTCGGCGCGGGCAACCTTGAGGAACTCCGCGAGCGCGCCACCTTTGTGCGCATCACTCAGGGCGGCCTGCGCGAAAGCCATGCCCACGACATCGTCATCACCGAGGAGCCAACCAACTACCAGCCGCTCTCGTCCTGAGCGCTTGCTAGCAGGGCCGCGCTAGCTAACAGCCGCGCCATTTCCAACAGCCGCTTTTTGCCCGTTCCACCCCATTTTTTTCCCCATGTCCGCTGAAATTGACCACATCATCCTGGCCCCGGTTGAGGAGTGCGACCACGTCGCGGTTCTGGACTTCGGATCACAGTACACGCAGTTGATCGTGCGCCGAGTGCGCGAGCTCGGCTACTACGCCAAGCTCTATCAACCGGAGAACCTCGGGGCGATCGGCCGGCCGGGGGCGATCATTCTCTCGGGCGGCCCGAAGAGCACCTCGGAGGTGGACGCGCCGGACATTGATTTTGATAGGCTGCAGGGGTTTGGGATTCCGGTGTTAGGCGTGTGCTACGGCATGCAGCTGCTCAACATCAAGTTTGGCGGCAGCGTGCAGGCGAGCGACAAGCGCGAGTACGGTCCGGCGCAGTTGATGCCGCGCAAGATGGAGGGCCTCTACGAGGGGATCTCCACCAGCTCGCAAGTGTGGATGAGCCACTCGGACACGGTGAAGGTGCTGCCGGACTGCGCGGAGGTGTTAGCCGCCAACCAGAACGGCACGCCGGTATCGCTGAAGTGGGGGGATCGGTTTTATGGCATCCAGTTCCATCCGGAAGTGACCCACAGCCACGAGGGCTTGCGCATCCTGCACAATTTCCTGCTCACCGCGGGCGAGCTGCAGGCGTTCCACATCGAGGACTTCAAGCGCGAGCTGCTAGACGGGATCCGCGCGAAGGTGGGTGACCGGCAGGTTGTTTGTGGAGTTTCCGGCGGAGTGGACAGCACGGTGTTGGCCGTGTTGCTCAAGGAGGCGGGCGTGAACATGCGGGCGATTTTTGTCGACCACGGACTGCTGCGCAAGGACGAGGCGCGCGAGGTGGAGAGCAACTTCCACCGGATGAAGGTGCCGATCGAGACGGTGAACTCGTCCGCCGAGCTGTTAGCCGCGCTGCACGGGGTGGCCGAGCCTGAGAAGAAGCGCGAGATCATTGGCAACCACTTCATTGACGTGTTCTGGGGGACGGTGGGGAATGCCGACATGCTTGCCCAGGGGACGCTCTATCCGGATGTGATTGAGAGCGCGTCGAACGACAAGTCCAAAGCGTCGAAGATCAAGACCCACCACAACCGGGTTGAGCGGATTCTTGAGCTGCAGGCGCAGGGGAAGGTGCTTGAGCCCTTGGCTGAGTTGTTCAAGGACGAGGTGCGCGAGCTGGGTGCCTCGTTAGGCATCCCGCACGACATCCTGCAGCGTCATCCGTTCCCCGGACCCGGGCTTGCGGTGCGCTGCCCGGGGATTGTCGACGAGGACCGGCTGCGCATTATCCGCGAGTGCGACGCGATTTTCATCAGCCGGCTCAAGGAGCACGGCTGGTACGACAAGGTCTGGCAGGCGTATGCCTGTTTGATTCCGGTGCGCACTGTTGGAGTCAAGGGTGACGAGCGCAGCTACGAGTGGGCTGTTGGCCTGCGCGCGGTGGTTAGCGAGGACGCCATGACCGCCGACTGGGTCGAGCTGCCCTACGCGATCCTGCGCGAAACCAGCCACCGGATCCTCAACGAAGTCCCCGGCGTCAACCGCGTGCTTTACGACGTTTCCACCAAGCCGCCGGCCAGCATCGAGTGGGAGTGATGGAACTCATCCTGGCTTCCGGCTCGCCGCGCCGGCGCGAACTGCTCGCCGCTGCGGGGTTTGAGTTCCGTGTGCTCATCTCGCCCGCCGAGGAGCTGCATGACGCGGCCATCGAGCCGGGCGAACTGTGCATGCTCAACGCCGCGGCCAAGGCCGAGGCGGTTGCCGCCGCCCATCCCGATGCGCTGGTCATCGGCGCGGACACTTTGGTTTTTCTGGACGGCGAACCGTTAGGCAAGCCGGCCTCCCTCGATGCGGCCCGCGCCATGCTCCTGCGCCTCTCCGGGCGCACCCACCAGGTGCGCACCGGCTGCGCGCTGTGCCACGGCGGACTCACCGAAAGATTCGTGGTGACCACCGAGGTGGACTTCCAGCAGTTAGACGGGGCGCGCATCGGGGAGTATTTCCGGTTGATCAACCCGTTGGACAAGGCGGGCGCGTACGCGGTGCAGGAGCACGGAGAGCTGGTGGTGGCGGCGGTGCGGGGGAGTTTTGACAACGTGGTGGGGCTGCCGGTGGCGGAGTTGGCCGCGGCGCTGGGGCGGCGCGGGGTTTTCCCCGGCTAGGGTTCCCTTAAATCGCTCCCCCTAGATTTTTTGTGGGTAACCTTTAGCTGTGAGCCGCAGGCCACCGTGGATTGCTGCAGCCTGCTGGCGCTTTAATGCTCGCAGCTTGCTGCGCCGGCGCGCTCACCCGCGCTCGTCCAATGGCTTCTCCAGCGCAGCATGCGGAGGGAACGTTGAATGGCCGGACGGATCGGGGGTTTGCCCGCAAGCTGACCATGGGCTGCGGCTCACATGAGAGTTGCCGCTACCCGCTATTGATTCGGGAGAGCCCCGATTAGAGTTTCCGGGGGTTTTCCAGTTGCCGCGGTGGGAGGATCCGGGTGAAGTAGGGCAGATGCAGGCAGGTCCACGATATCCGCTGATTTTCAACCCGCGGGCGCGCAGCCAGCGGGGACGGCGGGCGCTGTCGTTCATCATGAACCACGCGCCGCGCTTTGCCTTGTATGCGACCTCAAGCATCGGCGAGGCGCGCGAGCTGGCACGGAAGTTTGCCGACGCGGGCGAGCCGGTGGTGGTGGCGGCCGGGGGCGATGGGACACTCAACGCGGTGGTGTGCGGCTTGTCGGGAAGTCCAACGGCGCTTGGGGTCCTGCCAGCGGGGACGATGAATGTTTTTGCCCGTGAACTTGGAATTGCCAGCGGCGACTTTCCGGGTGCGCTGAGCGTGATTGATGGAGGATGTGTGCGCGAGGTTGACCTTTTTTTGGCCAATGGAGCGCCGTTTGTGCAGATGGCCGGACTTGGCTTTGACGCGCGGGTCATTGAGGAGACGACCTGGGAGCGCAAGAAGTTGCTGGGGCCGCTGGCCTACCTGATTTCCGCGGTGCGGGTTCTGGGTGACCGGCCGCCGCAGATGCGGGTCATCTGCGAGGACGGGCGCGAGGAAACCGGCGTCTGCGTGCTGGTGGGCAACGGTTCGCACTATGGCGGCCAGTTCAAGCTGTTCCGCAAGGCGGACAACGCCGACAGCCTGCTCGATGTGCTGGTTTTCAAGGAAGCCGGCTACCGCGCGGTGTTTGAGTCCCTGCGTGGCCTGGCCCGCGGCGGCGTCGATCTGAGCGAGGGAATGGTCACCTACATCCAAGCGAAGGCACTGCAGGTTGAATGCGAGCGCGAGGTGCCGCTGGAGGCCGACGGCGAGCTGCTCGGCCGGGTCAAGCGGGTGGAATTTGTACCCGCGGCTCAGAACCTGCGGGTTCTCGCCCCCGAGATGCCTCAGGCAACACGATTTGGCGATTCAGTCCTGGCGATCAAGAACTGGACCAAGGTCCTGCAGGCCAATGAAAGCTAAGCGCCGCCACGGCCAGCGCCGGCTGGGCCAGCGCCAGAAGCCGAGCGTGGCCGCGCGCGAGGTGCGTGCGAAGAAGCCAGGAGCTGGTGCGGTGAAGCCGCCGGTGAAGCGGCGCCGGTTGAGGCGTCTGGTGTGGCTTGCCTGCGCGCTGATGTTGGTTGGGGGCTATGGGGTGGTGGGGAGTTATTACTCCGCGGCGGTGTCCTCCCATGGGCGATTGTTTGACGACGTGAGCAAGGTGCCGGCGCGGCAGGTGGGGCTGGTGTTTGGCTGCGATGACAACATCAAAGGGCGCGACAATTTGTACTTCAAGTACCGCATCGACGCGGCGGTGGAGTTGTGGGAGGCCGGGAAGGTGAAGACGCTGATTGTCTCCGGGGACAATCGCTCACGATTCTACAACGAGCCACAGAAAATGAAGAACGCGCTGATCAGCCGGGGTGTCCCCGCGGGGCGGATTGTGTGCGATTTTGCCGGCTTGCGGACGCTGGATTCGGTGGTGCGCGCGAAGGAGGTTTTTGGCGTGAGCGACGCGATTTTCATCACCCAGCAGTTTCACAACGAGCGGGCCATCTACCTTGCTCTTGCCAACGGGATGGATCCGGTGGGCTACAACGCGAAGGCGGTTGGCGGCGCGTCCTCATCCCGGATGAAGCTGCGCGAGGTCGGTGCCAGGGTGAAAATGGGTCTCGATGTGCACCTGCTCAGAACCAAGCCCAAGCACCTCGGCGAGCGCGAGGTGCTCCCGGACTAGCCGCCCTCACTTGGCCGTGATGAACTTCACCAGGTCGACGCGGAGTTTCTCCAAGTCCGGTTGGTTGAGGTAGAACATGTGGCCAGCCTCGTAGAGGGGGAACTCGATGGCCGCGACGCGTTCCTCGGGCAGGCTGAAGATGTGGCTAAGCGTGTAGCGCATGCCGTCGACGGGAGTGGCCAGATCGGTCAATCCGCCCATGACGCAGACGCGCAGGTGCGGGTTGTCGCGCATGGCTTCAGCGAGCTCGCCGGCCATGTTGACGTAGCCGTTGCCCTTGCCCCAGCGCCACGGGTGGACCGCGCCGGTGAGCACCTCGTACGGGCGGTTGTCCTTCCAGCCAAGTTCGTTGAGGTACCCGAGCAGCGAACTGGAAAAGGGACCGGCAACCACCTCGTAGGAAGGATCGTAATCCGGATAACCTTGGGCGCGTGAAGTGGCATCCCAGGCAACCCGTCCGTCAAATCGCCCGATGACCTTGCCTTCCTTGCGCAGCAACTCGCTGCGGAACAAATGCAGGTCGACGCGCAGATCCGCGTTGAGGATGATGTCCTCCGGCAGGGAAGTCAGCTGCGAGAGGCGGGTGGCCACCGCCTGTCGGCGTTCCGGCGAAAGCGTGCGCCCCTGGCTCAGCGCGCTGGAGTACTCGCCAAAGGCAAACTCCCGCGCCTCGCGTACCAAGTCGTTGCGGTTGCCCTGCAGCTTGCCGTGGAAGTGGGCGACCCCGGTGTAGGAAGGCAGAAACACCGAGTAAGCCAAATCATTCCCCTGCGAGGCGCTCAGCGTGCGGAAGTCCAGCAGCGAGGAGAGCAGCACCACCCCGTTGAGCGGCATGCCGTAACGGCCCTGCAGGTGTTGCGCCAAACCCGCCGCGCGGATCCCGCCGTAGCTCTCGCCGAGCAGGAACTTCGGCGACGCCCAGCGGTTGTTTTCCGTCACCCAGCGGCGGATGAAGTCACCCACCGAGGCAATGTCCTCCTCCACCCCGTGGAAATCCCCCGGCCGCACATCCTTCGCCGCCCGCGAATAACCCGTCGACACCGGGTCAATAAACACCAAGTCCGCTACATCCAGGATGCTGAACGAATTCTCCACAACCTGATAGGGTGGGGGCACCGCCTGAGTGCCGTCCGGCGAGCTTGGCGCGATCCGCGGCCCCAGCGTTCCGAGGTGCAGCCACACCGCCGAGGAGCCAGGACCCCCATTGAACGCAAACAACACCGGCCGCTTGTCCAAATCCCCGGAATTCTTCCGCTCATAGGAAACATGGAAAAATGATGCCCGCGGCTTCCCGTCGTCGGTCTCAAGCATGATCTGCGCGGCCGTGACAGTGTATTCAATCACCTTGCCCTCAATGGTCACCGACCCGTCGCGGCGCACCGCCGCCGGCTTCGTGCCAGCCGCTGCGGCCGCCTCGGGCACCGCCGCCGGTGCCGCCGCCGCCTCCTTCTCCTCACCCAGCGCCGCCTGGCTCAGCAGCCCACACACAATCCATGACAAATACCGGTGGCGAATCATGCCCGCAGGTTATAAACTAAATCAGATTTGTCCACGCCAAGGGAACCCCAAGAAAGGGCATTCCCGTTCGCTCCCCCAAGCCCTCCGAACCGTCCGAACCGTCCATGCCAGCCGCCGCTTGGCCGCGCCGGCGGCGTGCACGCTGCACCCGGACGGCGGCAAAATGCGTGCATTCTGCAACCGCCGGATCCGTCCCGCGCCCCCGCGCTGCGAACAAGCCTGTGCGGATACCACTCGCCAATCGGCCATGGTGATCAGTTTTCCCGGCAATTTGTGACAATTCGGGATGCTTCGGGCCGCGGCACGGGGCGTGCTGAACTCAATGGAAAATGGTGACGTTCTTCCAAGGAACAAATTCGGCGGCTGGCTCATCCCACACGCGCAACTTGGAAAGCGGAACCCGGCGCCGGCAACGGAGCAGCGATCAAGTCAAGATGCCCCCCACAACGCGAGACCACCAACCTACCCCAACAACCCATGTCCAGATTTGATGCAGACAGCAGCCTGAAGATTTACCTTCGGGAGATTTCCGAGACGCCCCTCCTGACCATTGAGGAGGAGATTCAGCTCGCGGGCAAAATCAAGCTCGGGGACAAGGAGGCCCGGTCGCACATGATCCGCGCCAACCTGCGCTTGGTCGTAAAGATTGCGCAGGACTACTCCAACTACGGTCTGCCGCTTTCCGACCTGATCTCGGAGGGCAACATCGGCCTGATGAAGGCCGTGGAGCGTTTTGACCCGGCCAAGGGCGGCAAGCTGAGCACCTACGCCGCGTGGTGGATCAAGCAGTCCATCAAACGTGCCCTGGCCAACCAGAGCAAAACGATCCGGCTGCCGGTCCACATGGTCGACAAGATCGCCAAGATGCGGCGGATCTCGACGATTCTGGCCGAAGCGCTGGGTCGTGAGCCAACCGACCAGGAGCTAGCCGAAGAGATCGGTATCCCGCGTGCCAAGCTGGCGATGCTGATGCAAGCCTCGCAGCGGCCGACCTCGCTGGACGCGCCGATCAACGAAGGGGAAAGCACCGATTACAGCGAAGTGATTGGTGACGAGCGTGCCTCGACACCCTTTGAGATGCTCTCCGACAAGAACATGGCCAACCAGCTCGACGGGCTGTTGGACGTGCTTGACGAGCGCGAGCGCCGGATCATCGACGAGCGCTTCGGCTTGAATGGCAAGAAGCCGCTGACCCTTGAAGAAGTTGGCCGTGAGTTCGGGGTAACCCGGGAGCGCATTCGCCAGCTGCAGAACTCGGCGTTGACCAAGATGCGCCGCGCGCTGCGTAAGAAGGAAAAGCCACTGCCACGCCCAGTGGAAGGCGCTGCGACGGCTTCCTAAGCCTCTCCAGCATTATTCGTAGAAACCGGCGGGCGGCAGCGTCCGTCGGTTTCTCTGTTTAGCCAAGGAGCAGGGTCCGCAGGGAGGTGAGGTTCTGGCACCCGTGGTGAGCGGTTGTCACGCTGGCCAGTTCATCGTCGTACCCCCAGCCGACTAGGGCGGCGGGCATGCCGGCGCGATGGGCCGTCTGAGCATCGACGCGGGAATCGCCGACAAAAAGAATGTTGGCCGGTTCAAGCGCAAGGTCGCGGGCAATGGCAATGGCCGCGAAAGGGTCAGGCTTGCGGGCAATGCCATGGATTTCTCCGCGCACGGCCGCGAAGGCAATCGTTGGGAACAAGCGCTTGACGATCTCCACGGTGAAATCATGCGGTTTGTTGGAAAGGACCGCCAGTGGTCGCCCCACAGAATTCAGATCGGCGAGCAACAAAGGGATCCCGGCGAAGGGCACGGTTCCCTCGGGCCAGCTTACCGCATAGTCGGCTTTGAAATGGGCTTCCACCTCGGCCACGGCCGTGTCGGCTGCCTGCGGAGGCAGGGCGCGGCGAGCAAGCCACCATGAGCCATCGCCAATGAAAGTGCGAACCTTCTCGGTAGGGTGGGATGGCCACCCGCTTGCGCCAAGTGCGCGGTTGAGCGAGGCGCTGATTCCTGGAAGGGAATCAATGAGAGTGCCGTCGAGGTCGAAAAGGATGGCCCCGATCACCCGCTTAAAGACCAAGGAGCATCATCACCTCAAGGTGGCTGTAATCGCCGGTGAGGTCAGCGATTGTCATGACCAACTCGTCATCAGCAGGTTCCAGCGGAGTTCCCGGGCCGCCCAGCATCAGGTTGGCGGGTGCTTTCACGACGGGAGCCGAATGGATGCTCGCCATTGGGGACGTTTCGTCCTGCTTGGACGCGAGGGAAAAGCCAATGACGATGCCGCAGGCTGCCGTTGCGGCACTCACTGCGAGGGGGGCCATGAGCCGGCGCCACCAAGGCTGGGTATCAACCGCTTCCACGCGGATCTTGCGCATGATCTGGCGGGAAAACATGGCTCCAGCCGGTTGCGGCGCTGCCTCGCCCAGCAAGGCCCAGATTTGGTCGTCGCGCTCATCGCTGGGAACCGGAGAGTTGGGGCGTGGAAATTCGGCGGACATGGCAGTTTTAACCTACGGGAGTAAAACACCGGGTGTTGTGAAAAGTTCTACAACAATCGTTCAAGGATGAAAGAAAGCGTTAGCGGGCGCGGGCTGGCCCCCAGAGATGCAGGTGAAGCCGGTCACTGAAGCGGAAGTTCAGGTCCCGGCAACTGTCGGCAAGCCATAGCCGGGTCTGGTTCAAGATCTCCGGACTGCGGCCCTCCGGCATAAAAATAGTCTGATTCCTCGGTAATTCCAGCGTTTCGATGAGATCAAGAACCTCCGCAAGGTCTTGGCGTTCGGCGATGACAAACTTCAGCCAGGTCTTGGGCGAGGCAGCAAACCAGCGCAGCACCGCCGGCTGGATCCGCAAGCTCATGTCGTTGCCCGAATTTTCCAGCTTCGGCGAGACGTTGTACTGGGTCACGTGGCGGTCCAGGGCGGGCAGGGGAAGTAGCGTTCCATTGGTCTCTACCTCCACGGCGTAAGGATCTTCCGCGGTGTTCAACAAATCCAGCAGGGCGATCCAGTCGCGCTGCTGGAGCAGCGGTTCGCCGCCGGTGAGGACCAGGCGCTTGCACGGAAGGGCCCGGACAATTCTGGCAATCTCCTCGGGCTCAATGACCGCCGTTTGCTCCCCGCGCTGATATTTCCGGTACCCCGGCTCGGCGTCGCGCTGGTGCTGCCATGGGGTATCCTCCCAGTTCCAAGTGTAATCCGTGTCGCACCAGACGCAGTGGAGGTTGCAGCGCGAGGCGCGGATGAAGATCGCCGGCGTGCCGATACTGGCACCCTCACCCTGAAGGGTGTGGAAAATCTCCGGGGAGCCATCAGGAAGTCGGGCAAGCTTCACGCCCGCAGTGATAACCGCAGATCGATAAAACGCGACCGCCAACTTGCCAAACCCGCTCTCGCGCCGCCGGGCGGGCCATGCTAACAAGCCCCATGAGCATCATCACCGGCCGCGGCGACTTGGGGGAGACCGATCTTTTGTTTGGCCGACGGATCGCAAAGACCTCCGCGCGCGTGGGCGCCATCGGTACGATTGATGAGCTCAATGCCATCCTCGGAATCGCCCGCACCAGTGGCCTTGGCGCACATGCCTCGGAGGTCGTCGATGGCATCCAGCACCGCCTGGTCCACCTGATGGGCCAGCTTGCCACCCTTTCGGGGGATGCCGAGCGCTACCACGCTGCCGGCTATGGGCGCATTGAAGCCATTGATGTGGCATGGCTTGAAGACCTGGCCCGCGGGTTGGAAGCGAGCGGCCTGAGGTTCAAGGGCTGGGCCCGCCCAGGTGCCGGCGCTCCTCCGGCCTCCGCTCAGCTCGACTTTGCCCGCGCCATCGCTCGCCGCGCCGAACGCGATGTCCGCCTGCTCGAGGAACAGGATGGCCCGGTTCCGCAAGAGTTGTTGTTGTTCCTCAACCGCCTCTCGGACCTCCTCTGGCTCATGGCCCGCCAAGCCGCCCTGGCGGACGCTTAGGCTTGCCCCGCCGCCTGTATTGGCGGACTTTCCGCCCATGATCGACCCGTCCCTGCGCTACCAGATCCTCGGAGACTCCGATCTCACCGAGCAGCAGCGGCTCGAAAAATACACCGGACCCGTCTCCTCGGACTACCTCATGCCCCACCTCAAGGCCGGCGTCCTCCTCCGCGTCGATCCCGCCCTGGACCTCCTTTCCGCCGCCATGGCCTTCATCCAGGATGACTCCTCCCAGGTCCAGCAATGGCTTTCCTCCAACACCCTCGTCCGCGCCTCACCCCACGACCTCACCCGCGGCCCCGGCGAAGTCTATACCGCCGCCGTCGTCTCGCCCTTCGTCCTCTTCCAATGAGTTGGGATGCCATGGCCCGCGTAAGGGCGAATAAACGCTTGTCCATCGGAGCCAGGCGGCAAGGGTTCTCCGGCATGAAGCCCTACCTGAAGATCGCCGAATCGACGCTGGCGGACGGAACCTACTATTCGCTGCACAAGCACGACGGGAAAATCTATTTGAAGTACAACGGCTGCGAGCTGATGAGCACGGCGCTGACCTATTCCGAGCAGCAGCTTGCCGACATCGGTTGTCAGGCACTGCTTGCGGGAGGGCCGAGGAGGCCGGCGCATCCGAGGATCCTGATCGGTGGCTTGGGATTGGGCTTCACGTTGAAACGGACGCTCGAGTTGGTCGGCAGCCCGGCGACGGTGGAAGTCGCGGAACTGATGGCTCCCTTGATTGAGTGGAACCGCACGCATCTGGTGGAATTCAACGGCCCCTTGCTGGAAGATCCGCGCACGGTGATCATCCAAGGGGATCTTTTCGACATCGTCTCCAACAAGAAGCCCGGATCCTACGACGCCTTGCTTCTGGACATCGACAACACGCCGGACGATTTGATCACGGCGGGCAACGCCCGGCTCTATTCCCCGGGGTTTCTGCAGAAACTGCGCCAGGTCATCACGCCGCAGGGCTGCATTGCCTACTGGTTGTCCGAGCCGGCTCCAAAGTTCAAGAAACTCTTGGTCAAAGCCGGCTTCGCCGTGGATGAGATCGCCTCCAAGACCCACGAACGGTCAAAACGCTCAAGGCATTGTCTGCTGCTCGCCCGCCGCAACTCGTGACGGATCCAAGGATGAACGCAGCTTCCTCGTGCGGTGGAATCAAGCGCCACGTTATCATCCGATCAATTCTGCAACGATGCGCAACAGCTACCGAACCACGCCGAATGGCCGGGCGGAAAAATAACCTGGCCGCAGAGGTGGCCGCCGCGGCGTGGCGCGACCCTAGGCCGTGGCCTGCTGTCGCAAAGCTACCGCTGTAGTCCGGCCCGCTTGCTGGCGCCCCGCGTGGCTCGGATCTATCTAACATCTCATTGCCGCCAAGGGGCAAAAAAGGGGGCAGGCACCTGCGTGCCGACCCCCCCAAGCAACAAATTGCTATCTTCTAAATGATTAGAACGCGATTCTCGCCTCGATCATGCCGCCGTGGGCCGTGAGTCCGTCACCGTCGAAGGGGACTTCGCCAAAGTAGCCAATGCCCAAGCCGATGTTTTGCGTTGCACTGAAGTTCACCCCGGCGTTGAGCACCAGAGTGCTTTTGGCGCGGTCATCAGCGGTGGTGGTGAACGTTCCCATGCCCGGAACGCCAGCGACGACGGAGCGGTCTTCGTCGGCCATGAAATCATATGCCCAGCGAGCAGAGGCATAGATTCCCACCGGCAGCGATCCGACGCCAAGGACGCTTTGCGCCTTGAGTCCTACCAACGAGCGCAACGACTCGACAGTGCGTCCTTGGATGTTGAGGAATCCGCCTGCGGCATAGTCATCCACATCCAGGTTCTGGTATTCTAGGGCCGCGACCGGACCCCATGAGAACGTTTCAGCGCCCATGGTAAATCCGCCGCCAAGCATGCCGTGCCAGCCATGAGCGTCGGATGAAGAGGAATTGTTGAACCTAAGGAAGTTCTGGTCCCCCTCTAAGTCATGGCGACCGTAGGCGAGCAGGGCATCCAAGAAGAATCCCTTGGGGCCGCCCGAGGTCAGATAGGCACCGTAGAAATCGGTCTGTGCGTCATTGTCTCCCAGACCGTTGTCCAGATCGGTTTCCGAGCGCTGGGCGAACACACCCATGGCAAATGGCCCGGCTTGGAAGTCCAAACCAATGGTCACCTGTTTGCTATCGCCGTCGACCTCATTGAGGCCGTTTTCGAAGTCGAGGCTCTCGGCGCTTCCGGCGATCCAGAAACCCCAGGTGGAATTCCGCGCTGCGGAGGCCGTCGAGTATTGCTCCTGGGCCGGAGCGATCATGCCGCCCTTCGAGTCGTACTGTGCTGGGATGGAACTCACCACTTCTTGGCTGGCGCCCCCGGCGGCGGCGGCGCGCACCATGGCCGTGTGGTTTTCAATGACACGGTTGAGGGTGTGTCCGGAGTGCAGAATCGCGTCGGTGGCAGCCACGCTGCGGGACGGATCGAGCTGGTTGATGGCCAAAGCGGCGTTGTTAGGATCGGAGTAGTCGATAAGCCCGAGATAAGCGGCAAGCGCCTCATTGCCCGGCTCCCCGGCTATGGGCAGCAGGGTGTTGAGATACTGGGCGACTTGTCCGCCATTGCCGCTGAGCCCGGCAACTGCCTCGTAATCGTGATCCACATCAACGAAGATGTCGCCATCGACGTTGTTGGAGGTCAGCGTCACCGAGCTGGACACAAAGCGCTGCCCATCGATGGAGAATGCCGCGCTGTCGAAGTTGTCGGGGCCAATGGCACCGTTGTTTTCAATCACCAGATAACTGCCGTCCTGAATGGGAGCGAGCAGCGAGGTGGGCCGCAACTGCACTTCGCTGCCTGCGGCAATGTTCAGGTCGCCGTTGACAACCAATAGGTCGGCCGCACTGGTGAACGGATTGATGTCGGCGCGATACACCGAGCCGGCGGCAAAGTTCAACTCGCCACTGATGGCCATCGTGCCAACTTCGTTGGGCGCGCCGGGGCTGATCGCGCCCCCGTCTTGGATGTTGATCTGGGTAACATTCCAAGTGCCGCCGCCGCCGAGTTCTCCGCTGGTCACGTTGATCGTGTCGCCGGTGTAGCCGTCCAGCGCGTAAAATCCGCCGCCGCTAAGCGCCAGGGTCTGGATGTTCACCAGGCCATCAATCAGCGCGGTGCCGCTGCCGGTCTTGGTTCCCGTCTCGATGCCAAGAATGTCCCCGTTCAGGGTGCTCTCTCCGTCAAAGTTCAGGGTGTCGGTCCCGTCGCCGCCATCAAGGTTGCCGTTGATCGTGCCGCCGTTGATGTTGAAGGTGTCATTGCCGGTCCCGGTTTGGATGGCCGTGCCGCCGGTTCCGGTGATGGTTCCGGCATTGGTAACGGTGTTGGCACCGTTGCCAGTGATGATTCCAAAGGTGCCGCCGCTGATGGTGCCGCCCGCGCTGTTGGTCACTGTCGCGTTTTCATCCAGATCAATCGCGCTGCTCGTGCCGGAGATCGTCCCGCTGTTGGTCAGCGTCGTGTTGCTGCCCGCCAGCAACCCTTCACCGGCCAAGCCGCTGATGGTGCCCGTGTTGGTAAGCGTCCCGATCTGTGCAGCCCCGAGATCACCATTGATCCCGCGCGCCCCGGAAATCGTGCCGCTGTTGGTTAGTGCCGTTAAGTTCGCTCCGTTGATGATATTCAAGCCGCTCAATGTCGCATCCGATGCTCCAAGTGTGCCAGCATTCGTCACGCTATAGTCATTGGCGCTGATAGTTAGCGGGCTGCCGTTTGGTCCCACGTTTCCCGTGGCGATGACTCCGGAGCTCACATTCACCGTGTAGGGTCCAACAAACCCGGCGTCGCCAATATAGCTGTCCGCTCCGCTGCTGGTGATGATCAGGTTGCCGTCGCCGCTTGACGCATTCACCGTCGCCGCCTGCCCGCTGCTCATTGTCGCCAAGGCCATCCCGGCAATCGCGACGCGCATCGTGCTCTTCGAACGGGGCTGGAACATGCGTGTGGCATTCCTTCTGTTACGTTGTTTCATGTATGATTGAGTTGGTTTTGTTCGGGCTGTTTCTGCCGCGTCGTAATCTAGATGGCACATTACCCGGGTCAAATTTCCGCTAACACTTTTTTGAATATTTTGTTGCCATGGAGGAAATACAATCAAGGCATGTTGATGGTCCGGCTCGTTAGGCGGCGCGCTTGCTGTATATATATATCTGATCGTCAGTTTGATACGCTTTCGCTGGGGGGCGGGGCTCCTAGTGGCTCTCCCGGTTGGCTGGTGTGAGCCGCAGGCCACCATGGGCTGCCGCTGCCCCGCACACCCACACACCCACACACCCACACACCCACACACCCACACACCCACACACCCGCACACCCGCACACCCGCACACCCGCACACCCGCACACCCGCACACCCGCACACCCGCACACCCGCACACCCGCACACCCGCACAACCGCACACCCGCACACCCGCACACCCGCACACCCGCACACCTGCACAACCGCACACCTGCACAACCAC
>Ga0136639_10000186_pt1 | contig 19622 bp, 20 predicted proteins | sample AntDrymUQ8592106_2_FD_113739 | JGI IMG/M metagenome (GOLD analysis project Ga0136639, IMG submission 113739) | Polar desert sand microbial communities from Dry Valleys, Antarctica - metaG UQ859 (21.06) | ecosystem: Environmental > Terrestrial > Soil > Desert | place: Antarctica: Dry Valley...
AACTCCAAGGTGGTCCTCACCCACGACGTCGCCCAGCGCGACAACCTGCGCGTCGGGCGCCACGACGGGGTGGTGGCGGTCATCGAGAAGCTCAAGGGCCACCCGCTCTTCGCCCACGTCACCCTGACCCGCTCCGAGCGCTCGCCGATCGCGGCGCTGGTCACGGAGATGCTGGAGAGCGTCACCGCCTGACCGACCGCGAGGACGCCTCGTCCGCTGTGCCCCCTGGGCCTTCTGGGCCCCCTGAGTCCACTGTGACTCAGGGGGCCCAGTGTGGCCGGGGTCTCGTCAGATTTCTCCCCGATCGGGTGGTTTGGGTTTGCACACCCCTGACTGTTCCTGCAAGGTGGTTCGAGATCATTTCGTGACCTTCGGGGGCGCGTCGGTCGCCCCGTGTCACCCGCCCGTGTCGTCTACCTCTGGACTCATCCTCTGTGTCGAAGCACGTCAAGCACGTCCCCAAGCACCGCGGCCCCGTCTCTCGACCCGGTATGGCCCCTGCCGTCGTGCAGGCGCCTCGCAAGGCCCTGCGCACGACGTTGATCCTGACCTCGGTCGCCGTCGCGGCCACCGGGGCGACGGTCTCGACAGGCTTGCTGACCCAGTCGCCCGCGGTCTCGGCCAGTGCCGACGACCTCACGGTCGACCTTCCCGTCGCCGCTGCTGCTGCGCCCCCGCGTGAGACGACCCGAAGCTCGGTGAGCGAGGAGAGCCTCGAGAAGCGCAGCGCGGAGGTCTCGCGCTCCGACCGGCGTCAGGTGCTCGACCCCATCAAGGAGGCCGAGCTGCTGCAGTCGGAGGGCACCACGCTCACCCGCACCGAGGACCTCTCCGACAACGACCCGCGTGACATCGGCCGTGCGCTCCTGGCGGAGTTCGGCTTCTCTTCCGACCAGTTCGGCTGCCTCGACTCGCTGTGGACCCGCGAGTCCGGCTGGAACATCTACGCCGACAACCCGAGCTCGTCGGCGTACGGCATCCCGCAGTCGCTGCCCGGCTCCAAGATGGCGTCAGCCGGCTCCGACTGGGCGACCAACCCGGTCACGCAGATCCGCTGGGGCCTGGGCTACATCCAGGACCGCTACGGCAGCCCGTGCGGCGCCTGGGGCCACAGCGAGTCCAACGGCTGGTACTGACGGGGACCGGACATGAAGATGTCACCGGTCGGGGCTGACGGGTAACCGGCTGTCAGTCGGTTTCGCACTCCGGCATCGCCGCCAGGTCCTGGTCGTCGTTTGACGCCGAGTCTCCCGGGAGATCATCATCGCCGTATGACGATGATAAAGGCGGACGGGGAGCAATCGGTCGAACAGGTTGAGCACGCCGAGGGTGGCGGCCTTGCGGCAGCAGCGTGTCTGTTCCACGGGTTCTCCGATCCCTCACGCATCTCGATCCTGCAGCACCTCGCGCTGGGTGAGCACCGTGTCGTTGACGTGACTGCCCACCTGGGGCTTGCTCAGTCGACGGTCTCCCAGCACCTGGCCTGCCTCCGCGACTGCGGTCTCCTCACAGCCCGGCCTGAGGGACGCGCAACCGTCTACTCGCTCAACCACGCTGATGCACTCATGGACCTCTGGTCGGCGGCTGAACGGCTCCTTGCCCTCACCGGCGACCGCGTGGCTTTGTGCGCCAACCACGGCACCGACACCCTGCCCGTCAGCGCCCGCACGAACGCGGAAGACCTCCCGTGACGCCCCACGCCCACGACATCGCGGTCAGCCCCGGGGACAGGGTCAGGTACGGACGCCGGGCCCAGCTGCTTGCCGGAGCTTCGGTGACCTACAACGTCATCGAAGCCATCATCGCCATCTCCGCCGGACTCGTTGCCGGCTCTGTTGCGCTGGTCGGGTTCGGTCTTGATTCCATCGTCGAGGTGTCCTCCGGCCTCATCATCCTGTGGCAGTTTCGCCACCCGCTTCCGGAGTCACGCGAGAAGACTGCGCTACGGCTGATGGCGCTCTCCTTCTTCGGGCTCGCCGCCTACGTCACCTTCGAATCGGTCCGATCCCTTGTCGCCGGCAGTGAACCGGACCCCTCGGTCGTCGGCATCGCCTTGTCCGCTGTGTCGCTCGCGGTCATGCCGTTCTTGTCGTGGGCGCAACGGCGCACCGGGCGCGCACTGGGCTCGAACGCTGTCGTCGCTGACTCCACCCAAACCCTGCTCTGCACCTACATGTCAGCCGTCCTCCTGGTCGGACTGGTCTTCAACGCCACCCTGGGTTGGTCCTGGGCTGACCCCGTCGCGGGGCTCGTCATCGCCGCTATCGCAATCAAGGAGGGGCGTGATGCCTGGCGGGGCGAGGGTTGCTGCGGATCCATCAGCAGCGGTCAGGGAGAGGCGCCGGCAGACGGTTGCGGTTGCGGTTGCGGCGGCGGATGTTGCTCGCCCGATGCTGTGGGGAATCCCAACGTCGGCGTCGAGTCGTCACCCTGAGGTGTTCGACATAGGCGCCGTCGGCCTCAGCGGCTGATGAGCAGGTAGCGCTCGTCGGTGATCGGGCCGCCCCAGTAGACGTCCTCGGGCAGCAGCCGCACCTCGACGTGGTCGCGCTGCGCACCCACCAGTGCTGCGCAGTCGTCAGCACCGATGCCACCGCCGGTGTGCCACCGACCCTCGACCAGCACCAGCCGCCCGCGCGGTCGCAGCAGCGAGATCCAGCGGCGGAGCACCGTGGCCGGGTCGGGCAGCGCCCAGAGCACGTGCCGCACGAGCACCACGTCGACCGACCCCTCGTCGTACGGCGGGTCCCCGACGTCCGCGACCACGACCTCCACGTCGAGCCCGGCAGCCGCGTGCTTGGCCCGGGCGGCGTCGACCATGGCGGGCGAGAAGTCGAGCCCACGGACCCGGTGGCCGTCCTGCGCGAGCAGCGCCGACAGCGTGCCGGTGCCGCAGCCGAGGTCGACGACGTCGCTGGGCGTCGGGGTCAGGTGCTCGCGGAGCAGGCTGCGCCACGCCTCCCGGGTGACGGGGTCGCCCAGGCCGTGGTCGGGCTCCTGGTCGAACGTGGCGGCCTCGGCGTCCCAGAAGTCGCGCTCGCTCACTGGTCCACCATCGTCGTGTCGACGTTCTCCGATAGGGCGTCGATGCACCCCGGGTGCCACCAGGTCACTGCCCTGCTCGCTTGACGCCGAGGACGTCCACGATGAGATCTGCAGGAGCTGGTGGTTGCCCGGGACGTGTGGACCGTCGATAGGGCTGTGCGCCAAGGCTGGAGCATCTGGCTGCGAGCGCCGATCAGTGAGCGAACCGGCAAACACGTCCCGGCACCAACGACACCCGAACCATCACAAGATGAGGGTGCCTCCCCACTGGGTCTAGCAGCGAGGAGGCTGACGTGAAGTCTGCCACCAACACACCTAACACCGCACTGCCCGAGTCCCCACCCAACGACGTGACCGCGGGCGTGGACTGGGCCCGCGACGACCACGCCGCATGCATCGTGGACGGTCGCGGCCGCAAGGTCGCAGCAATCATGGTCGAGCACACCACCGCCGGTCTGCACGACCTTGTCACCTTCCTGGGCCGCCACGGCGCCGGCGAGGTCGCCATCGAACGCCCCGACGGGCCCGTCGTCGACACCCTCCTGGCTGCTGGTCTGACCGTGGTCGTGATCAGCCCGAACCAGGTCAAGAACCTGCGCGGGCGCTACGGATCGGCCGGCAACAAGGACGACCGGTTCGACGCCTACGTCCTTGCCGACACTTTGCGCACCGACCGTGCCCGGCTGCGGCCGCTGGTTCCCGACACCGAGCCGACTATCGCGCTGCGTCGGGCCTGTCGAGCGCGCAAGGACCTGGTCAAGCACCGTGTCGCTGCGGCCAATCAACTCCGTGCGCACCTGCGCAACGTCTTCCCCGGCGCGGTCGGCCTGTTCGCCGACATCGACTCCGAGATCACCTTGGCGTTCCTGACCCGCTTCACCACCCAGGACTGCGCCGACTGGCTCACGCCCAAGCGCTTGGGCCAGTGGCTGGCCAAGCAGGGCTACAGCGGCCGCACCGACCCTGCGGTACTGCACCAGCGACTGCTGGACGCGGCCCGCGGAGCGAGCGGTGAACACGCCACCAGCCAGGCGCACATCACCGCCAGCTACGTGGCGCTGTTGCGGACCCTGCTGGAGCAGATCAAGGCCCTCGCCGACCAGATCGACCGCCAGCTCGAGGCCCACACCGACGCGCACATCTTCACCAGCCTGCCCCGCTCCGGTCGCGTCCGAGCCGCCCGCCTGCTCGGCGAGATCGGCGACTGCCGCGCCAGGTTCCCCACCCCGGAATCGCTGACCTGTCTGGCCGGTGCAGCACCCTCGACCCGCCAGTCCGGGAAGCTGCGCGCCGTCGGCTTCCGATGGGCCTGCGACAAGCAGCTGCGCGACGCCGTAGTCGACTTCGCCGCCGACACCCGACTGGTCAATCCTTGGGCAGCCGACCTCTACGACCGCGCCAGAGCACGCGGCCACGACCACGCCCACGCCGTACGAATCCTCGCCCGCGCCTGGCTCCACATCATCTGGCACTGCTGGCAAGACGGCGTCGCCTACGACCCCGCCAAACACCGCGCACTCCAGCGATTCCTCACCAGCCCAGACCAGGCGGCTTGACATAGGGCTTCTCATCGGGCCACGAAGACGGTGACGTGCCCGGCGTACTCCCGGGGGCCGTCGAAGTGCGGCAGGTCCCAGGCGACCGGCTCCTGCGAGGTGTGCAGGTAGGCGACGGCCGCGAACGTGCCTCCAGGTCGCAGCACGCGGCGGACCTCGGCGAGCCCCTGGTGCAGGTCGCTCACGTGGTAAAGCATCCACATCGCCGCGACCACGTCGAACGAGTCGTCGGGGAAGGGGAGAGACTGCGTGTCGGCGACGTGCGCGGTGATGCCGCGGACGGCGGTCAGCTCGACCAGTCGCTCGAACTGGTCGATCGCGACCAGGTCGAGCTCCGGCAGCGTGGCTGCGACCCGCGCGGCGAAGGCGCCGGTCCCGCAACCGACCTCGAGCATCCGCGCAGGCGCGGCATCGACGATCGCCTCGAGAGCCACGCCGGCCGGGTCACGGCCGGCGGGCGTCGGTCGCCACACCGACAATCGGGTCTGCAGGTTGCTCTCCGAGGCGTACTGGCGGCGGACGGCGTCCGGCTCGTGCATGGAGGTCACGGATGGGTCATCCCTTCGAGATCGAGTGCGGCGTCGAGCTGGGCCTCGGTGAGGTCACCGCGCTCGACGTGTCCCCGAGCTATCACGGTCTCGCGGATCGTCGCCCCCTCGGCCAGCGCCTGCTTCGCGATGGCGGCGGCGGCCTCGTAGCCGACGTACTTGTTGAGCGGGGTGACCACCGAGGGCGACGACGCGGCGTAGCGACGCATGCGCTCGGCGTCGGCCCGGATGCCGTCGACGCAGCGCTCGGCGAGCAGCGTCATCGAGGTCGACAAGATGCGGATGGACTCCAGCAGGTTGCGGGCCATCACGGGCATCGCGACGTTGAGCTCGAAGCTGCCGCTCGCGCCGGCGATGGTGAGCACCGTGTCGTTGCCGATCACCTGCGCGCAGACCATCAGGGTCGCCTCGGGCAGCACCGGGTTGACCTTGCCGGGCATGATGCTCGACCCCGGCTGGAGGTCGGGCAGGTGGATCTCGGCGAGACCCGTGGTCGGCCCCGAGGACATCCAGCGCAGGTCGTTGCAGATCTTGGTGAGGCCGACCGCGATGGTGCGCAGCACGCCGCTGAGCTCGACCAGCGAGTCGCGGGTGCCCTGGGCCTCGAAGTGGTTGCGTGCCTCGGTGAAGTCCTCACCGGTCAGCTCGTTGAGCTCGCCGATCGCCCCGGCCGCGAAGCCCTCGGGGGTGTTGATGCCCGTGCCGACGGCGGTGCCCCCGAGCGGCAGCTCCCGCACGCGCGGCAGCACCGACTCGAGGCGTTCGGTGCCGTAGCGGACGGTGGCGGCATAGCCGCCCAGCTCCTGGCCGAGCATCACCGGGGTCGCGTCCATCAGGTGCGTGCGACCCGACTTCACCAGACCGGCGAACTCCCGAGCCTTGGCGTCGAGGCTCGTCTCGAGCACACCCAGCGCCGGGAGCAGGTCGCCGACGACGGCGAGGGTCACCGCGACGTGGATGGCGGTGGGGAAGGTGTCGTTGCTCGACTGGGACGCGTTGACGTGGTCGTTGGGGTGGACCTCGACACCGGCGCGGGCAGCCAGCGAGGCGATGACCTCGTTGGCGTTCATGTTGGAGCTGGTGCCCGACCCCGTCTGGAAGACGTCGATGGGGAAGTGCTCGTCGTGCTCGCCCCCGGCGACCTCGGCTGCGGCGTCGCGGATGGCCCCCGCCTGCTCTGCGGTGAGGACGTCGAGGCGCTCGTTGGTGGCCGCGGCGGCGGATTTCACCAGCGCCAGCGCCTCGATCATCCGGCGTTCCAGCCGGGTGCCGCTGATCGGGAAGTTCTCCACCGCACGCTGGGTCTGGGCCCGCCAGAGCGCCTCACGCGGGACGCGGACCTCGCCCATGGAGTCGTGCTCGATCCTGACGTCGTTCGTTGAGTCGCTCACCCCTCCACGCTACCCATCGCTCGCTCCAGCGCATGCCCGCCGTCGTCGTCAGCCGCTGACCCGCGCGACGTAGAGCCAGTAGTGCTCCTGGCGGGTCCCGAGCAGGACCTCGAGCGGATGCGCTTCGCTGGCACCGAAGACGTCCTCGAGCGCGGCAGCCAGGGCCGGCGCCTCGTCCGCCGACCAGATGGCCAGCACCCCGCCCGCCCGGAGGACGGCCCGGCACGCTCTCAGCAGCGGGGGAGCGTAGAGCGCGGCGTTGGCCTCGTGGACCAGGTGGCCCGGGCCGTTGTCGACGTCGAGGAGCACCAGGTCGTAGGTCGCGGGGTGCGCCTCGGCCAGCGCGACCGCGATGTCGGCGACCACGACGTGCACCCGCTCGTCGGCCAACAGCCCCGGACCGTGCGCGATGGTGCCGTCGCGCATCCAGCCGACCAGCGCGTCCTCGATCTCGACCACCGCGCACCGCTCCACCCGGTGGTCGGCGAGCACCTCGTGCATGGTGAATCCCAGACCGAGCCCACCGACCACGACGGCACGGGGCTCCTCGACCAGGGCCAGGGCAGCCGTCGCGAGGGATCGCTCGGTGCTCACCTCGACGGTGTCCATGACGAACACGCCGTTGGCCCGCAGCTCCAGCGCGGCCGGTCCGTCCTCAGGTCGCCGCTCCCGCAGCACCAGCTCGCCGCGCTCGGACGTGGCGCGCGCGATCTCGACGTAGTCCACCGGCCCAGTCTCGCCCCTCCCGGGGTTGGTGCGGCCCGAGGGGTGGTGGCGGAGGCGAGCTCAGTCGAAGATCTCGCTGAGCCAGCTCTCCTTGCGCTTCTTCTTGTAGGACCCCTGCTGGTAGCCCTGCTGGTAACCCTGACGGGGCTGCTCGTAGGTGTCGTAGCGGTCCCGGTCCCGGTCCCGGTCCCTGTCCCTGTCCCTGTCCCTGTCGTGGGACTGCTGCGGGGGAGCAGCGGGTGCCGGGGCGGCGGGCGGCACCTGGGTGCTCAGCGAGCGGTCGATGATCTTGTCCAGCTCACCTCGGTCGAGCCAGACGCCGCGGCAGGTCGGGCAGTAGTCGATCTCGATGCCGCTGCGCTCGCTCATGACCAGGGTTGTCTCGTCGGTAGGGCACTGCATGGGTGGTCTCCTGTCGTCACAGGCTCAACGTGCGGGTGGCGCTGGGGGTTCCTGGGTACCGTCGCCATGACCGCACCACACGACGCCGATCCCAGGAGCGCCCATGGACTCGACCGAGCAGCGCCCGGACCAGAACGACGAGCACGCGGACGAGCAGTCCGAGGGCCAGGTCTCCGAGGTCGGCGCCATGGACCCGGCCGACGCGGACACCCCGATCTCCGACGACCAGTCGGTCGCCGGCTCCCCGAGCGACGAGAGCGGCCGCCCCGACGAGGGCCCGACCGGCCCCAACTCCGCCCCCGACCACGATCACGAGCCTCACGGGTAGGGGTACGTCGAGTGACGCCGATGGCAGGTTTCCAGCACCTGGGAACCTGCAGTTGGTGTCACTCGACGCCCACTACTCCGCCGAGCGGACCCGGATGCCGGAGATCGGCACGGTGACCGTGCCGGAGGGGTCGGTGAAGAAGTCGTTGCCCTTGTCGTCGACGACGATGAAGGCTGGGAAGTCCTCGACCTCGATCTTCCAGACCGCCTCCATCCCCAGCTCCTCGTACTCCAGCACCGACACCGAGCGGATGCAGTCCTGGGCCAGGCGTGCGGCCGGGCCGCCGATCGAGCCGAGGTAGAAGCCGCCGTGGCTGACGCAGGCCTCGGTCACCACCTTGGACCGGTTGCCCTTGGCCAGCATCACCATCGAGCCACCGGCTGCCTGGAACTGATCGACGTAGGAGTCCATCCGTCCGGCCGTCGTGGGACCGAAGGAGCCGGAGGCCATGCCGTCGGGCGTCTTGGCCGGGCCGGCGTAGTAGACCGGGTGGTCCTTGAGGTACTGCGGCATCTCCTCGCCTGCGTCGAGGAGCTCCTTGATCTTGGCGTGCGCGATGTCGCGAGCCACCACGAGCGGTCCGGTGAGCGAGAGCCGGGTCTTGACCGGGTGCTGCGAGAGCGTGGCGAGGATGTCGGCCATCGGCTGGTTGAGGTCGATCGGGACGACCTCACCGCCGGCGATGTCGTCGGCAACGCCGGCGTCGGGCATGTAGTGCGCCGGGTCGGTCTCGAGCTGCTCGAGGAAGACGCCCTCGGCGGTGATCTTGCCGAGCGCCTGGCGGTCGGCCGAGCACGAGACTGCGATAGCGACGGGGCACGAGGCGCCGTGGCGGGGGAGCCGTACGACCCGCACGTCGTGGCAGAAGTACTTGCCGCCGAACTGCGCGCCGATCCCGAAGGACTGCGTGAGCTTGAAGACCTCCTCCTCCAGCTCCACGTCGCGGAAGCCGTGGGCATCCATCGACCCGGAGGTCGGGAGGTGGTCGAGGTAGTGAGCCGAGGCGTACTTCGCGGTCTTGAGCGCGAACTCCGCCGAGGTGCCACCGATGACGATCGCCAGGTGGTACGGCGGGCAGGCGGCCGTGCCGAGCGAGCGGATCTTCTCGTCGAGGAACTCCAGCATCCGCTGCGGGTTCAGGACGGCCTTGGTCTCCTGGAACAGGAAGGACTTGTTGGCCGAGCCACCGCCCTTGGCCATGAAGAGGAACTTGTACTCGGGGGCTTCCTTGCCGTCCTTGACGGGGGAGGGCGTCGAGTAGAGCTCGATCTGCGCCGGCAGGTTGGTGCCGGTGTTCTTCTCCTCCCACGTCGTGAGCGGTGCGAGCTGGGAGTAGCGCAGGTTCAGCAACGTGTAGGCGTCGTAGACGCCCCGGCTGATCGCTTCCCCGTCGTCGACACCGGTCAGCACGCCCTCGGACTTCTTTCCCATCACGATCGCCGTGCCGGTGTCCTGGCACATCGGCAGCACGCCGCCGGCGGAGATGTTCACGTTCTTGAGCAGGTCGAGCGCCACGAAACGGTCGTTGCCGGATGCCTCGGGATCGTCGATGATCTTGCGCAGCTGGGCGAGGTGCGCCGGACGCAGGTAGTGGCTGATGTCGTGCATCGCCTCCGACGTCAAGCGCTGGATCGCCTCGGGGTCGACCGTGAGGAACGTCCGCCCGCCCGCCTCGAACGTCGAGACGCCCTCGGTCGTGATCAGCCGGTAGGGCGTCTCGTCCCCCTCCGGCTCGGGACCGATCGGGAGGAGGTCGGAGTAGCGGAACTCAGGGCCAGTGCTCACGAGACGCAAGACTACGAGGTCGCATCCTGGGCGGCGCCGCGCCCGGGAGTGGTGGTGGCCGTGCGGGGCAGATGGTGCTGGCTCGACGCATGCCCCGGGGCATCGGATCGGGCCCGACGCGGCTGTCGAACGTTCACCGGTGCTCTCCCCGGAGGCCACGACCGAGTAGCGTCCGAGTCACACGGTCCCGCAAAGGTCCGCAGGCGCGACGTCGCGCTCGTCTTGAGGAGGACTCATGAAGCCCATCACCTCGTTGGTGTCCGTAGTGGCACTGATCTCGACCGCAGCCCTCGCGGGGTGCGCCCCGCCGGAGGACAACTCCAGCGACTCAGCCGGCAGCTCCGATGCAGCCTCGGCCACATCCGTCGCCGACTTCGGCACCATGGATGACCTGATCGCCGCAGCGCAGGAGGAGGGCGAGCTCAACGTCATCGCCCTGCCGCCCGACTGGGCCAACTACGCCGAGATCATCTCGACGTTCGCGGACAAGTACGACATCAAGGTCAACTCCGCGCAGCCCGACGCAGCCAGCCAGGACGAGATCAACGCGGCCGACCAGCTCAAGGGCACCGACCGCGCGCCGGACGTCTTCGACCTCGGTCAGTCGGTGGCGCTGGCCAACACCGACATGTTCGCGCCCTACAAGGTCGAGACCTTCGACTCGATCCCCGAGGAGTTCAAGGACGCCGACGGCACCTACGTCAACGACTACGGCGGCTTCATGTCCGTGGGCTACGACTCGACCGTGGTGCCCGAGATCGACTCGCTCGAGGACCTGCTGGGCCCCGAGTTCAAGGGCAAGGTCGCCCTCAACGGTGACCCGACGCAGGCCGGTGCCGCGTTCAGCGGTGTCGTGATGGCTTCGGTCGTCAACGGTGGCTCCGTCGACGACATCGCCCCCGGTGTCGAGTTCTTCAAGAAGCTGAAGGCCGCGGGCAACTTCTTGCCCGTCGACCCGACCGCCGCGACGATCGAGTCGGGCCAGACCCCGGTCGTCATCGACTGGGACTACCTCAACGCTGCCGAGGCCACCAACGTCGAGGGCTGGATGAGCTATGTCCCGGCCGAGGCGCCGATCGCGGGCTACTACTTCCAGGCCATCAATGCCGACGCGCCGCACCCCGCTGCTGCGCGCCTGTGGCAGGAGTTCCTCTTCAGCGACGAGGGCCAGAACCTCTGGCTCGCGGGCGGTGCACGCCCCGTGCGTGCCGAGGCGATGGCTGAGGCCGGCACGCTCGACCAGGAGCTCTACGATGCTCTCCCCGAGGTGGCCGGCGAGCCGATCATCCCGACCAACGAGCAGACCGAGCTGATGGCTGCCTACCTCGCGGACAACTGGGCGAAGGCCATCTCCTGAGCATGAGACAGCTGTGATGAGCCGATGACCAGCACTGCACCGCTGGCCCCGGCGGCACCGGACAGCAAGCCCGGGAGGGGCCGACGCCTGAGCGTCGGCCCCTCCTGGGGGCTGTTGCCGTTCCTGGTCTTCATCGGCATCTTCCTGCTCATCCCGACGGTCACGGTGGTGGTCGGGGCCTTCCAGAACGAGGCCGGTGGCTTCTCGCTGGAGAAGGTCCAGGCCCTGGGCGGTGACACTCCGCTGCGGGCGTTGCGCCAGAGCATCGTGCTGTCCTTCACCTCGGCCCTGGTCGGCGCTGTGCTCGGCGCGCTCCTGGCCTACCTGGTCGTCACCGCACCGCCCTCGAGCATCCTGCGTCGCGCGGTCACGTCCATCTGCGGCGTGCTCGCCCAGTTCGGCGGGGTCACCCTGGCCTTCGCCTGGATCGCCACCCTGGGGTTCTCCGGTCTGCTGACCGACCTGATGGCCAACGCCTTCGGCACCGACCCCAACGGCTCGAGCTGGCTCTACGAGCTGCCCGGCCTGATCCTCGTCTACTCCTACTTCCAGATCCCCCTCATGGTCATCGTCTTCCTCCCGGCCCTCGAGGGCCTGCGTCCACAGTGGCGCGAGGCGGCGGTCAACCTCGGTGCGACCACCAGCCAGTACTGGCTGCAGGTCGCGTTCCCCCTGCTGCGCCCGGCCTTCCTCGGATCCGCGCTGCTGCTCTTCGCCAACGCCTTCGCCGCCTACGCCACGGCCGCTGCGCTGGTCAGCCAGGGCGCGCCGATCACGCCACTGCTGATCCGCTCCGCGCTCACCAGCGAGGTCGTGCTCGGTCAGGCCAACTTCGGCTTCGCCCTCGCGCTCGAGATGATCGTCGTGGTCGCGATCGTGATGGGCCTCTACGCCTGGCTGCTGCGACGTACGTCGAGGTGGCTGGGGTGAGCGGCGCCTGGGTGTGGCGGGTGAGCCGGTGGCTGCTGCTGCTCGCGTTCGCGGCGTTCTTCCTGCTGCCGCTGGTGGCCCTTCTCGACTTCAGCACGGCCGTCCCTCGCACCGGCGGACGCACGGGCGCGGCCTGGCAGAGCCTTCTCGAGGACCCCCAGATGACAGCGGCGATCAAGACGTCGCTGCTGCTGGCGCTCTTCACGGTCATCGGCATGGTGGTGCTGCTGGTGCCCACGATGATCTGGGTCAAGCTGCGGGTGCCACGCGCCACGCGGCTGGTGGAGTTCCTCTGCCTGCTTCCCCTGACGATCCCGGCCCTGGTGATCGTTGTCGGCATCAAGAACGTCTATGCATGGGTGACCTACCTGGTGGGTGACTCCGCGATGACGCTGACCTTCATCTACGTCGTCCTGGTGCTGCCCTACGCCTACCGCTCGATCGACGCCGCGCTCTCCTCGATCGATGCCCGGACCCTCTCGGAGGCTGCTCGCTCGCTGGGTGCCGGCTGGTTCACCGTGATCACCCGGGTGATCACCCCCAACATCTGGCCCGGTGTCCTGGGCGGTGCGTTCATCTCGGTCGCGCTGGTCCTGGGGGAGTACACCGTCTCCTCGCTGCTCAACTACGAGACCCTGCCTGTCGTCATCGTGCTGCTCAGCAAGAGCGATGCACCCCAGTCGATGGCGGCCTCGCTCGCCTCGATCCTGTTCGCCGCTGCGCTGCTGGTCGTGCTGTCGTTCCTCGACCGCCGTCGGCGCACGCCCGGAGGAAAGTAGATGTCCGTGAGCCAGAGCAACCCCTCGAGCGCGTCGAGCACAGCCTCGGCCGGCCTTGCCGTCGAGATGACGGGGCTGCTGCGCACCTACGGCTCCGTCAACGCGCTCGACGGCCTCGACCTGCACCTCGACCCGGGGGAGATGGTCGTGCTGCTCGGTCCCTCGGGCTGTGGCAAGACCACCGCGCTGCGGATCCTGGCCGGTCTCGAGCGGCAGGACGCCGGCACGATCAGCGTCGGTGGTCGCGACCTGAGCCACGTGCCTGCCAACAAGCGCGACATGGGCATGGTCTTCCAGGCCTACAGCCTCTTCCCGCACCTGACGGTCCTCGACAACGTCGCCTTCGGGCTCAAGCTGCGTGGACGCTCCCGCAAGGACCGTCGTCAGCGAGCCGGCGACATGCTCGACCTCGTCGGGCTGGGGGAGCAGAAGGCGCGCTACGCCCACCAGCTCTCCGGTGGCCAGCAGCAGCGCGTGGCGCTCGCCCGCGCCCTCGCCATCGAGCCTGCTGTGCTGCTGCTCGACGAGCCGCTCTCGGCCCTCGACGCCAAGGTGCGCGTCCAGCTGCGTGACGAGATCCGTCGGGTCCAGATGGACGTGGGCACCACGACGCTCTTCGTCACCCACGACCAGGAGGAGGCGTTGGCGATCGCCGACCGGGTCGGCGTGATGAACGCAGGTCGCCTCGACCAGATCGCGCCTCCCTCCGAGCTCTACTCCAGCCCCGCGACCCGCTTCGTCGGCGAGTTCGTCGGGCTGAGCAACCGCATCCCGGCCCGGGTCGAGGGCGAGGTCGCGCACGTCCTCGACGCACGCCTCCCGGTGCTGGCCGGCTCGGCGGCCGGAGCCGGTCTCGCGCTGGTGCGACCCGAGTCGGTCTCCCTGGTGCCTGACGAGGAGGGCCACGCGAAGGTCGCCACCATCGCGTTCCTCGGACCGGTCTCGCGCGCCACGGTCACGCTCGACGACGGCACGCTGGTGCTGGCCCAGCTCGACAGCGCTGCTGCCGCCGGCCTCGTTGTCGGCGGTCGGGTCCGGTTGGAGATCACCCCGTCACCCGTGCTGGTGGTCGGCGCCTGACATGACCGGGGAGCCCGCAGGCGATCCGGCGCGGATGCGCGTCTCCGACGCTCAGCGTCACGAGGTGGCCGAGCTGCTGCGCGAGGCGGCAGGTGACGGCCGCATCGACCTCCGCGAGCTCGACGAGCGGCTCGAGGCGACGTTCGCGGCCACGACCTGGGCCGACCTGGTGCCGATCACCGACGACCTGCGACCCCCGCCCTCCACGCCGGTGGTGCCAGCGCCGGTCCCCACTCGGCCCGGATCGGTCGCTCCCGCGGAGCGCGGGCTCGCGATCCTGAGTGGCTTCGAGCGGTCAGGTGCGTGGACGGTGCCCGAGCGGCTGACCCTGCTGTGCGTCCTGGGCCGAGCCGACCTCGACCTGCGCCAGGCGTCGTACGCCGCCGACGAGGTGGTCATCACCGTCCACGCGATCATGGGGGGCGCCTCGATCGTGGTCGGACCACGCACGCGCGTGATCATGGAGGGGACCGGCGTCATGGGCAGCCACGTCGGCCCGTCGGGGCTGGTGGCTGCCGAGCTCGACGACTCCTCGCCCACGCTGCGCGTCCGAGGCGTGGCCATCTGGGGCGGGGTCTCGGTGGAACGCAAGCACGGCTGACCCGGAGACCGGATCAGCCGTGCCTGGTGAGCGGTCAGCCCTCCTGGGGGGCGCTCTCCGCGACCGGCGTCACGCGACCGGCATGCTCGTGGTCGATGGTGAGGTTCTCACCGGTGCTGGGGTCGAAGAGGTGCATCTTGGTCGTGTCGACCCAGATCTCGGCCTCGTCGCCCGCGGCGACCATGCTCGAGCCGTCGAGCGAGATGACCAGCTGGGTGCGCAGCGACTCCCCGTCGAGATCGCGCTCGAGCTGCTGGAGCTGCTTCTGCACCTCCGGAGGAGCCTCGAACGGGATGTAGGCGAAGGCCTCGCTGCCCAGCCACTCCACCACCTCGACCGTGGCCTTGAAGGTGGAGCCGGAGCGCTTCTTCGACTCCTCCACGACGGAGGCGTCCTCGAAGGCCTCGGGGCGGATGCCGGCGATCAGCAGGCCGTGACCGGCAGCCTTCTCGGCCTTGTCGGCCGGGATCTCCACGGTGCCGAACGGCAGCTCCACCGAGGTGCCCTCGACCTTGGCCGGCAGGAAGTTCATCGGCGGGGAGCCGATGAAGCCGGCGACGAAGAGGTTGCCCGGGTTGGAGTAGAGCTCGCGAGGAGTGGCCAGCTGCTGCAGGATGCCGCGCTTGAGGACGGCGACGCGGTCGCCCAGGGTCATCGCCTCGATCTGGTCGTGCGTGACGTAGACGGTGGTGATGCCGAGCTTCTTCTGCAGCCGCGCGATCTCGCTGCGCATCTGCCCACGCAGCTTGGCGTCCAGGTTGGACAGTGGCTCGTCGAAGAGGAACGCGTCGGCATCTCGCACGATCGCGCGGCCCATGGCGACGCGCTGACGCTGGCCGCCGGACAGGTTGGCCGGCTTGCGGTCCAGGTGCTCGTCGAGCTCCAGCGTCTTGGATGCCGCTCGGACCTTCTCGTCCACCGTCGCCTCGTCGGCCTTGGCCAGGCGCAGCGGGAACGCGATGTTGTCGTAGACCGTGAGGTGGGGGTAAAGCGCGTAGTTCTGGAAGACCATGGCCAGGTTGCGCTCGCGGGGGGCGAGGTCGTTGACGACCCTGTCCCCGATCACCATCTCGCCCGAGGTGATGTCCTCGAGCCCCACGATCATGCGCAGCAGGGTGGACTTCCCGCATCCCGAGGGACCGACGAGGATCATGAACTCCCCGTCGGCCACGTCGATGCTGACGTCGTTGACGGCGGGGAAGCCGTCGTCGTACTTCTTGACGATGTGCTTGATGTCGATGGCAGCCATGTGCGTCAACCCTTCACTGCGCCGGAGGTCAGCCCGGCCACGATCTTGCGCTGGAAAATCAGGACGATGAAGATGATGGGGATCGTCGAGACCACGGCACCCGCCGCGAGCAACGACGCTGGTCGGTTGAACGGGTCGGCGCCGACGAAGAAGGTCAGCGCCGCCGGGATGGGCCGGGCGCTCTCCGTGGACGTGAGCGAGATCCCGAAGACGAAGTCGTTCCAGGCGAAGAAGAACGTCAGGATCGCGGCGGTGAAGACACCGGGTGCCGCGAGCGGCACGATCACCCTGCGGAAGGCCTGCCACGAGGTGGCGCCGTCGACCTGGGCAGCCTGCTCGAGCTCCCACGGGATCTCCCGGAAGAACGCCGACAGGGTCCAGATCGCCAGCGGCAGCGTGAAGGACATGTAGGGGATGATCAGACCGGGCCAGGTGTCGTAGAGCCCGATCGTGCGCCACATGTCGAACAGCGGGCCGACGAGCGAGACGACGGGGAACATCGCGATCGCCAGGGCCATGGTGAGCACGAACTTCTTGCCCTTGAACTCCAGCCGCGCGATCGCGTAGGCGGCCAGCGTCGCGATGATCACCGAGAGGACGGTGGCGATCAGGCTGATGCCGATCGAGTTGAGGATCGCCCGACGGAACTGGTCGTTGGCCAGGACATCGGAGTAGTTGGACCACCCCGCGCCGTCGCCGCTCGCGGGGAAGAAGCCCGGGCTGCCGTTGGTGATGGCGGCCTGGGACTTGAAGGACAAGGAGATGATCCAGGCCACCGGCAGCAGGCACCAGAGGAGGATCAGGACACAACCGATGAAGATGCCGACCTTGTTGCGCATCTCAGCCCTCCTGTCGTGCCGACGCGAGGTCGACCTTGAACAGCTTGACGATCCCGAAGGCGATCAGCAGCACCGAGAGGAACAGCAGCACCGAGAGTGCCGAGCCCATGCCGAGCTGGAACTGCTCGATGGTCTGCCGGTAGGTCAGGAACGAGATCGACTCGGTCCCGACCGCCCCGGCGGTCATGACGAAGATGTTGTCGAAGATGCGGTAAGCGTCCAGGGCGCGGAACAGGACGGCGACCATGATGGCCGCCCTCATGTTGGGCAGGATCACCTTCCACAGTCGCTGCCACCAGGTGGCGCCGTCGACCTTCGCGGCCTCGAGCATGTCCTCGGAGACCTGGGCGAGTCCGGCCAGCAGCAGCAGGGACATGAAGGGCGTGGTCTTCCAGATCTCGGAGACCATGATCGCGATCACCGCGGGCGTCGTGTCGCCGAACCAGTTGAAGGTGTCGCCGATGAACGGCAACCACTGGTTCACGAAGCCGTTCTGGTAGGTGAACGCGAACTGCCACGCGAAGCCGGAGACGACGGTGATGATGCCGTAGGGGATCAGGATCGAGGTGCGGATCAGGCCCCGGGCGAAGATGATGCGGTGCATCACCATGGCGAAGGCGAAGCCGATCACCAGCTCGATGGCCACCGTGACCACCATGTAGAGGACGGTCACGGCGGTGACCTTCCAGAACAACGGGTCGGTGAGGGCCGTCAGGTAGTTGCTGAGCCCGACGGCTTCGCGGTCCTCCGGTGCGGTCAACGAGTAGTTGAAGACCGAGAGGTAGAGCGCTCGCAGCATGGGGAAGGCCGTGACGAGGAGCATCACGACGATCGCGGGTGCCACGAGCTTCTGCCCCAGACGGGTCTCGGCCTTGGCCCGGTTGCTCGCGGGGAGCCTGGTGTCTCGCTTGGAGTCGCGCTTGCTGTCGGTTGACGCGGTCGCGGTGCTCACAGGAGTGCCTTTCCGTCCAGGACTTCCCGCAGGAAGCGGGCTGACTCCTCCGGGGTGGTGTCGGGGTCGACCGACTCCGGGGAGTGCCAGATGCTCTGCACGGCGGCGGAGATCGTGGCGTAGTAGGCGCTCTTGGGACGGGGACCGCCCTGGTCGACGCTCTCGGCGAACAGCTGGAGGAGCTCGGGCGGATAGGCCTCGGTGAGCTCCTTCGCCTCGTAGGCGGATGCCCTGGCGGGCATCAGGCCCTCGTTGACGGCCAGCTGCACCTGCGCCTCGCTCGTGGTCACGCACGCGGCGGCCTCGAGCGCGAGCTCGGGGTGCTTCGAGAAGGCCCCGACGCCGATGTCGATGCCGCCGATCGGGGGCTTGGACTCCTCACCGGCGACGGTCTGGGGGTAGCGGACGAAGCCGAGGTCGTCGAACTCCTCCTGGGTGATGTCGCCGGCCTCGAGGAGGTCCTGGTAGTTGCGGTAGACGAAGGTCCAGTTGGTCATGAACTCCCCGGCACCGTCGTCGGGGTACATCAGGCCCAGACTGGTGCCCTCGTTGGACGTCGTCAGGTCGGGCTGGGCGGCGTCGGACTGCGCGAGCGACTGGATGACCTCGGCGGCGGCGCGTCCCGCGTCGGAGTCGATGTCGATCTGGGCGTCTCTGCCGGCCTCGTTGTCGGAGATGATGTCGCCGCCGGCCCCCTGGATGAGGGCATTGATCCACACGACGTACGCCTCGTACTTGTTGGCCTGCACGCCGACCGTGCCGTCGTTGCCGGCCGCGGCCTCGATGACCTGTTCCCAGGTGACCGGCTTGCTCATGTCGAGACCGGCCGCCTCGGCCAGGGACTTGCGGTGCCACAGCACCTGCGTGTTGGCCCACTGAGGGAAGGCGTAGACGCCGTCGTCCCACGTGACGGTCTCGGCGGCGCCGGCGAGGACGTCCTCGTCGGTCGCCTTGGTCGCGACGTCCTCGGGGAGCTGCTCGAGCCAGTTGGCGTTGGCGAACTCCGCGACGAAGACGGGATCGAGGCTCATCAGGTCCGTCGAGGAGTCGCCGGCAGCCAGTCGACGGGCCAGCTGGGTGCGCTGGTCGGTGGCGCCCGAGGGGAGCAGCTGCACCTCGATGTCATAGGCGTCAGTGCTGCACTGCTCGGCCAGGGCGGTCAGCGTCTCGACCCCGTCGGGGTTGACGTACCAGTTGAGCGTGGGCTTGCCCGAGCCGCTCGAGCAGGCGGCCAGCAGGCCACAGGCCAGCGCCGCGACCGCAGCCGCGGCGACCCCGCGCGTGCGCCTGCGGGTGAAGGGATCCCTTCGTGTCTGGATAGGGGATCGGGTCGAGGGTTGCGTCATGGCGCCCTTCCGCTTCGTCGCGTCCCCGAGTCCAAGAGTGGCCTGGGTCACAGATCCAGTCCTACCAAATGAGTGGGCCGGTGACCACCGGTGCCCGGAAGTGCCGAAGGCATTAGGGTGATGTACGTCACTTCACATCGGATCGTCCGGCACGTACCTGCCGGTGAAGGAGCAGAAAATGGCAACAGTCACGTTCAAGAAGGCACAGCGCTGGTTTCCCGGGGCCGACAAGCCCACGGTTCCCGGCATCGACCTGGAGATCCACGACGGGGAGTTCATGGTCCTCGTCGGCCCCTCGGGCTGCGGCAAGTCCACGACGCTACGGATGCTGGCCGGTCTCGAGGAGATCAACGAGGGCCAGATCTTCATCGGCGACAAGGACATCACCAACCTGCCGCCCAAGGACCGCGACATCGCGATGGTCTTCCAGAACTACGCGCTCTATCCGCACATGAGCGTCGCGGACAACATGGGCTTCGCGCTCAAGATGGCGAAGGTCTCCCCGGAGGAGCGCAAGAGGCGCGTCGGTGAGGCGGCCGAGATCCTCGGCCTGACCGAGTTCCTCGACCGCAAGCCCAAGGCGCTCTCGGGTGGCCAGCGCCAGCGGGTGGCGATGGGGCGCGCGATCGTGCGCAGCCCGCAGGTCTTCTGCATGGACGAGCCGCTGTCCAACCTCGACGCCAAGATGCGCGTGCAGACCCGCACCGA
>Ga0136639_10000187_pt1 | contig 19482 bp, 22 predicted proteins | sample AntDrymUQ8592106_2_FD_113739 | JGI IMG/M metagenome (GOLD analysis project Ga0136639, IMG submission 113739) | Polar desert sand microbial communities from Dry Valleys, Antarctica - metaG UQ859 (21.06) | ecosystem: Environmental > Terrestrial > Soil > Desert | place: Antarctica: Dry Valley...
TACCGCAAGCTCCGCATCGACTGGACTGCCGAATTCCCCGTGCAGAAACAATTCGTGAAAAACCTGACGACTTTGTAGTGCCTTTCGGAGCCAAACCCCCGAGCCATGCGGGATTCCGGACTCTCTCAAGAAACTTGGGCTAGAACGATAAAAGGCACCGAAAGAAGGCACTGAAAGCACAGGACCCCTACCTGCCTCCCCTCCATCCCCCATCAGTCTGGCCGCTGCACCCGCTCCCGTGCGGGAGCGGGCTTGAGGCTTTCTTACCAGCCGCGCTGTTCGTTGCGGCTTTCCGGCACCGACCGCTGGGCTTCCTTTTCCAACTCGGCTGGCGTCAGGCCCTGCTCCTTGGCCGCTTGGCTGGCTTCCTCCTTGGCTCTGGCGGCAAGGCGGGTGGCCTTTTCGGTGAGTCCCGAGAATGCCTGGCCGACATCGTCCGAGCTAAGCCCCTGTTCGCGGGCCTCATCCTTGACGGCCTCTCCAACTCGCTGCGCAACCGCCTTGCCGCGCTCAAGGAGTTCCCCGCCTTTTTCACGGGTGGCGGCCGTGAGATGGTCACTTTGCTCGCCAAGCCATTCGTCCTCGCGGCGGGTTCGCGGCAGCAACACGCCAATCAGCGCTCCCAGGGCGGCGCACCCGAGACCCACAGCCAGTGGATACTCTCGCATCGACTGGTCGAACTTCCGTGCCCCCGTGTGGTATCCCTCCTCGAGCTGCTCACCGACCTTGTGGGTCATCGAGCGGCTGCGCTCATACAGGTCGTGGGCACGGTGGCTGACTTCGTCCGCCGCCTCACGGCCGGACTCCTTGAGCTGGCGCAGCTGGTTCTTTGACTTGCGCTTGCCGTCCCCAAACTTGCGCTTGAGGTTCTGGGCGGCCTCCTTGGCCGCTCCCCCTGCCGCGCCAAGCTTGTCCTTGGCCGCACCGAGCTTGTCCTTGGCCTCGCCCACCCCGGCCTTGAGCTTGTCGGCCATCCCGGGGCGCTCGGCACCAGCCTGGCCGGTTGATCCGGCAAAGCCAAACTCCTCATCCTCGTTGGCATAGAGGTCGTCGGCGGAACGCATGGAAACCCCGCGGGCTCCTCCGCGCGCGTCCGCGGCGGTGATGATCTCGTCCTCCTCGATGCCGAACTCCTCCAGCTCATCTCCCTCATGGGAGGTTGACTCGCGGACGAGCCATGCAAGACCCGCGCCGATGAGCAGCGAGGGCATCGGGTGTGCCTTGACCTGCTTGGCCACGGTCCTATACGCACCCATCGCCGCGGCATTTCGGCGGCTTCCCGACTTGGGCGCCTCCCACCAGTCAAAGAGCGAGTTCATGAAGTAACGCGCGCTGAGCCGGTGGCCGAGCTCATCAAGGGTCGCGTCCATGCGCCCCCGGGTGCGCCGGATGTCCGACTCGATCTGCTCGCTGGAGCGCTGGTCCGAGTGCTGCGTGAAGCCGCCCTCGGCTTGGGACGCCTCGCCCGGATGGCTGTGGGAAAAGCCTTGCGGATAGCCCGCCTGACCGGCCGGTGCCGGGTAACCACGATGGGCGGATGGGTCGTTTTGGCTGGGTTGTTTTTCGTGTTTCATGATGAAGCTTTGCGTTGGACCCACTCCTTGTCTTCCCTGAGTGAGCGGGTGGTTCGTTGCGGAGCGAGGGAATCGCTTCGAAGGGTCTTGAGGGCCTTGAAGATCATCGCTGCGGCGATGCCCGCCACAATGGCGCCAATGATCAGGAAGCCGAGGAAGGTGGCCATGGCCTCGCTCATTCCCGCGTTGCGGAACACCTCGCGCAGCAGGTAGCCCAGCGACATGAGGATGAGCAGCAGCCCGCTGAAGGCCAGCAACGCGCCTGCACCGATGATGCCGGCGCTGCGCCCGGCCAGCTTGAGTTTCTCTTTCGCCTCCGTGGTGGCCAGGTTGACCTCCTCGCGCACAAGCGCGGTGGTGTCGTCCTTAAGCTGCCTGAGGAGGTCTGCGATGTTTGGGTCTCCGTTCATGTTACGGGAGGTTAGGATTGGGGAAAGGGGTTGACCTGCTCGGGTTGGCCGCCGGGTTGATCGAGTGGGCAGGATGTCGCGGCGTGGCCCGAGATGATTGGCCGGCCGGCGGCAAGCTCCTCAATGCCAATCGCATGTTGTTGGGCCTCAAGTGACGGTGTGTCGGTCTGGCGGACGCTTGAGGAGCGCCGGTCGCGGCGCAGTTCCTCTTGGCGGCGCGCCGAGGCCTTCAGGAAGCGGGCGGCGACAAGCCCGGCGATGAAGAGTCCGCCGAAGGCCACTTCCGGACGGCGCCGGACGAAGCCACCCAGGTCTTCAAGGAAGTCCTCCGGCTCGTGGTTGCGCAGGTAGCCGGCGATGCGCTCGAGCTGGTTGGCGGCCTTGCTGGCAGGGCCGGCAAGCTGGCTGTCCTCGCGCTCCAGGCTCTCGGTGGCGGCGCGGACTGCCTGCTGATACTCGTCGACTTTTTCCGCGAGCATGGACTGGCGCTGGCGGATGAACCCGCGGCCGGCCTGGCGGGCCTCTTGGAAGGACTCCTGGGCACCGGACTTGGCTTCAGCAAAGGCCTGCTTGCCCTTTGATTTCACCTCGCTCTTGATTTCTTCAAACTGGCCCTTGTCGCTGGGGGGGAGGGAGGTTTTTGGCTCCTGGGTGGCCAGCGGCTGGTTGGTGGAATTGATGGATTCATTCATTGCCTGATGGGATTGGATGATTGCGGGATGCTCCCGTGGGTTGGGTGGCGGAACGGATGCCAGGCGGACGTTGCGCAAGATCTCAAACTCGCGGCGGTCCGCAATCGGCGGGTCTGCCGGCGGGAAGTTGTCTCCGTCGGGTTTCGCACGCCTTGTGCCGGGACCGGCAAGCATTCCTGACCATTGGACCTTCAGGCGGAATCGCCGCCCGTCCAGGCGCCGGGCACCCGCCGCGCGGGCATTTCGCAGCGCCGCGGCGCAACTAACAATGCGATCTGCCCCGCACCGGCGGCGGTCAACATCCCGCAGCGAGCTGCGCGCAAAGGCTCTCATGTCGGCCGCAGTCGGCCGCAGGCCAACCGTGGACTGCTGTAGCTTGCTACCGCTGTATGCCATCCAGCTTGCTGGCGGGAACCCACTCCGCTCGCCCCTTCAACGTCCCCTCGGCCCGCAGCGCGGAAGAAGCGATTGGACGAGCGCTTGTGAGCACGGCGACGCGCCCGCGGCATGCCGCAGCGAGCTGCGAGCATCACAGCGGTAGCGAGCTACAGCAGTCCACGGTTGGCCTGCGGCCCAAAGGCGGAAGAAGCAATTGGACAAGCGCTGGTGAGCACGGCGACGCGCCCCCCCGGCATGCCGCAGCGAGCTGCGAGCATCACAGCGGTAGCGAGCTACAGCAGTCCACGGTTGGCCTGCGGCCCACAGGCGGAAGAAGCAATTGGACAAGCGCGGGTGAGCACGACGGCGCGCCCCCCGGCATGCCACAACTCGCTGCAAGCATCACAGCGTTAGCAAGCGACAGCAGTCCACGGTTGGCCTGAGACCGACATGACCAGCTGGGACTTCCGGAGAATTCCAAAAAAGCCCGGGCGCGGAGCCCGGGCTTGGAGAGAAAGGGAGAAGGACGATTTTGCGGGTTACGCGTAGTCTTCCAGGCGCTCCAGGGTGGCGATGTGGCGCTGGGTGCGGGGGAGTAACTCGTCGCGGATCATGGCCTTGTGTTCAGGCATGACATCCTCGTCGGAGAGCGCGTCCTCGTAATCCGAGCGGCCATGTTCCTCGCCATTCTGCAGGTTGCTCACGGCCGACTCGGCACCAAAAAGGTTGGCCGCGCCTTGCACTCCGCGGGCGAAAACGCCCCACGCACCTGAATCCTCGTCCGGCACGCCGCCCATTTGGCGCACCGCTTGGCTGAGGCGGCTGACAGCTTCCTGATGGTCCATGCGGATGCGCTCAAGCTCGGGGCGGACGGGCGAGTCGGTATGGCGCTCGATCGCTTGAGAATACGTTTCAACTGCGGAGCGCTCGCCGCGGAGCAGCTTGTTGCAGATGTCGATGCAGTTTTCGGTGGTGGTTTCGTTCATGATATTTCGTGGGAGATGGCGGCGGAGCAAGCCGCCGCTCTGCGCCCTTTACGCAGCATGCATGCCAAGCGAAAAGCACTGCGGTTGAAGGATCTTGGCAGGGCGAGGAGTGCATTGTGCAACCCTGGCGACACGAAGAAGTGCAGAATGCACCCTGCGCTGGCGCCGGACTGGCTCCCACTAGCGCGGCGTGACGTCGCTGACGTGGGGTGAGTTGGCCAGGTCGGAGGGAGCCACGACCGGCTCATCCAGTGGAAGAGCGTCAACCGAGCCGTAGCGTGCGACGATGAGCTCAAGCACCGCGGGGGCCTTCAAGTTGTAGTTGCCCATGCGTTGCGGCTCAACGAGGCGGATCCCGGCGGCGGCAAACCACTTCCACACCAGCTCGGAGCAATAGAGCGTTTCATCGTCCCAGCGGAATTGTCCGCTGTAGGGGCGGCCAAGCTGGGCGGTGCCGTAGGCGCTCGCCTTGGCCAGGGCGGCCGGATTGAGTTTCTGGGACTTGACCAAGCGCTTGATGACAAAGGTGCCCTTCTGGCTGCTGCGGGCAAAGTCCTCGATGGTTATGAAGCGGACCGGCCCGACGGCCTCCAGCACCATGAGCTTGCCGTCCTTTTCCATGACCACGCCACAGTGGGTGAAGGTCGATCCGGTCGCGGCAATCACAGCGCTGCTTTGGACGCCAGCGGTTGTTTGGAAAACCACGTCACCGGGCCGCACGTCGTAGGCTGGAGCGGACGGCGCGCAACCGCCGGGGATGACTGCCGCGAAAAAGGCAACAAGACAAGGGCGCGCATGCGGCTACGCTAGCATCTTGAAGCCCGGGAGGAAACCAAAGTTATCAATCGTTCCCCCGGTCCACCTGGTACCAGTACTGGTCCGCTGCGGCGCGGTCGGTGCCGGTGAAGACCCGGCGCAGGAAGTCAGGGTGGCGCACCAGGTACCAATCGCCAAAGGTGTCAAATTTCCGGCAGGAGGTGACCAGCGGGGTGCGCCAGAGAGTGCCATAGGCAAGCCGGCGCTGGCGCCCGAGGGCGCGCAGGCGGCGGGCAAAGTCAACGTCCTCGATGGTGATGAAGGCTGGATCAAAGCCACCGATGGCCGCAAAATTCTCGCGCGTGGTCCAGAATGAGCCGTAGGAAACCCCGTGGCGGATGAGCCGCGGCAGCACGCAGAACATGGTGACAATGATCCCAAGCGAGATCCGCTCGGGCAGCACCGCGCTGCCGCCACCGATATAGCGCCCGCTGCCGAGCTTGCGCACAATTTCCCGCAGGCTCATCGGGTGGAGCCGGCTGTCGGCGTCCACGGTCACCAGAATCTCCCCGCTGGCCGCCGCGGCGCCCGCATTGCGAATCCGCGACAGATTTGCCTCATCCTCACGCACAATGACCGCGCCATGCGCACGGGCGATTTCCTCGGTCCTGTCGCTGCAGCGGTTGAGTACCACCACGGTCTCAACCGCCACCCCGGCATGAAGCGCCGCGGCACTCACCGCCTGCAGGCAGCCAGGCAGATACGCCTCCTCGTTGCGCGCCGGGATGATGACGGATATCTTCACCGGACGATCCCTATAGCGTCCGTGACCGCTGCACAGGTCTTTCTTGCCCGCCACTCGGCCCTTTTCACCCGCGGTGGTTGGGGCTACGCTCCACGCCTCCACCGCCATGCCACGCCTTGCCCTGCTCCAGTCCCGCGCCTTTGATTCGCCCGCCGCAGCCCTTGCCCATCACATTGGACTCATCCGCGAGGCTGCTCGCATGGGCGCGCAGATCATCTGCACCCAGGAGTTGTTCCTCACTGAGTACTTTTGCAAGACCGAGGACCCAGCCTTGTTTGACCTGGCGGAAACCATCCCGGGACCCACCACCGCCGTGCTGCAACCCTTGGCCGCGGAGCTTGGGGTGGTCATCGTTGCCTCATTATTTGAAAAACGCGCTCCGGGGCTGTATCATAATACCGCGGCGGTCATCGATGCGGACGGCAGCTTGCTCGGAATTTACCGCAAACACCACATCCCGCAGGACCCGGGATTTGAGGAAAAATTCTACTTCACCCCGGGCGACATCGGCTTCCGGGCGTGGGAGACGCGCTTTGGCCGCATTGGCGTACTGATTTGCTGGGACCAATGGTACCCGGAGGCCGCGCGCCTCACCGCCATGGACGGGGCCACCCTGATCTTTTACCCGACGGCGATCGGCTGGCTGCCGGAGGAAAAACCCACCCTTGGCACCGCCCAGCACACCGCCTGGGAAACTGTCCAGCGCGGCCACGCGGTGGCCAACGGCTGCTTTATTGCCGCCGTCAACCGCACCGGCACCGAGCAGAACACCGAGTTCTGGGGCCAGTCGTTCATCGCCAACCCGTACGGCGAGATCGTCGCCAAAGCCGGCACCGCCACCGAGGAAATCCTCATCCACGATTGCGACCTCCAGCAGGTCGAGGACTTCCGCCGCATCTGGCCATTTTTCCGCGACCGCCGCATCGACGCCTACTCGGATCTCACCAAGCGCTGGCGCGACTAGGCAAGACGGGCTGAACACGCGACTTTAGCTTATTCCGGGGCTGCTGTCGAACCTGCAGGACAGGACATGCCTCCCTACGATCATTCTTATCCCCCCAACGGGGGCGGAGACTCCAGCCCGGGGCTGAGGTGGCGATGGACCAAGCGCTGGCGCGGCTAGGTGAGCTGGGCGCAGCGGAAGCACCCGCGGGTATGGTCGTTGACCGTGCCGACCGCTTGCATGAAAGCGTAGAGGGTGGCGGCGCCGACAAAGTTAAAGCCTTCGCGGCGCAGGGCCTTGCTCATGGCTTCGGATTCGGGGATTTTTGACGGCAGGTCGGCCATCGACAGGCGCTGGGTTTGCCTTGGCTGGCCGCCGATGAAGCGCCACAAGTAATCCACGGCGGAGCCTTCCTTGGCCTCCAAGGCAAGCCATGCGCGGGCGTTTTGGCGCACGGCGAAGATTTTCCCGCGGTGGCGGATGATTCCGGCGTCGCCCATCAGGGCCTCCAGCGCGGCGTCCGTCATTGCCGCAACCGCCTCGGGCTCAAACTCGTGGAAAACCTCGCGGTAGCGCTCCCGCTTGCGCAGCACAGTCCACCAGGACAAGCCGGCTTGGGCACCTTCCAGGCAGATCATTTCAAACAAATAGCGCCGGTCGCGCGAGGGCACACCCCACTCGCAATCGTGGTAATCGCGGTAGAGGTCTAGGTTGGCGGGCAGCCACGGGCAGCGGGAATGGTCCATGGGAAGGAGGCTAGGAAAATCCCCCACCGGACGTCCAGCGCGGCGGCAGGCTCGACAAGCCCGCCCGCGCGTTTCCACACTGCGGCGTGAAGCACCTTATCCTTGCCGCGGGCAAGCCCGCCCTTGGCTACGCCCGCGATGGCATTGCCGAGTACCTCAAGCGCCTAACCCGCTACGGCACCTTTGAGCTGCGCCACGTCAAGGACGGCAGCTCACCGGACGTGTCCGCCCGCCTGCTGGACGCCTCCCAGGGTGCCTACCGGATCGCCTTGGATGAGCGCGGCGAAAGCCTGACGACGGCCGGGTGGGTGGAGCGATTTGACCTCATGGAGCGCCGTGGCGACCTGAAGACCGTCGCCTTCCTCATCGGCGCCTCCGACGGCCACAGCCAGGAACTGCGCGCCCAGGCGGACGAAGTTTGGTGCCTTTCCGCCCTGACGCTGCAGCACGAACTGGCGCTGCTCCTCCTCACCGAGCAGCTCTACCGAGTGCGCACCATCAAGCGCGGCGAGCCGTACCACCGCTAAGCGCGGGTGGAAGGTCTCATTCTATAGTGCCGTGGAGCTGCTGACCCCGAACTGGAACCGGGGGCCCTTTTTCGCCTCAATTTCCATCAACTCTGGCTCTGGAGCTGGCTTGGCAGGCTGTGCGCAAGCGTTCAAACAGCCAGCGACCAAAAGCCACCCCAGTACCCGGCGCAAATCCTTGGAAATATACCGCATCTCTCAGCGCCTTTGCAATGCCCCGCCGAACATTCCCTGCCCTTCGCCCGCTTGCGGCAAACTCCAGGGCTTTGGGCTCTCATGGCTCTGCGGACCCGCGGCGGTTGGCGCACAGCCAGCCACCATACAAGCAACCGGCCCCAGCACCCGTGGGCTTCTCGTTCGCATCCTAGCGCTTCTGCAACGCGCCTCCGAACATCTGCTGTCCGTCACCCGCTTGAGGACGGTTCCATGCCTTGGTGTCCACCTGGCTCTGCGGGCCTGGCGCCACCTTGCGCTCCGAAGTGGCGCATCCGGAGATCATGCCAGGCAACAATAAAACCAATAGGACGAACAACTTCCGTGTCATGCCCCAAGACTAAAAAAAAGACCCTGCGGAACGCAAGCCCGCAGGGTCAGGAATGTGAAGTTCCGCGCGGCGCGCTTACTTGTTCACGTTCTGGAGGATAACCGTGTCGCCCGCACGCAGGGCCACACCCCGGTTGAGCGATTTCGGATCGATGTCGGTGATCGTTTGACCGGCCTCAACGGCGGTCGGCACCAGCCGGGCGATGGAAAGGCCGTCACGCTGCACCAGAAAGCGCGTCTCGCTGGTCACTCCAGCACCTGATCCGGCTCCGACCACGGCAAATCCCCACTCGTTGTTCACCCCGGTGAGCACCGACTGCATCGCGTTGCGGCTGATGGCGATTGCGCGGGTCGACACCCGGCTCTGCAGGCGCCCCACTTCATCGTGGTTGGCCGCCACGGCGGTTTCGGCCTCGGCGACGAGGTTAAGCAGCTTTTCCTTGGCGATGCGCAGTTCTTCGAGCTGCGTGGCAATCTTGTCAAGCTCACCTGGCAGCTCGGCGAGCTGCAGGTTCTCGGCCCCGACCATGTCCGCGATCTCCTTCCGCACCAGCTCAACGGCAGCCAGATTTTCGTCGAGCTGCTTCATTTTGGCATCCAGTTCGGTGAGCTCAACCGTCGAGGTCTTGAAGGCGGCCACAAGGCGCTCAAGATCGGCAATCTGAATGGCAACCGCGTCGCGGGTGGAGGCCACATCGGCGCGCAGCCCAGCGAGCTGGGTTTGCCTACTGCTGATGCTTGCCGCCAGATTGTCATTGTCCCCTTGGACATCGATCGTGATGCGCACCTGTTCTTGGAAATTCGCCCGGTTTTTGAACGACAACACGGCCGTTCCGATGATCACAACAATCGCGAGGACGTAGAGAAGGACTTTCATAAAAGTGAAAAAATTTTGAGGGATGGTTCGATCAGGACAGCTTAGTTTCCAGAAGGCGTGGCAAAATCGGCAAATGGATCATCCGTCACCGCGGGGGCTTCAGCTGCTGGGGCTTCAGCTGCCGGGGCGTCGCCTGGGGTGCTGCCTTCAAGCGGCGGCGCGCTTGGCAGATCCCCCGTCGGCAGCGCAGGCTTGGTCGTCGAGGTCGGCCGAATCACCCCTTCTCTGGTTGGCGCGGCGGCCACCACCAAATCGCCAACCGAAAGCGTCGTTTGCGGGCCATTGGCCACTTCGGGAATGATGTCGGCGGCCGCCGTGCTGCTTTCAACCGCCGTCACCAACAGCCGTGCCACCGTCGCGTCGTCGCGCTTCACTTCCAAAATCGATCCTGCGATCACTCCGGCGTTCTCCCCAGAGGAAAGCGTCACAAATCCCCATGTCGGATAGGCCGCGCTAACCGTCGTGCGCAACTTCGGGTTAGAAACCTTGCGGATCGGCCAGCTCGTCTGCTCGCGCAACTCGGCAACCACTCCATCCAGACGCTTGTTCTCGGCTGTTAGGTTGCTGAGGCTCGCGTTGTTGGTGTCGATCTCCTCGTTGAGCGTGGCCCGTTCGGCACGCTGGGCCTTGAGCTTGTTGACCATTTCCTTGAGTTCCTCGACATTGCCGACGGACTTTTCCGCCTCGGCAACCTGGGCTTCACGGCTGGCCACCTCGGCCTTCTTGGTGGCCACTTCGGCGCTGAGTTCGGTATTCTTTTGCGTCTGGCCGGCAACCGCCTCCTCGCGTTGGGCCAAGTCGGCCTTCACTTCGGCAAGCGTCGTGGTTTCCACTTCCACTTCACCCTCGAGGGTCTTCAGCTCAGCACTGCGCTGGACCTTGACGGCCTCTTGCTTCTGGCGCTTGCCGATTGCATCAACGTAGAGCGCTTGGTTCTTGTTGGCGATGAACGCGGAGATCAGCAGGATGATCCCAGAAAGAATCGCGAAGGTTTTGGCCATGACGTGGTGCTTTTGTGGAGGTTTTTTGGGCTTAGACTGGGAACCATTAAAGTGAGAATCGGCCGCCGACAATCCAAAAAGTGCGGCTTTGTGCGCTTGCCTTTACAATTACCCAATCCCCGGCCATGGGTGGCAGCCCTTTCATGCAGACGCTCCTTCGTGTTTTCACCTACCTCCGGCGATATCCAGGCCTCGCCGCCGCCCAGCTCGGCTGCGCCATGCTCATGGCCCTCCTCATCCCGGTCCCCGCCAAAATCATCGGTTACGTCATCGATAAGGTCGTCATCCCGGGCGGCAACGCACAGCTGCTGGTCAGCTTCACCCTCGTCGTCCTCGGCGTCTATTTCCTCAAGGAACTCCTCAATTCAGGCCGCATCCTGGTTAACAACATCTTCGAACAGCGCGTCATCTTCGACCTCAGGTCCGACCTCTACGACAAAATCCAACGCCTGCCGTTAGACTGGTTCGACACCCGCCGCACCGGCGACATCATGACCCGCGTCATCGAGGACGTCACCGCCATGGAGCGCGCCCTCATCGACGGGGTCGAACAGGGGCTAACAGCCGTGCTGCAGATCGCCGTCATCGGCGGCGTGCTTTTCTATACCAACTCGTTTCTCGGCCTGTGGGCCACCCTGCCGCTGCCCCTGTTAGCCACGGGCGCCTGGCTCTACTCGCGCAAAGCGCGCAACCGCTACAAGGCCCAACGGGATGCCACCAGCGATCTGAACTCGATTCTCCACGACAACATCTCAGGCATCCGCCAAATCAAGGCCTATGCCGCCGAACCCGAGGAGCACCGGCGATTCAACCGCGCCAGCGACCACCTGCGCCATGTGACCCTGCGCCTGATGCGCTATTGGGCCGCCTACAGCCCGGGGATGAACTTCATCAGCACCTGCGGCTTTGTCCTCGTCCTCGGCATCGGCGGCAGCCTGGTCCTCAAGGGGGAAATGAGAATCGGCGAACTCACCGCCTTCTTCCTGCTCATCAGCCTCTTCTATGACCCGGTCCGGGTCCTCCACCAGCTCAACCAGATGTTCCTCTCGGCCCGTGCCGCGGGCGACCGGGTCTTTGAAATCCTCGACACCGATGACGAGGTCCACGCCCGCGACGGCTCCCCACTTCCCAACCCAGTCTGCGGCGCGGTCACGCTAACGGATGTTAGCTTCTCCTACGGCGACAAGCCGACCCTTGACCATGTCTCTATCCACGCCGAGCCGGGCGAGACCATCGCCCTAGTCGGCTCGACCGGCGCGGGCAAGTCGACCATCGTCTCGCTGCTGACGCGCTTCTACGAGTACGACAGCGGCTCGATCACCGTGGACGGCATGGAGCTTAATTCAATCTCGAAAGCCAGCCTGCGCTCGTCCATCGGCTACGTCACCCAGGAGCCCTTCCTGTTCAACGGCACCGTGCGCGAAAACATGGAGCTTGCCCGCCGCAGCGCCCCGGATGCCGATATCTGGGCCGCCCTGGACGCCGCCCACGCCGCGGATTTTGTGCGCAAGCTGCCCAAGCAGTTAGATACCAACGTCGGCGAGCGTGGCGTCAAACTCTCCGGCGGTGAAAAACAACGCCTGTCGATTGCCCGCGCCCTGCTCAAGGACCCGCCGATCCTCCTGCTAGATGAGGCTACCGCCAGCGTCGACTCGCAGACCGAGCACCTCATCCAGGGCGCGCTCGACGCGCTTATGCGCAACCGCACGTCCTTTGTTATTGCCCACCGCCTCTCGACGATCCGCAACGCGGACCGGATTTATGTGTTGGAGCGCGGCAAGGTGATCGAGGCGGGCACCCACGCGGACTTGTTGGCCGCCGGCGGCAAGTACACCGAGCTGTGCCAGAAGTCTTTCCTCGGCGAGCCGCTGTAGCGGCGGGCTCTCCCGAATCTATGGTGGGTAAGACTCTCAGGTGCGCCGCAGGCCACCGTGGACTGCTGTAGCTTGCTACCGCTGTAGGCAGTCCAGCTTGCTGGCGGGAACCCGCGCCGTTCGCCCCTTCAACGCTCCCTCCGCATGCGCGCTGAATAAGCAGATGGGGACAAGCGCGGGTGAGCGAGGCGACGGCCACCCCCGGGCATGCCGCAGCAAGCTGCGAGCATCACAGCGGTGGCAAGCCACAGCAGTCCACGGCTGCGCCGATGCCGCAGCGGGAATGCCGCAGCGTGCCGTGGCGCGGCCGCGGGCCGTGGCCGTGGGCTGCTGTAGCAAAGCTACCGCTGTAGGCAGTCCAGCTTGCTGGCGGGAACCCGCGCCGTTCGCCCATTCAACGCTCCCTCCGCATGCGCGCTGAAGAAGCAGATGGGGACAAGCGCGGGTGAGCGGGGCGACGCCCACCCCCGGGCATGCCGCAGCAAGCTGTGAGCATCACAGCGGTAGCTTCGCTACAGCAGTCTACGGTTGGCCCGCAGCCCACATTGCCCGCTAAAATCCCCGGAGAGCCCCAAATCGCGCCTTTTCCGCTAGATTTGGCGTTCCCTTTTCCGCGCGCAGCGGCCACGTTCCGCGCCTAGCAACCCGTTATTCCCATGCTCGACATCCGCGACATCCGAGAAAACCCCGCCGCCATCAAGCAACGCCTGCAAGCCCGCGGCGGCGATTCCTGGGCGCTCATCGACGCCGTGCTCGCCTGCGATGAGACCCGCCGCCACGCGGAAACCGAAAAGCAGATGCTGCAAAGCCAGCGCAACCAACTCTCCAAGCAGATCGGCGCGCTGCGCGGCCAGGGGCAGGAAACTTCTGTTAGCGAAGCGGAGGTCAAGGGCATCGCCGAAAAAATCAAACTGCTAGATGAGGCCGCCGACTCGGCCGCCGAGCACCAGCACGCCCTGCTGATGTCCATCCCCAACCTTCCGCACGCCGACTGCCCGGTTGGCACCGACGAGACGGCCAACCCGGAAGTGCGCGTCTGGGGGACCAAGCCTAACATTGAGAACCCCAAGGACCACGTCGACCTCGCCGCCCAGCATGGGCTCATCGACTTTGAGGGCGGGGTGCGCGTTGCCGGCAGCGGGTTTGTCGTCTACCGCGGCCAGGGCGCGCGCTTGGAGCGCGCGCTCATCCAGTTTCTGCTCGACCTGCAGACCCGCGAGCACGGCTACGAGGAGGTCAACGTGCCGCACATCATCAAGCGCGAGTGCATGGAAGGCACCGGCCAGCTGCCGAAGTTTGAGCACGACATGTACGGCTTGGAAGACCAAACCCAGTTCCTCGCCCCGACCGCCGAGGTGCCGGTGACCAACCTCTACCGCGACATGATTGTTGGACGCGAGGAAATGCCCATCAAACTAACCGCCCACACGCCGTGTTTCCGCCGCGAGGCGGGCAGCGCCGGGCGCGACAACCGCGGCATCATCCGAATCCATCAGTTTGATAAGGTGGAGCTCGTCCAGATCGTCCATCCGGACACGTCGTTAGCCGCCCTTGAGGAGCTCACCGGCCACGCCGAGGCGGTCCTCCAGCGCCTTGGCCTCCACTACCGGGTCATTGAGCTGTGCACCGGCGACATCGGCTTCGGGTCGACAAAAACCTACGACATCGAAGTCTGGGCACCCGGCCAGGGGAAGTTCCTTGAGGTCTCAAGCTGCTCAAGCTTCGGCGACTACCAGGCGCGCCGAATGAAGCTGCGCTTCAAGGACGAGGACGGCAAAAACAAGTTCTGCCACACCCTCAACGGCTCGGGCACCGCCCTGCCGCGCCTGTTTGTCGCCATCCTCGAACAATACCAGCAGCCTGATGGCTCCATCCACATCCCTGCTGCCTTGGCGCCTTACTTCGGCGCCAGCAGCATCGGCTGAGGCTTTGGAAATAGGTCTTATAAGTCCTATAGGACCTATTCCCCTTCCCTAGGCCACCACCGGCACCCGCTGGCGCAGCTCCTCGATGCATTCGTCGAGGATCTCCTCGTCCATCTCGTGGACGTCCTCGCCGCGGCCAAGGTCGCGGAGCAAAAGAACAGTTAGCCGCCCGCCGAGGTGCTCGCGGAACTCCTCAAGGCCCGCGTAGATGCGGCGCCGGCCGTTGCCGTCGCGGGCATCCAACATCGGGTGCCACAGCGGCAGGCCTAGCTTGTCTAGCAGGGCAAGCACCCGCTGGCAGCCGCTGGCGGTTAGCCTGCCGGTTCGCCGCGAGTAGATGGTATCTAACACCACGCCGACGGCAACCGCTTCGCCGTGGGAAAATTTAAAGTTGGTGAGTTGTTCGAGCTTGTGGGCCGACCAGTGGCCGAAGTCCAGCGGCCGGCTGCTGCCGCCCTCGAAGGGGTCACCGCCTTGGGCGATGTGGCGGGCGTGGAGGATGGCGGAGCGCTCGACGGCCTCCTCCAACATGGCCGGCTTGAGCTCGGCGAGCGCGGCGCCCTGGTCCTCCATCCACTTGAAAAAACTGCCATCCTTGACCAGCGCCACCTTGACGGCCTCCACCAAGCCAAAGCGGCGGGTGGATTCCGGCTGGGTGTGGAGAAAGGCGAAATCGTTCACCACCGCGTAGGGGACGTTGAACGTTCCGAGGAAATTCTTTTTCCCGTAGGCATTGATGCCGTTTTTGACCCCCACGCCGCTGTCGTCCTGGGACAGGGTGGTGGTCGGAAAACGGATCAGCCGCACGCCGCGGTGGGCGGTGGCCGCGCCGTAGCCAACCGCGTCGAGAAACGCGCCGCCGCCAATGGCCATCACATAGGAATGACGGTCAATGCCTTGTTCCTCGATGGCGTCCCACACCCAGCGCACCGCGGTGTCGTCCGCCTTGATTCGCTCAGCGCCTTCGAGCACCACCACGCCGCGAAACTCCAGATCGCTCTCGCGCTGGACGTAGGCGGCGATATCCTCGGCGAGCTGCGGCCAGGCAGCGCCCACCGCTTTTTCCAGAAAAACCAACACCTTGCGCCCGCCGCCTTCCTCCAAAAGTTCCGCCAGCACCCGGTTGCCCGCCGCAAAGGCATGCCGCGTGAAGCAGATCCGATGCTTGAAACTCAGTGGGATGTCGTAATCGTAGCGTTGCATGGCTCAAGCGGCTGCTCTAGGTAGCGCCGGATACGTGCAACATCCAACCTTTCTTAGCCGGAAACGCCCGATGAAAATCACTCTGTTCGAAGGAAAATTCCTTGGCCTCTACCAGCGCGGCCGCTGGGAGTTCGCCGCCAGGCCCTTTGCCGACGCTGCCGTGGGCATCCTCCCGGTCACCGCCGAGGGGGAATTAATCCTCGTTGAGCAGTACCGCGAACCCCTTGAGCGCCGCGTCATTGAGATCCCCGCCGGCCTCTGCGGCGATGAACCCGAGTTCCGCGGCGAGGCCTTCGCCGCCACCGCCGCGCGCGAACTCCTCGAGGAAACCGGCTACCGGGCCGGCAAGCTAACCGAGTTGATCGTCACCCCCACCTCCGCGGGAATGACTTCCGAGTACACCCACCTGTTCCTGGCCACCGAGCTGGTGCACGAGTCCGCGGGCGGCGGCACCGAGCACGAGGACATCCAGGTACACCGGGTTCCGCTTGCCGACCTGCGCCCGTGGCTGGCAGCCTGCGAGGCACGCGGCTGCGCCATCGACGCGAAAATCCACGCCTGCCTCTGGCTGGCCGCCCCATTTCTACCGGCCCATTGATGACAGATACTTTCCAAGCCCGCTTCGGCGGCATCGCCCGGCTCTACGGCACCCACGCGCTGAGGAACTTCCGCGATTGCCGCGTGGCCGTCGTCGGCATCGGCGGGGTCGGGTCGTGGGCCGCCGAGGCGCTGGCACGCTCGGGCGTCGGATCACTCACCCTGGTTGACCTCGATGAACTCTGCCTGAGCAACATCAACCGCCAACTCCACGCCATGGACGGCCAAATCGGCCGCCTCAAAACCGCCGCCATGGCCGAGCGCATCCGCGCCATCAACCCGGAAGCCGAGGTCATCGAACACGCCACCTTCCTCGGCGAGCGCAACATCGAGGAAATCCTCGCCCCGGGATTTGACGCCGTCATTGACGCCATCGACGTCATCAACCCGAAATGCCTACTCATCGCCGCCTGCGTGCAACGCGGCATCCACATCGTCACCTCCGGCGGCGCCGGCGGACGCACCGATCCCACCCAGATCACCATCGCCGATCTCGCCCACACCCACCACGACGGCCTGCTCAACCAGGTCCGGCGCAAACTGCGCGCCGACTATCATTTTCCAACAGACTCTAACAAGCCACCCGCCTTCGGCGTCACCGCCGTCTTCTCCCCCGAGGAGCAAATGTTCTCCCAGTGCGACGGATCGGTTAGCCCCAACCGCCCGGACGACTCCCCGGCCCGCCTCAACTGCGCCTCGGGCTACGGCACCGCCACCCACCTCACCGCCACCTTTGGGCTCTTCGCCGCCTCCTCCGTGCTCAAACACCTCGCCGCAGCACCCGCTCTAAGCCAGCCAGCGCTGGATTTATAGAGTCCTTCGGGCGTGGCCTTGGTATTCCCCGGCACCGGGCGGATCGTCTTCTTAGATCGGACGGATCGGACGGATCGGACGGATCGGACGGATCGGTCGGATCGGACGGATCGGACGGATCGGTCGGATCGGTCGGATCCTCTTTTAGATCCCGTCGCAGAGCACCTCTGCGCATGCCTCAGCCTGCTCTAGAAGCGCGCGGGCAAGGCGCATTTGTTCGCTCTGGGACAGCCCCAATGCAGCCTCAGCGACTGCGGCAAAATCCGGACTCATGGCTGCAAAATCACCTGCTCTGCGCCTCTTGTCGAAGGACTTCCACGGGCGCAGGCACAACATCAAAAATCGACAGTCGAAGATCAACAATCATCAATTCCACAGCGCGGGATGCGGGTGAGCATGGCGGTGCCCCCCCACCGAGCATTGCCGCAGCAAGCTGCTCGTAAGGCCCTCATGTGGGCCGCAGGCCAACCGTCGACTGCTGTAGCAAAGCTACCGCTGTGATGCTTGCAGCTGGCTGCGGCATGCCCGGGTGGCCCGCCGCTTTGCTCACCCGCGCTGGTCCAATTGCTTCTTCAGAGCAGTAGGCTGAGGGGGTGTTGAATGGGCGGGCGGAGCGGGTTCCCGCCAGCAAGCTGGACTGCTTACAGCGGTAGCAAAGCTACAGCAGTCCACGGTTGGCCTCCGGCCCACATCAGCGAAAGGAAATCCCCCGCGCTTTGCAACTTCACTCCTTGCCCCAGCGCGGCAGATCCGTGACAGGCTCCGTCTCGCCCGGAAAGTTCGCCGGCACCTTCGAGGTCACCTTGCCGCTGGCCGCCCACTCGATCCCCCGGGCCAACATCGTGATGAAGCCCACCGAGGAAGCCGCCGGGGCGTGGTGCCCGGGTGTTAGACAAAAGATCCGCCCCTTGCCGAGGTCCTTGACCCACGCCTGCGGAACAAAGGTCCCGTCCGTCGCCAGCGCCGTGGCGATGACATGCTGGTTGGTGTCGGGCCCGCGCAAAAACAGATAGAGCTCGTCGGGCGCCTGCATCCACCTCGCCGGCAGGCCCGCCATGATCGGATGCGCCGCGTCATGGGTCTGGATGACAAACGGCCCGATCGGCAAATGATAGGACCCCTTGCCCTCCCCCGGCGCGCGCACAATGCGCTTCCCGTCCGCATCAAACACAAGGTTGGACCCATAGTCCGGCTTGTGCTCGCGGTAGGCAAAGCCCGTCCACGCGTCGAAAATCTTCTGGTCGTGGCAGCCAGCCAAGGTCGAGTGCGCCAGCACCAGGCCGCCGCCATTTCTAACATACTCATCCAACTTCTTGAGCTCCTCCTCGGGTGCCTGCTCCCACCAGTAGATCATGACCACCGCGGCGTAGTCGGAATACTTCCCATGCCAGTTCGCCCGCCACTCGTCCGCATCCTTGGCCACCAGCACCTCCGGATCGCGGATGCCAAAAACCGCCAAGCGCTCGCGCACCAACTCGATATTCTTCTCCCACGGGTGGAACTTCCCCGGATCCGCCCCCGTGATGACCAACACCTTGAGCGCCGGCCCCGGGCCTTCCCCGCCGCGCGCCCGCGGCGCCAAAACCGCCAGCCCTAACGCCGCGGCCCAACAAAATAACTGCTTCCCTCTCATCCTGCCTGCAAGCCTCACCATCGCGCGCCGCTTGTCAAACCCGCCGTTGCAGTTAGAGGGGGCGGGCCCTGGATCCCTCCGACACCGTGAACGCCGCCCCACCGCCTGCCATTGCCGCTCCGCCGCGACTGGCCACGCTGCCGTTCTGGCTAACGGTCGTCGGACCGGCGCTCTTTGTGCTGGCCAGCAACCTGCTCATCTCGACGCTCCACACCCAGCCGGCAGACTTCACCCAGACCCTGGGCCTGGCCTTTATTGTTGGGTTCTGTGCCTGGCTCTCCTTCGCCAACCTCATTGCGGCGCGCTACCGCGGTCCGTCGCGCCTCATCCTCGTTATTGCCTACCCCTTTATCCAGGCGCCCGTGGCGCTTGTACTCTGGGCTGTTAGCGCCGGCCTGATGGGCTATTCCTCCTATTTGACCTAACCAGCTGTGGGATGATTAGAATGGTGCGGCGCGCCGCAGGGTGTTAGCCATTCGCCAATGGACCCCAGCCAGTTTCCGCCCACCCTGGAGCCGCCGCCGCGGCTTGCCTGGGCACCCTTGACCCTCACCTTGCTCGCCCCGCCGCTGGTCGCCGTGGCGGGCGTCTTCGCCCTTGAAACCCGCGAGGCCGCAAATGGGCTGCTGACAGTCTACTTCCTCAGCGGGACCGTCTGCTGGCTACTTTTTGGACGCTTGCTCTCCCGGCGCTACCACGGCCCGTCGCTCTGGCTGATGTTCTTTGCCTATCCGTTTGCCCAGTTGGGCATCTGCCTCACGATTGCAGCGGCTGCCTGCCTTGTCAGCTTGCGCATGTGATGCCCCCCACCGACCACCCCACCCCACCAGAGGATGTTAGGCAGGGGTCCATGGACCCGTGCCAATCCCCGCCCACCGTGAAGCTGCCGCCGCGCCTTGCATGGCTTCCCTTGACCCTCACCCTGCTTGCCCCGCCGCTGGTCGCCTTGGCGGGCGTCATGGCCGTCGGCTTTTTCAAAAGCGCCGATGCTGGGACTTTTCTTATCATTGCCTTTTTGATCACCGGGCTCCTCTGCTGGCTGTTTTTGGGGGTGTAAAGATTTGTCTGTAAAAGCTCGCACGAGGCATTGGTCCGCCGCACTGGCAGCCGATGGAGCGTAGCGGAATCGGCTGCCAGTGCGGCGGCGCGCCGAACTCCCCCCCCGCTCCACTGGGGTTGTAGGCGTCCGTCCAAGACCA
>Ga0136639_10000188_pt1 | contig 19471 bp, 16 predicted proteins | sample AntDrymUQ8592106_2_FD_113739 | JGI IMG/M metagenome (GOLD analysis project Ga0136639, IMG submission 113739) | Polar desert sand microbial communities from Dry Valleys, Antarctica - metaG UQ859 (21.06) | ecosystem: Environmental > Terrestrial > Soil > Desert | place: Antarctica: Dry Valley...
AAGTAATTTCTATAAAGGAAAAGTACGCGATGTTTATACCATAGAAAATAAATTCCTGGCGATGGTTGTAACTGACAGGATTTCCGCTTTTGATGTTGTCTTACCAGAACCCATCCCTTTTAAAGGACAGGTACTAAATCAGATAGCAGCTAAATTCCTTCAGGCAACCCTTGATATTGTGCCTAATTGGGTATTGGATATTCCTGATCCGAATGTTACTATAGGAAAGATCTGCGATCCGTTCAAAGTCGAGATGGTAATAAGAGGTTATTTAGCGGGTCATGCATGGCGCGAATATCAGGCTGGTAAGCGTTCCGTGTGTGGTGTTTCTCTTCCCGATGGCCTAAAAGAAAATGATAAACTGCCCGAACCTATCATTACACCAACGACTAAAGCTACCGTTGGCCATGATGAGGATATCTCAAGAGCTGAAATCATAAAAAGAGGGGTGGTATCCGAAGAAGACTACTCCCTACTTGAAAAATACACGCGTGCAATATTTCAACGTGGGACAGAAATGGTTGCTGAACGGGGATTAATCTTGGTAGATACCAAGTATGAATTTGGAAAGGCAGATGGAATTATCCATCTTATCGATGAAATCCATACACCTGACTCTTCCCGTTATTTTTATAAAGAGGGGTATGAAGAACGTCAACTCAGAAGCGAACCACAAAGGCAGCTATCAAAAGAGTTTGTTCGTAAATGGTTAATAGAGAATGGATTTCAGGGTAAAGAGGATCAGGTCATTCCGCAGATGAGCTCAGAATTTGTCAAATCTGTTTCAGATCGTTATATCGAGTTATACGAACATATAACAGGAGATGAGTTTGTCCGGCAGGAGATAACAGATCCTACACTAAGAGTTGAAAGAAATATTAAAGAAGCGCTTAGCCGACTCTTTTAATATTTCATAAATCGGAATAAATAAGTAAATTAGTCATAAACCCTATATCGGGTATTACCGAACCAATATGTAGCCGATGAAATTCACAGTAGATAAACACGAAAAATATGTCCTCATTACCCTGGACGAGAATAAGTTGAACAGTTTGATTTCACCTCAACTTAAGTCGGAATTAATCCTAACAAATACTGAAGGGCAGCGTAATATTATACTTGACCTTTCTAATGTTAAATATTCAGACTCCTCAGGTTTAAGCAGCCTTTTAGTTGGACACCGGATATGCAAAAATGCTGAGGGTACATTTATCCTTACCGGCATTAATGAAAATATTGCCAGGCTGATCACCATTTCTCAGCTGGAAAATATATTAACCATTGTTGAAACAGTGGATGAAGCTATTGATCTTATTTTTATGGAAGAAATTGAAAAGGAGCTCAAAAGAGAATTGAAATCCGAATAATGAACTGAACTACATGAAATTTGAAGTTACAATTTTAGGTAGCAGTTCATCAACCCCTATATTTAATAGAAATCCGTCCGCTCAGCTTCTTAATGTTAATGAAAAGTTCATTTTAATAGATTGCGGAGAGGCTACACAAAATCAATTACTGCATTTTGGCTTGAAAGCTAATCGAATTGATCATATTTTCATTAGCCATTTACACGGGGATCACTATTTAGGTTTGGTAGGCCTTTTATCGTCACTTCACTTGAATGGGCGAACCAAACCCATGGATATTTTTGCCCCCCCTGAGCTTAAGGAGATCATAGATCTGCAGTTCAAATATTCGCAAACTTTCCTTAGATATCCCATCAACTTCCATGTTACGAATCCCAATGCCCGCCAGAAAATCTTTGAAAGCTACGATATCATGGTTGAAAGCTTTCCACTTGATCATCGGATCCCTTGCACAGGATTCCGATTTACAGAAAAACAGCGCCTGCGGAAAATGATCAAACAAAAGATAACTGAATTAGACATTCCAGCGGAGCAGGTTCAGTTTATTAAGAAGGGTAGTAATTTTACAGATAAAAAAGGAAACGTACATTTGGCTGAAGATCTTACAACGGCAGCTGAGCGTCCGAAAGTCTATGTATATTGTTCAGACACGATATGCAGCTGGAAATATCTGGATTGTATTGAAGATTCAGATACTTTATATCACGAGGCAACGTTCCTGCATGAAATGCTTGCCAGAGCCGAAGAAACATTTCACACAACAGCACGGCAGGCAGCTGAAGTAGCTCTCAAAGCGAACGCGAAAAAATTGTTAATTGGTCATTTTTCAGCGCGTTATCGCGATCTTGAACCATTACTGGCGGAATCAAAAGCCGTTTTCCCCAATACTTTCCTCGCAATTGAAGGAATGACGTTTGAAATTTAAGGAGAGCAAGGAACAAGGAGCAAAGTAAAAAGATGAATTAGGTTACATTAACGTGAGTATTTTCCTGTGAACATCCTAAAATCCTATCACCCTACTAATCCTAATCCCGGCATCTTAATCCTTTTTACCTCCAAATACCGAGAAACTCACATACCTTTTGGGATTAGCTTTAAGATCGATCATTAACTTGTCAAGATTTCCAGCGGCATTATTTAGATTGTTATACATCTTCTCATCGTTGATGAGCTGCCCTAGAGTTCCTTTTCCTGTATTAACCTTATTGACAATAAGTTGTAAATCAGCAACAGCTTTATTTGCTTCTGTAATGGTTTGAGCAAAATTAGCTTTTGCTACCTCGTCAGAAAGCTTTTCGAAATTGTTCATGATCGTAGTAATTTTCGCATTATTGTTTTTAAAATTACTGGTTATGGATTCTAGATTGTTCATTATCCCTGCAATTTTAACGCCCTGCGTGCTAACCAAACCATCAACTGTTTTAGTTGTTCCTTCCAGGGTTTCCAGGGTTCTGGCAATACTTGCAAAGCTTCTGTCAAAATTTCGTTGAAACTCGGGACTAAGGGTACTATTAACGGAGGTTAACACCGAGTCCATACGTGCGATAATCTGTTCCGCTTTTTTCTGTATCGGTTCAATCTGATCTGTCAGGTTCTTTTGAATATTTGCATTCAGCGTATCGCCATCTGCAGCAAAATCGCTACCTGTACCTAGTTCAAAAACAATAGCTTTTCCGCCCAGCAGGTCGGTGCTTTCTAATCTGGCAATAGTATTCTTTGGAATTGCATATTCAGGATCAATCTTAAACTGGGCGAGTATTTGTCCGTTTGGCTGAAGGGTAAGGTCGCTAACCCGGCCAATCTGGTAGCCGTTCACTAACACAGGCTTGGAGACCGCAAGCCCGTCTACACGGTCGTAGGTCGCATAGAATTCATTTTCACTGGAAAAGACATCATTGCCCTTTAAAAAACTGTATCCTATGATTAATATAGCAATTGCTACTGCAGCTAAAACTCCTACTTTGGTTTCGTTTGTTATTTTCATTTAAACTTGCTTATCAAGAAACTTGTCAGGGCCGAAGGTATTTCAAATATTATTATTAATCACTAATCAGTTTTCTTATTACAATATTATTATTTAGTCGCTCAGTTCCGCCTGTTTCTTATAGGTCTGAATTGCCTTTAACAAATTAGTTACGATTTCGTTTTGCCCAACTTCCGAATTCATGTATTCTTCTTCGTCCGGATTGGAAACAAAACCTATTTCGGTCAAAACAGCCGGCATTCCAGCTTTAGCTAACACAGCCAGACTTTGCTCTTTTACCCCCCTGTCTGTTCTTCCACTGAGCACGTATTGATCCTGCATATAAGATGCCAGTTTTATACTTTGCTCACGAAAAGCATTTTTCATCAACGAAAGCATAATGATACTTTCCGGATCTTTAGGATCATAACCCTCATAATTATTCTTGTAGTCCTTTTCCAGAAGTATGGATTCGTTCTCCCTGATTACCACGTCCTGCTCGTCAAGACGTCCAAATCCAGACACGAATGTTTCTGTGCCTTTCGTGGATGTACTTTGTCTATTTGCATATCTGGGTATTTTACGCCCGCGGCTATCTTTTCCGTATCCGACAATTACCCTTTTTATAGGCATCGAATTACAATGAATTGATATGAATAGGTCTGCTTTAATATTATTTGCAATTCCTATGCGCTCATAAAGCGGAACAAATACATCGCTAGATCTTGTATAAACCACTTTCACATCTTTTAGATTGGCTTCAACAGCTTTTCCAAGCTTTAGGGCAACCTGTAGGGCAATGTCTTTTTCTTTTGAAAAAACCCCTCTTGTGGCACCGTCATGGCCGCCATGACCGGCATCGATAACAATTGTCCTGATACGGTAAGGGATTTCAGCGGATTTACTGGCGAAAGAAGTTAGAGTTGTTGAAAGTAAGACAGGCAGTAATACGTAAATGTATCTGATCAATGGTATATTTTTCATTAATTTTGAGCGTATAATATTATCTATCATTACAAAAATAGTATTCATCATTGAATTTGAAATTTATTAGACCCCTTTTTCTTTATTTTTTTCTTTTGCTGATGCAACTGGGGTTTCTCCATACATCGGTTTGTGCGCAGCAGCTTACGGTTCGTCCTGATAACGCAAAACGGGATACAACATTGCAATTGCAAGCTCCAAAAACCGATACTGTAACAAAAAAATCAACATCCGGGGGAGGTTTGGAGTCTGAAGTTGTTTATTCCGCAGAAGATTCGATTATCACCGACCGCGAAACTAATATAGTGAAAATGTATGGAAAGGCCCGGGTTAAGTATGAGGATATGGAACTTGATGCCGATTATGTTCAGTATGATCAAAAAAATAATACACTTTTCGCTAAGGGTCTGACTAATTCAAAAACAAATAAGTATACAGGCAGACCTTTATTTAAACAGGGTTCTGAACAGCCGATCACTACCGATTCGTTATTCTTTAATTACAAAACTAAAAAAGGTAAGTCTTACGGTGTTTATACTGAGGCAGAAGGTGGTTACCTGCAGGCCCGGCAATTTAAAAAGAATGAGTTCGGCGAGGGAAATTTTGTGCATGGGGTTTATAGCTCTTGTAATTTGCCATACCCGCACAATCACTTTGGAATTAATATTGTAAGAGGTATTGTTACTGAGAAACAAATAATCACTGGCCCGGCCTATTTGGAAATCGAGGGCGTTCCTTTGCCTTTGGGTGTCCCATTCGGCTTCTTCCCAAAGCCTGATAAACGATCAGGTGGGCTTCTATTTCCAACCTTTGGCGAAGATTTAAGGGGCTTCTTTATAAGAGATTTAGGCTATTATATTGGTTTAAATGATTACTGGGATCTGGCCACAAGGGCAACTCTATATTCAAAAGGTTCATATGAGTTAAGCTCGGCCGCCCGCTACCGTAAAAATTATAAATATGATGGTAGTGTGAATTTCCGTTATGCCTCAACAAAAAATGGAGTTGAGGGAACAGAGGCTTTCAAAAACCCTAATAAAGATTTTAATATAACCTGGAGCCATTCTCAGAATCCTCTTTCGAACCCGGGCACAACGTTTAGCGCATCGGTTAACGCGGGTACAGGTTCGTTTTTTTCAAACGTCCCGGGAGCGGTAGCGTATAATCCTACAGAAATTGCCCGGAATTCCCTTTCGTCAAGTATAAGTTATGGGAAAGTTTTTGGGAACGGCCTTTTTAATTTTACTTCAAGCTTTACACACAGTCAGGATATAGAGGCTAAAACAGTTTCCCTTCAGTTGCCTCAATTTAATCTGGGGATGGCAACAATTAACCCATTTGATAGCAAAGACCGGGCTGGAGAGCAGAAATGGTACCAGCGAATCAGTCTCGGTTACACTATGCAAGGCAGCAATTCTATAAGCACGAAAGAAAGTGAACTTTTCGAAAGAGAAACGTTAAGTAAGTTTCAAAACGGTATCCAACATAATATTCCGATTTCAATGTCTTTAAACGTTGCGAAATTTTTCCAGTTTAATTCCAGCCTGAATTACACGGAGAGATGGTACCTCCAAACAATCAGACAAAGGTTAGCAAATGTAGCATCAGGGTTTACAGAGGTAAGAGATACCGTTCCGGGATTTAGCAGAGCTTATGACTACACCATGTCGAGTGGATTTTCTACAAAATTGTATGGTAAATTTAATTTCAAAAAGGGGAATTTAATGGCATTACGTCATGTGATGACCCCCAGTGTTTCTGCAAACTACCAGCCAGACTTCGGAACAAGTCGTTTCGGTTTTTATCGGAATATTGAAAATGACACTTCGCGCGTAAATCCCCGACGCTATTCCATATATGACGGTTTACTTTATGGAGGCCCAACAGTGGGCAAAGTTGCTGGTATTGGGTTTAGCATCGACAATAATATAGAAGCAAAAGTTCGGTCTACTGCTGATTCAACTAAAAGTTCGGTTAACATACCAATATTACAAAGTCTTTCATTTCAGGGCGCTTATAATTTTGCTGCACCGAACTTCAAATTAAGCCAGATTAGCTTTTCGGGCCGGACAGCCTTGTTCAAGCAGAAAATGGGTATTAATTTTTATGGCATCCTTGATCCATATAGGATCGATAGTACAGGGAACAGAATAGATAGATTCACGATTAGTAATGGATCTTTGGCGAGGCTTACAAGCATTGGTCTCTCCACTGATTTCAGTTTAAATTCTACAGCCATCAAAAGCCGAAATGCTAATTTGAATAAACTGGATGCAGGAAAACAGAATTTAACGCTTCAACAGCAGGACGAATTGAATGCGATCAGCAGGGATCCTAATGCATTTGTTGACTTTAATGTGCCATGGAATATTAGCGCATCTTATAGCTTTAACTACTCAAAAAATGGGTTAAAATCAGTTGTTTCCAATACATTGAACTTTTATGGAGATTTTAATGTTACTCCCAAATGGAAAGTCCAATATACTTCCGGATATGACTTTCAGCGAAATGACCTTAGTCTAACTACCTTCTCAATTTACAGGGATTTACACTGCTGGGATCTGTCTTTCAGGTGGTCGCCGATTGGGACTTACAAGTTTTATAGTGTTGATCTTCGTGTTAAAGCATCCATACTTCAGGATTTGAAACTCAGTAAACGACGTGATTCTTATAATAATTTCTAATTTATGCTAGCCGAGCTAATTACAATAGGTGATGAAATACTCATCGGACAGATTGTGGATACGAATTCAGCATGGATGGCACAAAAATTAAATTTGGCCGGCATAAAAGTAAAACAGATCACATCAGTTTCAGACGATCGGCAACATATTCTGGATTCATTAAAAGAGGCATCTCAACGGGCGGATATCATATTAATAACGGGAGGGCTTGGCCCAACAAAAGACGATATTACTAAAAAGACTCTGGCAAACTATTTTAATGTTGGTTTACGAACCGATGAGGCTGCTCTCGACAATGTAAAACGAATCTTCGCAAAATATAACTCACCCATGCTTGAAAGCAATCTCAAGCAGGCTGAGGTGCTTGAGAATTGTACTACTTTGTTGAATTTAAATGGAACTGCACCAGGAATGTGGATTGAAAGCGGTGGTAAGCTATACGTTTCTATGCCCGGAGTTCCTTTTGAGATGAAGTACATGATGGAAGAGCTCGTCATACCCAAAATTAAAGAATCGTTCAATTTACCTTTTATAGTTCACCATACTATTCTTACAGCCGGCATAGGAGAGTCGATGCTGGCAGATAAAATCTCGTTTGTTGAGGATGCTCTTCCGACGCATATCGGGCTTGCATATCTGCCTAAGTTGGGGATGGTAAGATTAAGGCTTAGCGGCAGCGGTTTGAATACAGAATCGCTTGAAAAAGAAATAGCAATATATGCTTCTCAAATAGTTCAGATAATCAATGAATTTGTAATTATTGAAGCCGACATACCTCTTGAAAAAGCGATTTTGAATTTGATGGAATCTAAAAGTCTCACTTTATCTACTGCTGAAAGTTGTACCGGTGGATACATTTCCCATCTTCTTACGCAGCATTCAGGTAGCAGCAAGGTTTTTCTTGGTGGCGCAGTATCCTATTCTAATGAACTAAAATGCACGATGCTATCCGTTTCTGAGGAAACGCTTTATAAGTTCGGTGCAGTAAGTGAAGAAACTGTTTTGGAGATGGCAGCCGGTGCAATTACTAATTATAAATCGGATTATGCTATCTCAGTAAGCGGAATAGCAGGTCCGGATGGTGGAACTGAAGACAAACCCGTGGGCACTGTATGGATAGCAGTTGCAGGCAGAACGAAAACAATTTCGAAGAAATTTCAGTTTGGAAACAAGAGAGCCCAGAACATTGAACGGGCTGCAGTAAACGCGCTTTTTCTGCTTCATAAATTAGTGAAAGAAGAACAGACATAATGAACCTGCCTGAAAAAGCTTAGTTTTGTAGTTAGAAAACCAATTGATAAAACCTTAATATGGCCAGATACGAATTAGTGCTTCCGAAAATGGGCGAAAGTGTTGCTGAAGCTACTATCATTAAATGGATGAAGCAGCCAGGTGATGCAATAGATATCGACGAATCTGTCTTAGAAATAGCTACCGATAAAGTAGATTCTGATGTACCATCGCCTGTAGCTGGAAAACTTGTTGAGCTTCTTTATAATGTTGATGATGTGGTTCAGGTAGGTGCTCCAATAGCCATTATAGAAACTGGAGGGTCCTCTGTTGACAGCGAAATTGTTCGGGATGTTAAGGATCCTGAAAAAGAAGTTAGCGTTGAACAAAAGTTTGATGCAACGCCAACCGAGCTGCCCCGGACGGAACAGAAAGCTAATCTGGGTACAGCAAATAATTCACGCAGATTTTATTCACCCTTAGTGAAAAGTATGGCATCTGAGGAGGGAATAGAGCTTTCGGAACTAGATTCAATACAAGGTTCGGGATCTGAAGGCAGGGTCACGAAACAGGATGTTCTTGATTATATTAATAATACGGGTTCAAAAGCTTCTACGCCAGTCGCTGCGCCTCAACGTCCAACAGAACAGGCTTCAGCAGCTCAGCCGGAGTCCAGAACTCAGCCGGTTATTGCTGAGCCAAAAGTACAACCAGCAGTTTCGCTTTCAGCCGGCGATGAAATTATCGAAATGGATCGAATGCGTAAGCTAATAGCTGAGCATATGGTGATGAGTAAACACACATCGCCTCACGTTACATCTTTTGTGGAGGCTGATGTAACAAACCTTGTGAAGTGGCGTGATAGAGTAAAAAGCGATTTTGAAAAGCGAGAAGGTGAAAAGATAACCTTTACTCCAATATTTATTGAGGCTGTGGCTAAAGCAATTAAAGATCTTCCAATGATCAATGTTTCGGTAAACGGAACTCAAATTATTAAAAAGAAAGATATAAACATCGGCATGGCGGCCGCTCTGCCTTCAGGGAATCTAATCGTGCCGGTGATCAAGAATGCTGACCAGCTAAATCTGGTAGGATTGACTAAAGCAGTTAATGACCTGGCAAACCGCGCCAGAAAATCGCAGTTAAAACCAGATGACACGTCTGGCGGAACTTTTACCCTGACAAACGTTGGAACATTTGGAAATGTGATGGGTACTCCCATAATAAATCAACCACAGGCCGCTATTTTAGCCGTAGGAGCAATCAAGAAGAAGCCTGCTGTTATAGAAACCGAATATGGCGATGTAATAGCCATCAGGCATATGATGTTCCTTTCCCTTTCCTACGACCATAGAGTTGTTGATGGTGCATTGGGAGGTTCTTTTGTCAGGAAGGTTGCTGACTATCTTGAAGCCTGGGATACTAATCGTGAATTCTAACTTTTTTCAATAAGATTTATATTGGTGAAATGAAACATATAAAAAGACTTACGATCTGCCTCTTATTTTTTCAATGTATGAGTCTTGCGGGTATTGCCCAACAAACTCCTCCATTTTACAATGAAATAGAAGCGTTCAAAAAAGCGGATAGTGTCAACCCTCCGCCCAAGAATGGAATTCTGTTTGTTGGCAGTTCATCATTTCGGGGTTGGACCAACATTCAAAGTTATTTCCCCGGCTATAAAATTATTAATCGCGGCTTTGGCGGATCTTCATTACCCGATGTGATCAGGTATGCGTCCGATATAATTATTCCTTACCAGCCGAAACAAGTTGTCATTTATTGTGGAGAAAACGATTTTACTGCAGATGGTGTAACCGCAGAAATTGTTTCTGACAGGTTTATAACATTGTTTAAGATGATACGAACAGGCCTTCCAAGAGCTCATGTACTTTTTGTATCATTAAAGCCAAGCCCAAGCCGCTTGAAATATATGCCGGAAATGGTTAAAGCAAACGAATTAATTAAGAATTACCTTAGCGATCAACGCAAGACTGGCTATGTTGATGTTTATTCAAAAATGCTGCTTGCCGATGGCTCACCCATGACGAATATTTTTAAGGCAGATAAACTGCACATGACGGAAGCTGGTTATAAGATCTGGCAAAAGGAGATTAAACCCTATTTAAGGAAATAGCTGTAAATGAATTAAGAAACAAGAGCCAGGAACCAAGGTATGGTATTGACTTGGTGTTAAGTTAAAATTTAAAAGTCAAAATTAAAAAAGCTATAGTTAATCTTGTCGCTAAAGAAATGAACAAGGGGAAAGATTGGGCATTTAAGTTAATGTGCTTTTGTCTTGATTCCTGCCTCCTGGTTCTTAAAACTCAATTTTGTAAGCTCTTCAAATTTACCCGTAAGTGCGCCCGCTTGCGCGATAAATGCCCCATCATTCTCAATTATTTCCTTTTTGGCGATCAACTCTGTAATTTTAATCCCGCCCAGGACATATTTTAGCTCAACGCTCTGGTGCTGTTCTGCTATAAAATCAAAGTTAAGCTGATCTATCAGGTTGTCGCTTTTGTATCTTAGGTAAACGGGCAGAATATGATCGTTTTGGAGTTTCAACTTTGAGTCATTATGATATTTCTTGTACTCATAACGGTAATCATAACGCAGCGCTGCAATATCAGAAAGTACTGCTGAACCTGTGGGATGGCCTCCGGCACCTTTTCCGTAAAATAATTGCTGGTCGGCAAATGCGGCTTTCACAGATACCGCATTGTATTCATTTTCCACGTTGTATAGAAAGTCAGTTTCGGGAACCAGACGAGGAATCACATATAAAGCAATCTCTTTATCATCCAGCTTTTTAGCTGTTGGAACCAATTTGATCTTAAGTTTATGTTCCTGGGCAAACTGGAGATCGGCGGCAGAAAAATTCTGAATTCCTATGTTTAATACTTCATCCGGTTTCACAAAGGTTCCATACGCATGCGCAGCAGCGATCAATAATTTGAATTTTGCATCGTATCCACCAACGTCCAGTAAAGGGTCAGTTTCTGCAAATCCAAGATCCTGCGCCTGTTTTAAAGCCTCGTTATACTCAAGCCCTTCATTCGCAATTTTTGAGAGTATATAATTTGACGATCCATTAAATATTCCACTAATGGAATGTAATAATTCGTTGTCATAATACTCTTCCAGATTTCTGATTATAGGTATACTGCCGCAAACAGCGCCTTCGTATAGAAGTGATGTACCATACTCTTCCTGAAGAGCTACCAGCTCCTCAAGGTGTTCTGCAATCATCTTTTTATTGGCTGAGACAACATTTTTACCACTTTTCAATGCACTTCTTGTAATTTCAAACGCGGCATCTGCATCGTTGATCAGCTCAACAACAGTATTAATCTCTGAATTATCCAGAATTTCTGATGCGCTAGTAGAAAACAAACTTTCAGGAAGGCTTCTGGACTTTGAAGCATCTTTTATGACTATTTTCCTGATCTCAATATTTAAATCTTTGGTACTTATAATATCATGGAGGCCTTGTCCAACAACTCCAAAGCCAAAGAGGCCAATAGTTAATCTCTTACTCATTTAAGCTATTTTATGCATGCTGATTACCAGATTGTCAGTTTCAGCGGTATTTATAAATGTTCCGATTTCTTTGGTGAGAATTTCCGTTTCTATAAGAAAGCCATCATGTCCGTAAAATGAATTTAACTCGGCCAGACGGGCTCCTGGAATATTTTTGGCTAAGAATTGTTGCTCTTCTAAAGGAAACAAAACATCATTCACAATTCCAATAACCAGTGTTTTAGCCTGTATTTGACGTAATGCTTCAATTATGGAAGTCCTTTTACGCCCAACGTTATGGCTGTCCATTGCTTTTGTAAGATACCAGTAACTATAGGCGTTAAAGCGATTCACTAATTTCTGTCCCTGATAGTTCTGATACGATGAAGCTTTAAAATCTGTCACCTTTTCTGTTCCAACCTCGAGTTGTGTAGCACCATAAGTCCCATAGCTTCTGTATGAAAGTAGAGCAATACTACGGGCAACTTTTAAGCCCTTTTTTCCACCATGTTCGGATTGAGAATAAAATGTTCGATCAGCGGTAATTGCCAGGCGTTGGCTCTCATTAAACGCTATGCCCCAGGCGGAATGTTGTGCATTTGCAGCAATCAGGACCAGTTTTTTAATCCGTTTAGGTTCAAGAATAGCCCATTCCATTGCTTGCTGGCCGCCAAGGGAGCCCCCAATTAACAATCCTATCTCAGGTAAACCCAGATGGTCCGCAAGGATTTGATGGGCAGCAGAAAGATCTCTGACAGTAAATTCCGGAAATGACAGATAGTAGGGTAGGCCAGTTACTTTATTAATGCTGAGCGGATTAGTTGTTCCATAGTTAGATCCCAAAACATTCGCACAGACTATAAAGTGTTCTTTCGGATTGAACAAACAATTTTCGCCAAAGAGGCCTTTCCACCAGTCCAAAACATCGGAATTTGCTGTAAGCGCATGACATACCCAAATAACATTGTCCTTTTCTGCATTCAGCGTTCCGTAAGTGTGATAAACTATCTGAAGATCGTTTACCTTTTTACCGCTTTCAAGCTTGAAAAATTTCTTATGCTTGTATATATTTTCAGTATTCATTCTTAATTTCATATCGACTTAGCATTTTAGAGCTAAATGTTCATGTCTTCTACTTTATTGCACCAAAAGCGTGTTCCAGATCTGCTTTAATATCGTCGATATGTTCTATTCCGACTGATAAACGTAAGGATGCCGGGTTTACTCCAGCAGCAATTTGAGCTTCATCAGATAACTGTTGATGAGTAGTTGCCGAGGGTTGTATAATTAAAGTCTTCGTATCACCAACGTTAGCTAAGTGACTTATCAATTTTAAGTTATCTACAAATTTAGTTGCGCTTTCCTTTCCACCCTTAACTTCAAATGAAAGAACTGCGCCAAAGCCATTCTTAAGATATTTTTTTGCTCTCTCATGTCCTGGGCTGCTTGTTAATCCAGGATATTCAACTTTGTCGACCTGAGGATGAGCTTCGAGCCATTTAGCCAGTTCAAGCGCATTATCAACATGCCTCTGAACGCGAAGTGATAAAGTTTCCAGGCCCTGGATTAATAAGAATGAGTTAAATGGCGACTGAGAAGGACCGAAATCACGCAACCCCTCGACACGTGCTCTGATAATAAATTGAATATTACCAAACGGACCGCCTACCCCAAAAACGTCTTTGAATACGAGTCCATGGTAACCTTCAGAAGGCTCAGAGAATTGAGGGAATTTTCCGTTACCCCAATCGTAATTTCCGCCATCGACGATTACACCGCCAATACTTGTTCCATGGCCTCCAATCCATTTCGTTGCAGACTCCACTACGATATTTGCACCGTGTTCAAGAGGGCGGAAAAGATAACCTGCTGCTCCAAAAGTATTATCCACAATTAATGGCAGATCATGCTTTTTCGCTATACCAGAGATTTTCTCGAAATCCGGGATACTATAGCTCGGGTTCCCAATTGTTTCAAGGTAAATAGCCTTTGTTTTGTCGTCAATAAGGGATTCAATACTGACCGGATCATCACCCTGGGCGAAACGGGCCTCAATTCCTAATCTTTTAAACGATACTTTGAATTGGTTGTATGAACCACCGTACAGAAAAGAAGAAGTGACGAAGTTATCACCTGCTTGTAAGATATTAGTTAGTGCAATAAATTGTGCTGCCTGACCAGATGAAACGGCTAAAGCTGCAACCCCACCTTCCAGGGCTGCTACTCGCTTCTCGAATACATCTGTAGTGGGATTCATTATCCTTGTATAAATGTTCCCGAATTCTTTTAATGCAAATAGGTTTGCACCGTGCTCAGAACTATTAAATACAAAAGACGTTGTTTGATATATTGGAACCGCGCGCGATCCGGTTGTTGGATCTACTTCTTGTCCAGCGTGAATTTGTAGAGTTTCGAATTTTTGATTTGTTGTTGACATAAGCTTATTTGTGAAATTTTAAGTTTAATAATTGAACATAACAGTCTAAAGTGACCTGCTACTACGTTGAATCGAATTAAGGCAATAGCCCGTTATTTGAAACTAATAGCAACAGGTCCAGCGCATATCCATACAATAAACTTCAAAAGTAAATTGCCGAGGAGCTTTAGACTTAATGTTTTCCGCTTTGGAAAATACAGGTAATGGAGTGTTTTCTCTTTTCATCGTTATAAATTTATATTTCCCTTACGGGACAGGAATTGGCACCTTCCCCGAATGATCGGGGGGTTGTCAGCGGGTCAAAGAGCCTGATCTCTCGCCACTTCTGTATAAATCAATAAACAAAGAGCTTATTGAAGACAGATTGGTATTGCTACCAAATAATATTTCAAATATATGGGTAAAGATATATGGAAACCAAATTTAATTTGTAAAATATTTTAAATATCTGATTGTCAAGCAATTGATTTAAGGGCATTCTCAATGTCTGCGATAAGATCCTCTATATTTTCAATTCCAACTGACACCCTGAGTAGATTTTGTGGAGTTTTAGTATTTGGTCCCTCAACCGATGCCCGATGCTCAATAAGACTTTCCACACCACCTAAACTGGTAGCCTGAGTAAATACTTTGAGGCTATTAGCCACCTTAATGGCTTCCTGAGCGCCACCTTTTACAAGAAACGAAAGCATGCCGCCAAAAGAACTCATCTGTTGCCTGGCGATTTCATGACCAGTATGACTAACCAACCCTGGATAATATACCTTATCAACAAATTCACTTTGTTCAAGAAAATCAGCAAGGAGAGAGGCGTTATGATGGTGTCCCCTCATACGATATGGAAGAGTTTTAATCCCTCTTACGGTCATATAACAATCAAAAGGAGAGGGCACGGCTCCGCCAAGGATCTGAACGGCCCTGATTTTCTCCCAAAATGGGTTCTTTATGGCAGTCACAAGAACTCCTCCAAGTACATCGCTATGTCCGCTTAGATATTTTGTGGTTGAGTGCATTACAAAATCACATCCAAGGTTCAAGGGCAGCTGAAACACGGGCGTGCTGAACGTATTGTCACATGCAACCAAAACATTATTAAGTTTTGCTAAATGCACCAGCCCCCGAATGTCACAAACTTTTAAAAGAGGGTTGGAGGGTGTTTCGATCCAGATCAACCTGGTTTCTGGGCGAATAAACTGCTCAACCGATTGCAAATCTGACATATCTGCAAAATCTACTTTTAAAATACCTTCGAAGACCTGCAGGATTTGTGTACGCAGCCCGTGATACATATCGTCTGGGGCAATGATGTGGGCGCCGGGGCCTAAGGCCTGAAAAAGAGCTGCAGCCGCTGCATTTCCAGAAGAGAAAGCGCATGAATCCTGTCCTTGTTCTAATTTTGCAATCACATTTTCAAGCGATCTTCTATTGGGATTATCCATCCTTGTATACACATAGCCTTCTGGATAAGTTCCATCATCAGCACGCTCGTAGGTTGTTGACAGCGATATGGGCTGAATTACAGCTCTAGAATACTCATCTATTTTATTTCCAGCGTGAATGGCTATGGTCTCGATTTTCATTAGTATATGGGTTTATTAGTTAGATCAACTCCAAATGCAATATTAATAAAGAAAAACATACAAAATTTAATTCTTCGTTTAATTTTCACTTCAAATCAGTCTAAATTAATTCAAGTTAGATATTAAATTTTTACATGCTTTTACAAGCTAATGATACTGATTACGTGGAACTATCGTATTTTTGTAGAAATAAATCTGAATGAATCCGGAATTAAGCCTGAATCTTCTTTTAGCCGACAAAAACCTTCCTGATAATCTTAGGTCCGTTGCAAAAAAAGTAGAATCTAATGAGCGTATTTCTTTCGAGGACGGTGTACTTCTGTATAAAAAAGCTGATTTGGGATTTCTCGGTATTCTGGCCAATTTCATCCGCGAAAAGCGGCATGGTGATAAAACCTATTTTAATCGTAATTTCCATATTGAACCAACAAACCTGTGTGTTTACGATTGTAAATTCTGTTCTTACTCGGTCCTTATAAAAGCACGTTCAGAGGGTTGGGAATACACGATGCAGGATATGCTGGATATCGTCAAGAAATACGATAATCAGCCGGTAACTGAAGTCCACATTGTAGGTGGTGTACTTCCGCAATATGACGTTCAATTTTATTCGGAGTTATTCACAGCTATTCATTTACATCGCCCGGAATTACATGTAAAAGCTTTAACGCCAGTTGAGTATCACTATATTTTCAAAAAGGCAAAAATAGATTACGCCACTGGCATGAAATTAATGAAGGAGGCTGGGCTCGATTCGATTCCGGGTGGAGGTGCAGAAATATTTCATCCGGATATCAGGGTTCAGATAGCCAAGGACAAGTGCACAGGTGATCAATGGCTGGAGATACATGAAGAATGGCACAAGTTGGGCATGAGGTCTAACGCAACAATGCTTTATGGCCACATTGAGGAATATTGGCATAGAGTGGATCATATGGAAAAGCTGAGAGCCCTGCAGGATAAAACGGGTGGTTTCCAAACATTCATTCCATTGAAATTCAGAAATCAGGATAATCAAATGTCAAATGTTCCTGAAGTCTCAGTCATTGAAGATTTGAGGAATTATGCAATCGCGCGCATCTATCTCGACAATTTTGATCATATAAAAGCTTATTGGGCAATGATAAGCAGAAATACTGCTCAGTTATCATTAAATTTTGGTGTTGATGATATTGATGGAACGCTTGACGACACGACTAAAATATATTCGATGGCAGGAGCAGAAGAGCAACATCCCGCCATGACAACAAAAGAATTGGTTGATTTAATAAAACATGTGGGAAGGCATCCGATAGAGCGTGATACGCTATATAATATGGTTACAGATTATCAAAATCATGAATTTCCTGAAGAGGAGAAACCTAAATTTTATAAATTACCTGTGCTGAATTGAAGAAATCACTATATATCATCCGCCACGGCGAAACTGACCTGAACAAGCGGGGAGTGGTACAAGGACGTGGAATGGATACAGATCTTAACGATCGGGGCAGGGAACAGGCAGAGGCATTTTACCAGTCTTACAAAGGTGTTCCCTTTGATAAAGTATACACATCTACACTTAAACGAACGCATCAAACTGTCAGGAAATTTATTGATAGTAATATTCCGTGGACTCAGTACCCGGGCCTTGATGAACTTGGCTGGGGAATCTATGAAGGGATGGAAAGTAACGACCATATAAGAGGAGAATTCATTAACATGCTCGGCAAATGGAACTCCGGAGAGCTGCATCACAAATTTGAAAAGGGTGAAAGCCCTCTGGAGGTTAAAGAACGACAATTAATTGTCCTTGAACATCTAATCGAAGAAAATGACGATCATCTAATTCTCATTTGTATGCATGGTCGGGCCTTACGTTTATTCCTTTGCCTGCTTACGAATAGGCCCTTATCGGAAATGGATTCATTCCCTCATACCAACACCACGCTTTATAAGGTCGAATTTGACGGTGCAGAATTCCATATCGTCGATTTTAATAATACAGACCATTTAAAATCTCTACCGATTGACTTCGAATAAAATTAGAGTTTCTGCAGTTTCTTATACGAATACCAAACCATTTGTCTATGGTTTATCCCAGCCAGAAATTTTGGAGCAGATAGAGCTCAGCTTGGATATTCCTTCAGATTGCGCTCATAAACTAATTAATAATCAATGCGATATCGGGTTAGTTCCTGTTGCATCACTTGTCGAAATTCCTAATTATAGAATTATTTCTGAGTATTGTATTGGCGCAAGCGGCGCAGTTGATTCGGTATTTATTTTTAGTGATAAACCAATTAATGAAGTTAATTCTATCAAGATCGACATACAGTCGCGCACATCGAATAATCTGGCGAAGGTGCTTCTCAAAAACTACTGGAAAGTAGATCCGAAGGTGGTATCGGACGAACGGGCAGATGCGTTTATTCAGATCGGTGACCGTACATTTGGCAAGAAAGATCAGTATTCATATAGGTATGATCTTGCGGAAGAATGGCAAAGCTTTTCTGGCTTACCTTTCGTATTTGCGGTTTGGGCAGCAAATAAGGAGATTCCGGAAAGTTTTGTGGCTGACTTTAATTCCGCATTAAAATTTGGATTAGACCATCGTAAGGAGGTCATTGAAGCTATATCACCTAAGGACAATTTTGATATCAGCGATTATTTGATCAATAAGATTGATTACAATCTTGATGATAAGAAATTAGAAGCGCTTAACATGTTTCAGCAATTGATCAAAGAGTTGAAACCTAAGTAATTACTCCAATCTGCTAAGAACCAGCTGAATCGCCTGGTCTATTACTTTCCCCGGATTTTTTGAAAATTCAAACTTCGTTCTGCTGGCGAGAATGGCATTAACAGAAAGTGCTTTGTGACCCAAAACCTTTGCTAAGGCGTAGATTCCCGCAGTCTCCATCTCCAGATTCGTCAGACGATAATTCCCTAATCTAAATAATCTAAATAAATCTATAAGATTGGAGACGACAGTTTTCGCCCGGACTTCGCGACCCTGGGGGGCATAAAAGCCGGGTGCAGTGACTGTTATTCCTCTGTGAAGGTCTTTTCCGATCACATCCAGCAATGTTTTGTCTGCAGCTGTGATATATGGTGAAACACCTTGAATATGCATGAAATGGGTTTTTAATGAATCGAGTAATTGGTGTTCCTCACCTGAAATGTTATGAACATAATAATTCATCAGCGCATCAAGTCCTAATCCGAACTCCGAAACCAGTATCGTATCCATAGGAATATCATCTTGTATAGCTCCTGAAGTTCCAATACGAATTATATTGAGGCTTTTTAAAGAGGTATTGACCAACCGGGTAGACAAATCGATATTAACCAGGGCATCAAGTTCGTTTATAACGATGTCGATATTGTCGGTTCCTATGCCGGTAGAAATAACTGTGATACGTTTCGAGCCTAAATACCCGGTATGGGTTATAAATTCCCTTTTCCCTTTACGAAGTTCAATACGGTCAAAATATTTGCTAACATCGCCGACCCTGTCGGGATCGCCGACCGTAATAATAGTATCTGCGATATCTTCCGGCAGCAAGTTAAGATGATATACACTTCCATCCGGATTAATAATAAGATCTGTTTCTGATACGTTTTTCATCCGTATATAGTTTGTTTTTTTAAGGTGATGAACCTGCCTGAGGGTAGGCTGTGGGCTATCCCTTCTGAAGTCTCTTCAATGGTTTTATATGTAT
>Ga0136639_10000189_pt1 | contig 19338 bp, 14 predicted proteins | sample AntDrymUQ8592106_2_FD_113739 | JGI IMG/M metagenome (GOLD analysis project Ga0136639, IMG submission 113739) | Polar desert sand microbial communities from Dry Valleys, Antarctica - metaG UQ859 (21.06) | ecosystem: Environmental > Terrestrial > Soil > Desert | place: Antarctica: Dry Valley...
AGTAGGCCAGGCTGGCGTTGGTCGAGCCGCCACAGCGTGGTGGCCTGGCGCACGTGCCAGCCGGCTTCTTCGAAGAGTTCGCAAGCGATCGGCGGAGCGTACCGACCCGACTGTCGTCGTCCGTTCGCGTGGCGCACCTGATGCGCGTTGAAGGCGTTCCCGAACGCCGTGTCGCGCTCGTCCCGCGGGTTGAGCTGCACGCCACCGGTCACGCTGAGCGAAAGAAGTGCGGGAGTGTGGGCTGCTACGCACGCGCCGACAATGGTGTGGATCTCTTCTGAGGTCAGCACGTCGAGAAGTGCGGACGCTGTCACGAGAGACGCGCCAGCCAGATCGTCCGGGCTCAGATCAGCGAGATTCCCGGTGCGGCCGAAGACCGAGATTTGGGCGTTGTCGCGGTCCGCCGGACGCAGGTGATTGATGGCCATTTCGGTCAGTTGTGCACTCCAGTCGTGGAGAAACCAGGTCTGAGGTCCCGGGAGAACAGGAGCAAGCCACCGCATCATCGAACCGGTCCCGCTGCCGAGGTCGTGCACAAAGATCGGGCCATCGGCAAGCAGTTCGGCGGCGACGAGCGCGAGGTCGAGTGAGCGAGCGGCCGCGTCCTCTGGCTCGCGGAGGGCAAGCCAGTCGCCGCTGACCTCAAGGATTTCGGTCATGCCCACACCGCCGTTCTGCTGCGTGTGATTTCCTGGAGCACCGATTCGATGGTCGAGATTGTGGAGCTCCATGATCTGACGATGGCTCTGGCCTCCACGGCTGCCGTCATGAGTTCGGTTCGAAGGGACGGACTCGCCCACCATTCGCGCAGGACCGTTTCGAGTGCCGCGGGGTCGTCTGCAGGAACCAAAATTCCCGCACCACTACGTGACAACGCCTCGGGTATGCCGCCAACGCGGGACGCGACCACAGGGATGCCCCGCGCCAACGCCTCGGCAACCACCATGCCGAAGCTTTCAGTGCGCGACGGCGCAACGACGAGGTCCGCCCGGCCGTATGCCGCATCCAGTGCCCGCCCCGCGAGGGTGCCAGCGAAACTCACTCTCGTCGCCAATTGCTCGATGTGAACGGTCTGCTTCAGATCGGCCACAAAATCCGGCGCCGTGCTGAGGGATCCCACGAAGGTGCATGTCCAATCACCTACCTCCTTGAGGCGCGCCAGAGTACGAACGAGAACATCTTGACCTTTATGTGGTGCGACAACTCCAACGCAGATCAGTCGCCCGCCGGCTCGTGAAGCGACCGTTGCCGGTGCTGGATCAGTTCCCGGGTGGGCGGTGACAACACCGTGAGGTTGCACGAGGGAGCGTGCAATGAGCTCTGAGCGAGTCCATCCGCTCGTCGCGATGACACGGTCTGCTGATTTCAGAGCAACTCCCTCACGATCGGCTAGATCGGCGCGGTGAGTCCCGTCCGCAGATAGCCCCGATGTAAGACTCGCGACCATGTGTGCAAGCACGATCATCCGGAGCCTGGTCGACTGCGCTGCCAACGTGCCCGATTCACGCACGGCGATGAGTCCATCGATGATGACGAGGGCACCGTCGGGCAGCTCTGACAACGACAGCGTCACGAGCGGCCCGCTCCCCTCCGCGATCAAGACCATCCGAACGGCCCATCCGGCATTTCGAAGCCCGTCGCGCACGTGCCGGTCATAGACGTTGCCACCGCTCACTCTGTCCGGGTCGTCGATCGCACCGGGGACAACGAAATGCACCGTCCTATCCGCCGCTGCGCTCACACTGACCTCGAGTAGCTCGCCCATGCGATGTGGGATTCATGCAGCGTGACTGAGAGAGATTGCACCTGCTGGCCGGCCGCGAGACTTCCATCGTGCACGCGTTCTGCAAGTCGGTCAGCGATCACTTGGCAGAGCACTTCGGTAGTCGTGTTCCTGCCCTGAAAGTCGGGCTCCTCATCAAGGTTGCGATAGGTGAGCGATCCCGTGATCTCGCCGAGGATCTCCGCCGCTCGACCGATATCGATAACGACACCTGAAGCATCGAGACCTGCGGCGCAAAACGTAGCATCGACGATGAACGTTGCCCCGTGGAGCCGCTGCGCAGGGCCAAAGAATTCGCCAGCAAAGCTATGGGCGATCATCATGTGGTCCCGCACGGTTACCGTGAACGTCATTCGGCATCTCTCCAGTCGATCGTGTGGCACAGGTCATTTCGCGATCCGTCGGCGAGGCTCTTCATCACCTCAGGCAGAGTGCGCCACGAGGATTCGCCCGTGAGCACGGCGTCGAAGGCGGGGTCGCGGAGGAGTTTGAGGGCCAGTACGAGTCGTTCGCGAGTAGTCCGGGTTCCCCGCCGCCCCGACGCAACAGCGCCGACCTGACTGGACCGAATCGTCAATCGCCTCGAGTGGAAATCGGCGCCGAGCATCAGCGTTGCCGGGCGATCTCCATACCAACTCGCCTCGATTACCGTACCGTCGGTCACTACTGTCTCGAGAGCAAGTTGCAGCCCTGTGCCCGAGCCGCTCGTGTTGATCACGATGTCTTGATCTTGCGGTGCAGCTGCCACATCCGAGAAGCTCACGCCGAGTTGATCGGCTACGACTTCTCGCGCTGGGTCGACGTCGACGAGAGTGACGGAGACCCCCGGGATGCCGCGTGCGAGTCGTGCCACGCAGCATCCGATCATCCCCGCGCCGACGACTGAGATTCGGTCGCCGACCATCGGTGCGGCATCCCAGAGCACGTTGATGGCCGTTTCGACGGCGCCCGCAAGAACGGCACGCCGCGCCGGTATGTCGCGGGGAACGGGCGTGACAGCGCCTGCGGGCACGACAAATGCCGACTGATGAGGATAGAGCGTGAAGACAGTCGTTCCCACGAGTGATTCGGGCCCCCTGCCAACGACGCCGATATTGAGATAGCCGTACTTGACCGGTCCGGGGAAGTCGCCCGTCTGGAACGGAGCGCGCATCCGTTCGCGTTCACTGACCGGCACGTGCCCGCCAAAGACAGACGCTTCCGTACCGCGACTGACGCCCGTGTACAGAGTTCTCACCAACACGTCACCCTCGCCCACACGTGGGAGCTGCTCGTGACGCAGAAGGCCTACTCCCGGTTTCTCGATCCAGAACGCGGTGGCTTGGAGCACATTCCCTCCCTCACGTGAACTCTGGTGTCACAGCGGACGTGGTACAAGTAAAAAGGTGAATCACCATAAGAACGAGACAGGGATGACTAGAGTTCAATTCGTACCGATCTTTATCGCCGTTGGTGGCGCGATTGTCGTAAGCCTGCTCGGGGCTGCCGCGACGCGGTTTTTCTCGTCGTGGATTGCGGCAGTCGGTTGGCTTGCGGCGCTCAGCTACCTCGCGGCCTCGAACATCGTGCTCGTGCATGGTCTGAGGAAACGACGCGTCACCCGATTCGGGCAGGCGAACGTCGTGACGGCGGTGCGGTCATCTCTAGTCGGGGTGATCAGCGGGATCGTCGTTGCGTCGTTCTTCGCGCCGATGCCGGTCTGGATTGTGCTTGCTCTGGTCGTGCCGACCCTCCTCCTCGATGCGGTCGACGGCTGGGTCGCCCGGCGCACGAACTCTGCGAGCGAGCTTGGTGCGCAGTTTGACATGGAGGTCGACGCCTTCCTGCTGCTCGTGCTGAGCGCCTACGTCTCGCAGGCCCTAGGCATGTGGGTGCTGGCCATCGGACTCATGCGGTATGCATTCGTCGTCGCCGGATGGATCTTTCCCTGGTTATGTCGACAGCTTCCATTCCGCTTCTGGCGCAAGGTCGTGACGGCCGTGCAAGGCATAGCGTTGACGGTCGCTATCACCGGGTTGCTGCCCGTGGTCGACGCGGTGTTCGTCGCGATTGCGCTGGCGCTTCTCATCGAATCTTTCGGTCGAGACGTCGTGTGGTTAGTGGCTAAGCGAGCGGCAGAATCACGTCGTCCGCCGGGCGCGCAACGCGAGAGCGGAGGTGGCGGCGAGCACAAGAATGCCGATGCCTTCGATCACGAACGTCTGCGGAACAAGAGTGAAGCTCCACGTCACGGTGATACCAAATAGTCCAACGGTCAACGCGAGCGCAAGTGAGAGAAAACTCGCGATGATAAACAGCAGGCTCAGACCCGATGCGAGCTCCAGCAGTCTTCCGCGCAGGGCGAGCATTGCGACCCCCAGGATGATGCCCGCGACTGCATTCAATACGAAGAGCACTCCGAGCACTCCTCCGGTGCCGTCAAAGACGAGAAACAGATGAATACCTCCCGCCGCAATGAGGACGATCGCGCTGAGAATTCGCATGACCCGGAGAAGGCCTTGGCTGTTGTCGGTCATGTGCTTCACCAGTTCCCGTCCTGACCTCATCCATTGGAGGTCTCACTCGGAGAACGAGCCAACGGCGACAAAAGTTCACCCGGCTGCAGTGTGGCACGCAGTTCGGGAGGCAGTGCGGGGCTTTAGTTCACGCGAAAACGCACTCTCAGAATATCGAGCTGTACTACGCCTTCGTGCCCGGAATGAAAGTCGTCGCCCCCAGCACGCCCGCGGATCGGGACGATCATCGGGCGGTATGTCCCGCAACATCGAGAGCGCGATCGAAAGCACTTTTCGACCCGAACGGGTGCCCGCACGTGAACCGTATTGACCATCAAGGCCTGCTGAACAGCGGGCGTACACTCAGCCGTAGAGATGACCGACGTCGCTCCGTGGCCAGCAGGTCCACCACGCTGGGTGTGGCGGTTGTTCGGGTTGACAGCACTTTGTGCGTCCGAATCAAGTGCACAGTTGGACGCCGACGGTTAGCGCGCGGAAAGGAGGCAAGATGATCGTGGACTCTGACGAGGGCATCCAGGAGAACGAGCGTGGACCAGTTGTCACAGTCCCGCTGTTTCGGTGGCAAGCATTGCCGGCTCGAGTGCGAGTGGAGGACCAGAGTACGTCCTCGCCAGCTTCGGATGCACCAGACCCCGAGGGTGGCAGGAACCCCGACAATGACTGGCTCCTCCGGGGCGGGTGAATCCCATCAGGCCACGGTCGGTGGTGTGAGAGCGACATCGCCGCCGCCCAGATCGTTCGCAACGCACCCACCACCGAAAAGAAGCCAGCCATGTTCACTGCCACCGCCGACATCCAGGTGCGCCGGCCGATCACCGAGGTCTTCGCTTTCGTCGAGGACGCCCGCAACCGTCCGCAGTGGGACGACACTGTGATCAGTGAGGAAATCACCTCTGCCCCACCCATCACCGTGGGGACCACAGTGCACACCCGGCTCCGCTCGATGGGCCGCGAATACACCTACACCTGGGTCGTCACGGATCACGACGTGCCGGGGCGAATGACGATCGAGAGCGTGTCCGGGCCGCTGCCGACCACACTGCAGTTCACCCTGACCGGTGACGTGGCGCAGACCCGGGTGGAGTTCACCGTCACCGGCCGTCCTACCGGGTTCATGCGGCTGCTGCAACCGATGATGGCCCGCAGCACACAACACAATCTCGACCGCAACTTCGAGCGCCTCGGTCGGCTGCTGGAAATCAGCAGCGGCTTCAGCTCGACTGGCTGAAAATCAGAGCGGGGTGCGCACACGTCGTGATGGCGGCTGTCCCGCCTTGCTTCCTGCTATTCGAGCAACTTGCCGGTCTGAGTCACATCTTCCATGAGCGCGGCGATCTCGGCTCGCACCGGCGGGATCTGCTCGTGCGCGATCGACCCATCGGCTGACCACACCAGGTTCACCTGCAAGGCGGGGTCCAGGTCAGGGTAGTCACTGCGGTTATGGGCACCGCGGCTTTCCCGACGCTCCAGAGCGCAGGCGAGAGTTGCTCGCGCGGCCATGAGGGAGGCGCGCAGGTCGAAGGCATGCGCGAGGCCGGAGAAGCCCGCGACATCCGGATGCACGCCGATTCGGCTCTGGCGATCGTCTAGGTCGTCCAACTGGCGCAGCCCCTCCAACAGCCCCGCCTCGTTGCGCACCACTCCGCCGAAATCCGTCATAGTGTTGCGGATGTCGCGCTGCAACGCCCGCACATTCTCCTGTCCGTCCGAGGCAAGAGTGTCGGTCACCTCCAGCTCGGCCGCGTCGACCGCGTCCTGTGATCGATGCTGGGAGATGATCCCCGCGCTGTACTCGGCCGCAGCCTGACCGACAATCCGGCCGAAGACGAGCAGCTCGATGAGCGAGTTGCCACCGAGTCGATTGGCCCCGTGCAGCCCGCTGGATGCCTCGCCGATGGCGTACATCCCGACGACATCCGTGGAGTGGTCATCCGGTCGCACCCACACGCCGCCCATTGAGTAGTGCGCGGTCGGGGCGATCTCGATGGCGGTGGTGGTGACGTCCAGTACCTGCAATTCGAGCATGGTTTGGTAGACGCGGGGCAGGCGCGTCATGATCGTCTCGCGGGGCAGGTGGGAAATGTCGAGCAGCACGCCGCCCTTCGCTGTGCCGCGCCCCTCCTTGATCTCGGTGTACGCGGCAAGGGCGACCCTGTCGCGGGTAGACAATTCCATGCGCTCGGGGTCGTAGTTGGACATGAACCGCTCGCCGAGCGCGTTCCGCAGAACCCCGCCCTCGCCTCTGGCAGCCTCGCTGATCAGGGTACCCGCGGCATTCTCTGGTTCGAGGATGCCACTCGGGTGGAACTGAACCAGCTCGGCGTCGCGCAGCCGGCCGCCGGCATCCACCGCCAACTTGAACGAGTCGCCCGTGTTCTCGTCCCGGCGGCTGGATGTGCGACGCCAGATGCGGTTGTGTCCTCCAGCAGCAATGATGACTGCGTCGGCGATGATCGTCACCCGGCTGCCGTCGCGCAGGTCGAAGCCATAGGCACCGAACACCACGTTGTCACGCACCAGGATGCGGGTGATGTACACCGAATCGAGGATGGGCACCTCAAGCAGGGCGGCCCGGGCGACCAGGGTGCGTTGGATTTCGAGACCCGTATAGTCCCCCGCGAAAGCGGTGCGACGGTACTTATGGGCGCCGAAATAACGCTGGCTGATCCGCCCGTCACTCTCGCGCGCGAACGGCATGCCCCATCGCTCGAGGTCCTGGATGCCGCGGCCAGCGTTCTTCGTCACAATCTCGGCCGTGTATGGATTGGCGAGAAAGTAGCTCTCCTGGATGGTGTCTGCTGCGTGCTGCTGCCAGCTGTCTTCGGAGTCCATCGTGGCCAAGGCTGCGTTGATCCCGCCCGCCGCCAGCGACGTGTGTGCGTCGTTCTTAGGGCGCTTACCGACGGCAAGTACGTCAACTCCGCGCTCGGACAGCTCGATAGCGGCCCGCAGACCCGAACCGCCGGTGCCGATGACAAGCACGGAGGTAGAAATGCGGAGACCAATGACGGTGTGCTCTGGCATGAGAAGGCCTTCCCGGGTAAAAATACGAAGCCACACCGAACGCGGCTTCCGGTGCGACGTTAGCTCGCGTTGCTGGGCTTTTGCCCCGATCACGTGGGGCATTAGCCGCGTACTACGAGCTTCTCCCGGATCAGGGTGATCTCTCTTGACTGGGCATTCACGATGCTGTGTGTTAGGTCGAGAATGGAGCGATTCGTGCTTCACCCGACAATTGCCTCGGCCATTTTGGCGCCGCCGTCGTGGTGGACCATCACAAATGGGTCGAGATTCGATGATCCACCAATGGGTCTTAGATCTTAGTCGCGCTCAAATTCGATGAAACATAGTTTGACCAGGGTTTCCTATATTCGCGCGATGAACCCTATTTGATGAACTCACCGTTTACTACGCGTGCAGGGACTGCTGCGGTTGCCCCAGTAAACTGCTGCGTCCGACACCAATCACTTGGGGGAATCTGCAATTCCACGGCGTTGGACTCCGGTAGTCGGGTTGACTCGCGAGGCTCTCGAAGACTCCTGTGTATCTGACACGTGTCATCTAGGGTGGACGAATGGACGCGGACATCAACTTCTACTTCGACCCGGTCTGCCCCTTCGCCTGGATGACCAGCAAGTGGGTAATCACGGACTCCTTGATGGGTGCTGGCGCGGCCTTCGACTCGGCGATTGGTCTCGTAACCAACCGTTGAATCAGGATGACGGCCTCCGCATCGACACGGTTAAAGTCCGCGTATCCGGCGGACCGAAGAGCAAGACTCACGCTCCGCAAGTGAATCTAGTGCCGTACTCGATGCCCCATATTCGGCCAGGCCCCCTCTGACCAGTTCGAGATGACTGAATAGGTGATTCCGGACCAGGGCTGGTGTCTGCTTGAGAAGGACACGCCCGCATCGTGCCCTTCTCATTGGACTCCGTCGCCGGTGGGGCGCACATAGAACCCGAGGCCAAAGCGCTTGGACTCCTGCGGCCAGTCGCTCCGAGGTCGCACCATTTCGGCGACCCCCACCGGCGAGACGATCCGTCGAGCAAAGAACGAGTCCCAAAAGACGCTGAGGTCGGCTGCGGTCGAGTAAACGCCGCCGTCGCCATTGCCGAGCACGGGCAGGTGAAATACGTTCGTTCTCAGGCCGTCAACGAAGAGGTAGCCATAGGCGGCACGCCCAGGGAGTTCATCGGAGCGCAGGAACGCTGTGTCCAGCATGCCCGCAGGCTCGCACACCAGCGTGCGAACCAGCTGCTGGAAATTCATGCCGGCGGCCCGTTCGGCGAGCAAGGCGAGCACGACGTAGCCGCCGTTGTTGTATTGGAACCGCTCGCCGGCGGGGAACACGGTCTCGTGCCCACCCAGAAGCGGCAGGAATTGCTCGGTCGTCGTAAGTTCGTGCACCGGTGCTGCCATCACGGAGTCGCTGATGCTGTCGATGGCTTCCTCGTCGAGGGAGTCGCCGATCCCGGACCGGTGTGCCAGCAAATGCTCGATCGATACCTCGGCGGAGATCAGGTGCAGGTTTTCCCCGAGCAATGAACGGGCAGGGGTGGCTAGCTCGAGCGTCCCACGCTCGACCGGACCCGTGACCGCCAGCGCCGTGAGCCCCTTCGATCCACTCGCGGTCGCGAACAGGGTCTCGACGGTGTTGACGACCCCGTGGGCTCGGTCGGCGAACCCGTAAGCCGCGGAGGACTCCATCTCGCCCGCTCGGTCGAGGCGAATCACCCCGGAGAACCCGGTGCGCTTCGCCACCTCATCCACAGCGTCCTGAAGTGACTGCATAGCAGTGGACATAGCAGCGAGGCGCTCCGTGGCACACCCATCTGAGGCGCCCTCACCGGCAGGAGAGATTTATGAGGTTGCCGACAAGTCCTCGTGGCTGAGTAAGTCATCCGCCATTGCGATGACAAGGTCCGCGAGCGGTGCCACAAGCCTCGAGCGCGGTCGTCTTTCCGATGTGGGAGCGCGTTGTTGTGGTCTCACCGAGTTGCCACGAGCCTGCGTCGGAGACACGAGCCAGCCCGGGGGAGAGCACGGCAACGAAGGCGTGGGGACGGAGAACAGTGGACGCCGGTCTCACCGAGATCCGCGGCCTTTCGCTGCGGGAACAGACCTAGTTCAGTTCTCGGAGGTTTGCGACCTGCGGGAATCTGGCAACGCCACCGACGTTTCCGGGTAGATGACACTTATGTCATTTATGGCCCGGTTGGGGCATCGGGCGAGCACCCTCGTCACTAAGAGTCCGCAGCCCCGCGCTCCGATTGTTAGGAGAACACCATGCAATCATCTGCCCGCCCACCGTTTATCCACGCGCCGAGGCGTCGCTCGGCCGGCCAAACGGTCATCGTGCTCTCCGTGGTGCTCGCGCTGCTGATCAGTGGTATCGGCCCCATGGCGGGGATGCGCAACCTCTTCCGACCCGATGAAGCAGCGGCCGCAGCGCCCACCAGCGCCACCGACCTGACGAAGGTGCCACACTATTTCGGCCCCTACCCCAACTGGGCGAACAGCCCGCAGACGTTGGCGGACGCGATGGTCAAGATCAGCGTCGGGACCCCGACACCGGTCCTCTTTGGCAACCCGCTGACCGAGCGCAAGTACGCGACCGACTACGCGAAGCCGACGGGTGAATTGGGTCCGGTGCTGGTGGTGCTCGACCACACCAAACTGCCCGACGGCACTCTCAACGACTTCCAGAGCTGGAACCAGGGCACCGCTGGAGGGAGCCCGACCACCTCGGCGGGGAATCTCTTCCACGCGCTGGTGCTGCGGCCCACCGGCACCGCGGGCGAGTACACCGTCGTCTACGCCAGCGACGAGCTGAAAGTGCCGATGCCGACCGTGGACACCGGAGAGGTCGAGACCTATTCCGTGCCGGCGGTGACAGTGCAGAAGAACGACGTGATCGGTTTTTACGGCCAAGGGGTTCCGGTAGACACCGACGTCCTCGCTAACGGCGACACCTTGAGCACGCCGGCAAGCGGTGACCCGATGCTGGCCTCCAACGTCGCGCCGGCCAAGGACAGCACGGTCAAGCTCGGTGCCTCGAACTACCCGGACTTCTCCCACGACCGCACCTACTCCTTTGCAGCCGACGTCACGCCGACCATCACCGACCCAGGCACGGGCGCGGAAGCTACGGCATCCGTCGACCCGAAGACGGGCTCCATCTCAGGTGTCACCGTGACCAGCCCGGGTGCTGGCTACGCGGTCCCGCCCACGGTGGAGATCACGACCGCGGGGGTCACCCCGATCACAGTGGCTAAGGCCACCGCAAAGATCGCCACCGGCGTCATCACCAGCATCGACGTCAATGAGACCGGTTACGGGTTCACCAGTCCCGCTGTAACACTGACGGGCGGGAACCCCACTGCGGGCTTGGAGGCGCATGCGCTGGCCAGCGGCACAGTCGACAATCTGAAGCTGACCGACGGCGGCAAGGGATATCAGGCCCAGCCGCTGGTGAACATCTCCAAGCCGGACCTCGCCGTCGGCGAGCAGGCCACCGGCAGCGCCACGATGGATGCCAACGGCGTGGTCACCGGCGTCACGATTGCGAACGCGGGCAACGGGTACACTTCCGCCCCGACCGTTACGGTTACCGACGCCAGCAAGACTGCACCCGACCAGGCGGCCACGATCGAGGCCACCATCGGCGTCACCCGAATCGATGTCACCGACGGCGGCGCGGGCTACGATTCAGCACCGACAGTGACAATTGCCGACACCGTGGGCACGGCCGACAAAGGTGCCAGCGCCACCGCCAGGGTTGCGGTCAAGGGCTCGGTCACTGACATCGTGGTCGCCACCCCCGGAGCGGGCTACCTCACCCCGGGAATCAAGAAGTTCGTCGACACCCTTCCGGGGGAGGGAGAGGCCAACGCCAACGACCTGGGCCAGTACATCCCGGTCGCGGTGCCCGACACCACCACCTACCCCGGCACCGACTACTACGAGATCGCGGTCGTGCAATACCGGATGAAGTTCCACCGCGACCTGCCGGCCACTCTGCTGCGCGGGTATGTCCAGCTCTCGACCAGCGTCGTCCCCGGCAAGAAGGCCACCCTCGGCAACGCCAACCTCGACCCAGCCGTGCCCGACAGCCCCATCAGCTTCACGGGCGTGGACACGCCGCATTACCTCGGCCCGACGATCGTCGCCACGAAGAACAAGCCCGTCCGGGTACTGTTCCGCAATCTGCTGCCCACCGGGGTGGATGGCGACCTGTTCCTCCCGGTCGACACCTCGGTGATGGGGGCGGGGGCCGGTCCCGAGATGATGACGTTGGACCCCATCACCAAGATCCCGATGGACATGGCGACGGACGAGAAGAGCGTTCTCGACGGTGTGCGCAACTCGATGTGTGGGGAGACGCCGAAGCCGACCACGTGCTACTCGGAGAACCGTGCCACTCTGCACCTGCACGGCGGCATTACCCCGTGGATCAGTGACGGCACGCCGCACCAGTGGGTCACCCCGACCGGTGAGAACACCGCGTACCCGAAGGGTGTCAGCGTCAGCAACGTGCCGGACATGCCGGATCCCGGCCCCGGTGCGGAGACCTTCTTCTATACCAACCAGCAGAGCGCTCGAATGATGTTCTACCATGACCACTCGTGGGGCATCACGCGGCTCAACGTGTACGCCGGCGAGGAAGCGGGCTACATGATCACCGACGACACCGAGCAGAAACTGATGGCTCCTGGTGGTGCCCTCGACGGTCTCGGCATGGGAACCTCGCTCACGATCCAGGACAAGACCTTCGTGCCGAGCGCGAAACGGATGGCTCAGCTCGACCCGACCTGGGACACCCAGAAGTGGGGCGGTGAGGGCAACCTCTGGCAGCCGCACGTCTACATGCCCGCGCAGAACCCGGGCGACCCCAGTGGGATGAGTGCGTTCGGTCGCTGGTTCTACGGCCCGTGGTTCTGGCCGCCGGCCAAGGACGCCAAATACCCGCCCATGGCCAACCCCTACTATGACCCCACCTGCGACCCGAACGTGGTTGCCTTCTGCGAGCCGGCCCTGATCCCGTCAACACCCAACAACTCGGTCGGCATGGAGGCCTTCCATGACACGCCGGTCGTGAATGGCACTGCCTACCCGACGACGACCATGGACCCGAAGTCGTACCGCTTCCGGATTCTCAACGGTTCTGACGACAGATTCTGGAACCTATCCTGGTACGTCGCCGATCCCGCCACCGGCACCGAGGTCGCGCTGAAGTCCAGCGAGGTCTCCATGGCGCAGACCGACCCGGTCGTCACGCCGACGCCGGATACCACGAAGAGCCCGAAGGGCCCTGACTGGATCCAGATCGGAAACGAGGGTGGCTTCCTGCCGACCCCGGCCGTCGTCCCCGCCCACGAGACGACGTGGATCACCGACGCGACCCGGTTCGACGTCGGCAACGTCGACCAGCACTCGCTGCTGCTCGCGCCGGCCGAACGGGCCGACGTGATCGTCGACTTCTCCGCTTACAGGGGGAAGACGCTGATCCTCTACAACGACGCCCCGGCGGCGTTCCCGGCCCGGATCCCCGGTTACGACTACTACACCGGTGGACCGGACATGTCCCCGGCTGGCGCTCCGACCACCCTGCCCGGCTACGGGCCCGACACCCGGTCGGTCATGCAGGTCAAGATTTCGAACACCGCACCCGCGCTGGCCTTCGACCGGCCGAACACCACGGCTGACCAGATGGGCAAGCTGATGGCGGCGTTCGATCACCACACCGATGCGGCCGGCAATCCCGCCGGTGTCTTCGAGTCGAGCCAGAACCCGATCGTGGTCGGCCAGGCCGCGTACAACCAGGCCTACGGGACGAGCTTCGTCGGTAGTGGGTACTGCAACACGGCCACCAACCCCGCTGCCACGTGCGACGGCTTCGCCCGGATCGCCGAGCAAGGAGGAGACCAATTCAAGTTCGACACCCTGGCGGGTCCGCAGCTCAGCATTCCCATCGAGGGCAAGAGCGTCCACGACGAAATGAACTCGGCGAACTTCGACGAGTGGGGCCGAATGAGCGGCAATATCGGGTTGGAGGCGCCCGGAGCTACACCGCTGCTGCAGAACGTCATCCTCTACCCGTTCGTCAACCCCGTCACGGAGAAGCTGGACGGCACCAAGGGGACGAACAGCCTCAAGGTGACCCCGATCTCCACCAACGCCGACGGAACTCAGATCTGGAAGATCACCCACAACGGTGTGGACACCCACCCACTGCACTTCCACCTCAACGACGTGCAGGTGTTGAACAGAGTCACCTGGGACAACATCATCATCCCGCCCGAACCGACAGAACTCGGCTGGAAGGACACCGTGCGTGTCAGTCCACTGGAGGACACGATCGTGGCGGTCCGACCCATCCTGCCGAAGCTCCCGTTCGCCATTCCCGACAGCAAACGGCCACTGAACCCGATGATGCCGCTGGGGGCCAAGGGCTCTACGACCGGTCCGAACGGGTCCGAGGCCGGATTCAACAACACCGACACCATCGGTAACCCGATCGCGCCGATCAGCAACGACGTGACCAACTTCGGCTGGGAGTACGTGTGGCATTGCCACATCCTCAGCCACGAGGAGATGGACATGATGCGTCCCATCTCGGTCAGCGCCCCACGCACGCTGCCGGACGCGCCGGTGATGAGCTTCACCCGACTCCTGAGTGACGTGCCGCTGAGCTGGACCGACGGGACCCCGATATCGATCACCGATCCAACAACCTGGGGCAACGCGAAGAACGAGATCGGTTACAAGATCGAGCGCGCTTCACTTATCAACGGCACGGTCGGCGCCTACGCCCAGATCGCCACCACACTGGCAAACGTCACCACCTATACCGACATTACTGCTGGGACCGGGCAGTATGCCTACCGGGTCACGGCATGGAACGCTGCAGGGAACACGGTGTCCGAACCTCTGCTCACCGCTCCGACCACGCCGAAGGTGACCTCAACGAACCCCGAATCCGGGGCGACCGGGGTCGCAACCGACGTCCGGCCGACCGTCACGTTCAACGAACCCGTCACCGGAGTCAGCAACACCACGTTCACGTTGAAGCAGGGCACCACGGCCGTTCCGGCTTCAGTGACCTACAGCACGACGACGTGGACGGCCACCCTCATCCCGACGGCGGCACTGACAGCTGACACGCCCTATACTCTCTCGTTGACCACGGACATCAAGAGCGTGTCGGGCGGCTCGGTAGCGGCGACGAGCTGGAACTTTATCACCGGACCCAGCCCGACGGTCACCACCACCACTCCCGCCGCCGGATCCACCGGCGTCGGTCTGGGAACGACCAACAAGCGGACCCCGTTGAGTGCAACATTCAGCGAGGCCGTGACCGGCCTTCCCAGCACAGCTGCCAGCACGCCCAACTTCACGTTGAAGCTGGGGACCGAGACCATCGCCTCGAAGGTCACCTACAACGCCACCACCCGGGTTGCGACGCTGACCCCGGACGTTCCATTGGCCAGTGATCGCACCTACACCCTGTCCCTGAACAGCCTCGTCAAGGACCTAGCTGGTAATCCGCTCACCGCTAAGACGTGGACCTTCATCACCGGTCCTGCCCCAGTCGTCGCGGCCCGGACCCCGGCGGTCAATGCCACTAAGGTCAGCCGGAGGGCGAACATCACCGCGACCTTCAGCGAGGCAGTCACCGGTCTTCCGACCACGGCCGCTGCGAGCGGGAACTTCACCATCAAGCGGACATCGACCGGCGCCGCCTTCACCTCATCGGTCAGCTACTCCAACACCACGAAGGTGGCAACGCTCAACCCGACCGGAACCCTGCTGGCCAACACCCAGTACACCGTCACCCTCAGCAGCGGGATCAAGGACCTCGCTGGCAACCTGTTGGTTCCCGTCACCTGGAGCTTCACGACGGGCAGATAGCACCTTCCCCCACGCACATCGCCGCCCGGAAGTCTGACCCGGGCGGCGATGTGTGCGGCCCACACGGGCACTGTTGTAGAGGACGAGGAGACGATCGTGTCGAGAGGGACGCTTACCGAGAGACGGCACCAGAAATCCCGAGCCCACGGACCCCTGATCCGCCGGCTGTTCGTGATTTTGTTCGCAGCGCTGACCCTGGTTTTTGTGATGCCGCCAGCCCCAGCCTCGGCGCATGCGGAGCTGCTGTTCACGACGCCAACCGAGGGAGCGGTGCTGGCCGATGCGCCGACTTCGGTGGATCTCACCTTCGATGAACCCGTTTTCCTCGTCCCTGACGGCTTCCAGCTGTACGACGGCGGCGGTACTCACCGCGCTGTACCCGTCGAGGCGGTCGAGGCGACTGTTCGGGTTACTCTGCCGCCCACCCTCGCCGACGGCAGCTACGTGCTCGGCTGGCGGGTGGTTTCCGACGACTCCCACCCCGAGTCCGGGGTGCTGTCGTTTGTTGTAGGACAGGCCGGCACCTCGGTCCCGATCATCGCCCCGACCAACACCGGACCGGTGGACCTTCTATACGGAGTGCTAACCGCTGTCGGCTATTTGGGTTTGTTCTGTCTGGTGGGTCTCACCGTTTTCGACCTGTTCGTGGCCCGCGCCACGACGGTGGGCCGGCTGCCTCGGGTAGCCGGACTCACCGCCGTAAGCGCCTACGTCGTCCTGGTGCCTCTCACCGTGGCGAGGGAACGAGGGGCGGGTCTTGGCGAATTGTTCGATCCGGCGGTCGCCACCATGGGCCGGTCCGCGGGGGCCCTCCTGACGCTGGTCCTCGCCGTCTCCGGGGTGTCGCTGATGCTGTTCCGGGCGCGACTACCTCGCCGGAAAGGTTTCTGGGTCGGCACGGTGGGGGCCGGGTCCGCGTTGCTATCGGTGCTACCCGTCGGTCATACTCGGGTGTTCGGACCTCTCTGGCTAGTGATGGGCGCCGACCTCATCCACGCCGCAACGGCAGCGGTGTGGCTGGGTGGACTGGTAGCTCTGATCCTTCACATCGCTCGCGCCCGACGAATCAAGGGCGACCCGGCTGAGGCTGCCAAAGTCTTGGGCAGGTTCTCCACCCTGGCCGGTGGCGTCGTCGTTCTTTTGGGTGTGACCGGGACCATCTTGGCTGTGATCATTGTCGGTTCATTTCCAGAGCTCGTCGGCAGTGGCTACGGTCGGCTGCTGCTGGTCAAGCTGGTCATTGTCGCTGCGATCGGCGGACTCGCACTATGGAATCGCCTCGCGCTCGTGCCTCACCTGGCGCGCGATGGCGTGACGGGGCGGGCTTGGCACCAGCTGGCGCTGGCCGTCCGGCTGGAAGCGGTCGGGGTGGTGCTGGTCGTCGGACTCACCTCGGCACTGACACTTCAGAATCCGAGGGCGACGGAGATCCTCGCTGCACCGGCTGCCGCGACGGAGATATCCGATCTGGGAGGGACCCCGGTCCTCGCCGACCTCGGCACCGGCCACCTCACCGGCCGGTTCAGCCCGGGAACGGCGGGGGTCAATGCCATTACCTTTGATCTGTCAGACGTGGGGGGTGCTCCCCTCGTGCCGCTCGCCATTCCGCAGGTCAGTGTGTCCGAGCCGAACCTGAGCCTTGGACCACTGGCCGCCGAAGTCAAGCCGGGGAAGACGCCGGGCAGCTATCGAGCCGTGGTCGTGCTGCCCGTGGCAGGTCAATGGAGATTCACCGCTGCCGTCCGGGTCAATGAGCTGGAGCAGCCCGCGGCCGTTGTTGATGTGGTTGTCGTGGGCTAAGCCGGGCCGGTTGTTGCTCTGCGTTTGACGCCGTCAGCTCCGAAACAGAACGCGGAGGAGTCCACGTCAGTTGGAGATGTCGACCAACGTAGTGACCTGATCGCGAGAAGCCGAGTCAGTGGTGGATGCTGTGAGCGGAGGAGCTGGCTCTGGCTGAATCGGAAGTCGCAGGGTGAAGATGGTGCCGTGACCGAGCGAGCTGGTCACCGCGACGGTGCCGCCACGGGCTTCCGTGGCGGCCTTGACGATGGCCAGGCCCAGCCCGCTACCGGCCAGATTGCCTGCTGTCGACGCGGTCCGGAAGATCTCGAACACGGTGTCCAGATCGGCGGACGGGATGCCAACTCCGGTGTCCCGGACGGCCAGCACCAATTCGCAGTCCTGGACAGCCGCCGTCATCGCGATGGTGTCTCCTGGACCGGTGAACTTAACCGCGTTCTCAAGCAGACAGTCCAGCACGGCCTCGAGGCGCTCGTTATCGCCCTGCACGGTGCCGACCGTACTTCGAGCGGTCCAGGTTCGGTCCGCAGTGACCGACCATCGGCGCAGGACCTCAGCCAGCATTCCGTCGACGTCGACCGGCTCGTGCGCCGACGGCTCCACGACCCGGACCAGGGTAAGCAGGTTGGTCGCCAATGCGGACGCCTTGACGAGTTCCGCCACCACAAGCTCGGCGTCCTCGCGCACCGTTGGCTCGGCCGACTGATCGGCGATGAGTTGCGCGTAGCCCCTGGCGATGGTCAGCCGGGTGCGTACCTCGTGCGAACCGAACCGGGCGGCGTTCTCCCTCTGCTCGCTGCGGTGACGGTCGGCCTGCTGCAGCGCCCTCAGGCGCGCCTGAGCGGTCCATTGCCGGTTCACGTGCCAGATCAACAGGGAGAGAATGGCGCCCATCAGAACTATCTCGCTGCATTCTTCCCATCCGATGACCCCTGCCATCGCGTGACGAATCAGGGCAACCCCGGTAACCGTCGTGATGACGACGAAGACGATGAGGGTGGCACGCCGGGGCCACGGGCACAGCCCATAGAGCAGAGCAAAACTGGCCCAGACGAGGTGATAGGGGATGGTCTCATTGCCGGGCAGGGTAAAGGTGAGGTAGCAGTTGACTCCCGCGAACACCGCCCATACGGCGACGAGGACTGCCTTATGCCGTGATCCGATACCCGACATTGCGCACCGTTTCAATCTTGTCGTTTGCCAGTTTCCATCGGAGTCGACGTACGCAGACGTCGACGACGTTCGTTCCGGTGTCGAATTTCGTTCCCCAGACCTGCTCGAGCAGCTCGGCCCGGGTACACGGCCTGGGTGCCCGCTGGAGGAGGTAGGACAGCAGCACGAACTCCTGTTGGGTCAACGGGATGCGGCGCCCGTCGACCACGAGTTCCCGTCGCAGCAGATCGATCACGACGCTGGCGCTGCGGAGGTAACGGGTGACCGTCGCGACCGATGCTGGCGTCCGGATGCGGGTGTTGACCCGAGCCAGCAGCTCGGCGTTGGCGAACGGTTTGGCCAGGAAATCCACCGCACCGCCCTCCAAGACACCGACTCTGGTCGCCACCTGCGTCATCGATGACAGCACCAGGACCCGACTTGATGGACGGAATCGCATCAGTTCGGCGAGGACGTCCTCGCCGCGGCCGTCCGGTAGCAAGAGGTCCAGGATGATCAGGTCCGGGTCAACCGTGCGGGTCGCCGTCAGGGCACTCACCGCCGTGCCAACCACAGTCACCGTGAAGTCGGCACCACCGAGGATACGGCCGAGGAGTCGGCCCAGCGAGGGCTCGTCCTCGACGACCAGGATGTGATTCACGTCGATTTCCGTTCCTTCGTGCGTTCCTTGAGCGGCGACAGGTTCGCCACTCGCGGTGATGAAAGTACACCAGTCCAGTTCGTGTCAACACCGCAGTCTGGGTTTCTTTGGCGCACATGCAATCTAACGATGATGTCCCCCAAATGGAGGACGCACTTACCCCCAGAATGTCCTCCTCCGGGGTGCGGGAGTTGACGCGTAGGTAGCCCAGCCTGATTCGCTTGTCATGAAATTTTTTGTTTCGAGCTGCCGCACTTGGTCATCGAGACTCGGGACCAACGACTCTATGTAGCTGCGCTGTGGCCCGGATAACAGATGAGTAGTTGTTCGGTGAGGAGTCGTTCGATGAGCATGCATGCCCGGCACGAGCAGTCCGCCAGCGGGACCGGCCTCGACACAGCAGACGAGGGCCGCGACGGTCGTCATCCATTGACTTCGCTGCGCAGCCAACGCCGAGTCGCAGGTCTCGCCGCAGTCGCCATCACCGGTGCATGGGGGCTGGTCACCGGCTG
>Ga0136639_10000190_pt1 | contig 19338 bp, 16 predicted proteins | sample AntDrymUQ8592106_2_FD_113739 | JGI IMG/M metagenome (GOLD analysis project Ga0136639, IMG submission 113739) | Polar desert sand microbial communities from Dry Valleys, Antarctica - metaG UQ859 (21.06) | ecosystem: Environmental > Terrestrial > Soil > Desert | place: Antarctica: Dry Valley...
CAGCGGTAGCTTTGCTACAGCAGTCCACGGACCCGGCCTGCGGCCGCGCCAAGCCGTCGGCTCGCGAGCAGTTTTTTGCGCTCACATTTGGTGCGAAGTGGGGACGAGGACGATAAATCGATGAAATGGGTGCCTCGTGTTTGGGCGTTTCGACGGCTCGCCGCAGGCAATGGAGCGTCTCCTGCCCCTCCGGGGCGCTATGGCTTTGGGGGCGGTTTTCCGGGGGCTGCGCGTGGGTATCCGCTGACCCCCGGCTAAGTTCTCTCCCGCAGGGACGTTGGACGCGGGAAATGAGACGCTGCCTTTCCGGAGACGTTGGACGCGGGCAATGAGGCGCTGCCTCTCCGGAGACATACGCGAGCAATGAGGCTACTGATCCTTCTAAGATCCTAGCTGGCAACCGGTTCCTTGGCCGGGGCTGGCTTTTTGGCGAGGCAGCCGGGGCAGTCTTGAGCGAAGTGGTTGGGCTCGATTTCGCGCAGCGGGACGGCGCCTGAGGTGAGGCAGAGCTTGTTGTCGCCCATGGTGTTGCGGGTGCGGAACGAGCAGCCGTCGGGCGGGGAGGTGAGGTTTGGGGGGAGGCCGGGGATGGTGTGGAGGATTTCTCCTTTGACCTGGGCGGCGGGGATGGAGGCGAGGAGGGCGCGGGTGTAGGCGTGCAGCGGGTTGCTGAAGATTTCCGCAACGGGGGCGCTTTCAATAATGCGCCCGGCGTACATCACGTTGACGTGGTCGCAGACTTCGCTGACGACGGCGAGGTCGTGGGTGACGAAGATCACGGCGGTGCCGAGCTCCTTCTGGCGGGTCTTGATGAGGTCGAGAACCTGCTTCTGGACGGTGACGTCCAGGGCGGTGGTTGGCTCGTCGCAGATAAGCAGTTCAGGGCGAGTGATGAGGGCCATGGCAATCATGACCCGCTGGCGCATCCCGCCGGAAAACTCGTGCGGGTAGGAGTGGATACGGCTTTCCGGCTCCGGGATGCCAACTTCCGCAAGGGCATCGATGGCACGGTGGAGCGCCTGTTTACCATGCATATTCTCATGCAGTTCCAGCGGCTCCATGAGCTGCGTACTGATCCGCAGGTACGGATTGAGCGAGGTCATCGGGTCCTGGAAGATCATCGCGATGCGCTTGCCGCGGATCTTCTGCAGTTGCTTCTCGCTGGCCTTGAGCAGGTCAATGCCGTCAAATATCGCCGTGCCCGCATGGATCCGGCCGGGAGGCTGGGGGATCAACCCTAACAACGAGTAGCAGCTCACCGATTTGCCCGACCCCGACTCGCCGACAATCCCGAGGGTGGCGCCGCGGTCGACGGAGAAGGAGACATCCTGGACGGCATGGACAATGCCGTTGCGGGTGTGGAAGCGGGTGGTGAGGTTCTTGACGTCGAGCAAGGGCATGGCCGGGATTTTCTGGGTGATTTCCAGGATGATTCGCGGGGTATTAAATCAAGCGTGGGGGCGGCGGCGAGCCTCGGGTTGACGAAATGTTACTCCTTCTCGTGGTGGCGCTTTTCGCTGCTGCGCGAGCGCACCGAAAAGGTGATCGGCAGGCCCGGGCTCGGGTGGGCTTCGCGGATCCGGTTGGAGAGGTATTGCTCGTAGCGCTCGTGGATGAGGCGCTTGTCGTTGACGAACAAGATGTAGGTTGGCACGGGGATGGCCGTGTACTTCTCGTTGATGGCGGTGGTGGCGTAGAAGAGTTTCAGGCGCTTGCCGTGCTTCTTGTGCTCGGCCGGCGGGATCTTCTGGAAAGCGAGGTGGAGCAGGCGGTTAAGCGCGCCTGTGCCCATCGGGTGGGCGGCGCTGTCGCGCACCTTGAGGGCCTCGCGCAGGATCCGGTCGACCGACTGGCCGGTTTTCGCCGAGGTGGCGATGAACGGGGCGTAATCGAGGAAGAAAAGTTCGCGGCGGACGTGCTCGGTGATTTCCTCAAGCCGTGACGAGCGCGAGGCGCCGGGGTGGTAGAGGTCGAACTTGTTGAGGACGATCAGGCACGGCTTGCCTTCCTCTTTGATTGTCTTGGCGATGCGGCGGTCCATGGCGCTGACCCCTTCGGCCGAATCGATGACCAGGAGGCAAAGGTCCGCGCGGCGGATCGACTTGGTGGTGCGCATTGCGGAGAAGACCTCCACGGAGGTGTCCATCTTCGAGCGCTGGCGCAGGCCGGCGGTGTCGATGAGGGTGAACTTTTCGCCTTCAAAGGTGTACGGGACGTCCAGAGCGTCCCGGGTGGTGCCCGCCGTGGCGGAGACAATCGTCCGCTCGCTGCCGAAAATCGCGTTTACCAGGGATGACTTGCCGACGTTTGGCTTGCCGACGATCGCCAGCTTGAGGCCGGTGCCGGCGACCTCCTCGGCGATGGCACCTTCTTCTTCAGCGAGGGGGGCGAGAACCGCGTCCATTTTTTCGGCCAGGACGTTGAAGCCGAGGCCGTGTTCGGCGGAAATCGGCAAGCCGGCGCCGAAGCCGAGGGAGGCAAAGTCGCCGACCATCGCGTTGAACTTGTCTGTGTCCGCCTTGTTGATGAGCAGCAGGATGGGCGTCTTGTTCTTGCTCTTGCGCATCTTCGCCGCCAGCGATTGGTCGATGGGGGTGATCCCGTCACGCGCATCAACCACAAAGAGAATGAGATCCGCAGTTTCCATGGCGATATCCGCCTCCATGGTCACCTGGGCCAGGAAGCCATCGTCAAGCGATGCCCCGATGCCGCCGGTGTCCACGACCGTGCAAGGACGCTCAGTGAGCGCACACGGCGCGGCGATCCGGTCGCGTGTCACGCCGGGTTGATCCAGAACAATGGCAATACGGCGTCCGGCGAGGCGATTGAAAATGGCGGACTTCCCGACGTTCGGGCGTCCTACGATGGCAACTGTGGGCATGTCGGCAAGGTGCCCGCACTCCGCACCGGGGGCAAGCGCCGACTGAGCACGTGTGAGGGATGCGCAAAATGCCGCCAAGGAGGGGCGATCTCCGAATCGCCCCAAGGAGCGGCGATCTCCGAATCGCCCGACCATGGGAGGACAATGAAGAGCGGATTTCTCTTAGCATTGGCAGGTGGAGGGGGCGCTGCGCGGGCTGGCGGCGTTTTTTTCCCGCCAGCAAGCTGGACAGCTTACAGCGGCAGCCAGCTGCAGCAGTCCACGGTTGGCCTGCGGCCGACATGGGCCTGCGGTGTGACATGGAAACCGACGGGTATTGGCACACCTACTCTCTGAACCTGGGAGCCGCAGGTTCTCCGTGGACTGTGAGCTTGCTGCCCCTGTGATGCTCGCAGCTTGCTGCGGCATGCCTGGCGGGCGGTGGATTTTTGCATCCCGCTCCGCCGCCCTCTCAGGCCGCGAACTGGGGGTCGCGCAGGAGGTGGATTCCTTGGCGGATGTACTCAATCATCGACCAGACGGTGAAAAAGGATGCGACCAGGGCGGGATACACCGGAGAAAAGGGGACGACCTTGAGCATGACCCACCCGAGGGCGAACATTTGGAAAAAGGTGGAGTATTTCCCGGTCCAGTGGGGAACGATAGATACCTTGCGGTGAGCCACTTGGAGGATGCGGATGCCGCAGAGGATGATCACGTCGCGCAGAATCACCAGGGTCGCGAACCACCACGGGATGCGCCAGTCACCGGCGCCCCAGCTGACCAGCGAGAGCGTAATGACGCCGGTTAGCATCAATGACTTGTCCGCGATCGGGTCGAGCAAGGCACCCAGGTTGGAGCGCTGGTTGAAACGGCGGGCAATCCAGCCGTCGAGGCCGTCGGAGGCGGCCGCAATGACAAACACGGCGAGGGCGGCCCAGCGCAGTGAATCGACCGGGTTCCCCTGCGCAACCGTCTGGCCATAAGCGATCGCCAATCCAGCAAAGACCGGCACCAGGGCGATCCTGGCGACGGTGATCTGGGTGGCGAAGGTCATGCGGGAAGGTTCCCACCTGTAGGGGCGGATGAGAAGGGAGAAAATTGCGGGGCGGGCTAGGATTTTGCTGTCGTTGAGCTGCCGCAAACCCTTGCGCCGAGGTCCGGGCGGGTGCATCTTTCCGAGGTGAATGAGAAGGACAAGCCCGGCCCCGAAGATTTCCACAAGTCACTGGAGGACTTGATGAAGCGTCTCGGCTCGCCGGGTTTTGCGATGCCGGTGCGGCCAAGCCACTTTGAGCCTGAGGTTTCCGAGGACGACCTTGTGGCCGAGACCCGGCAGCGGATCTTTGATTTCAAGCTCAGGCCGCGGGACATCAAGGAGCACCTTGACCGCTTTGTCATCCGTCAGGACGAGGCGAAGAAGGCCTTGGCCATCGCGGTGTGCGACCACTACAACCACGCGAAATACCTGCGGGCGGCGCGCGAGGATGAGACCATTGAACTGCAAAAGCAGAACGTCATCATCGTGGGGCCAACCGGGGTGGGTAAGACGTATCTGGTCAAGCACATCGCCGAGCTCATCGGGGTGCCCTTCGTCAAGGCGGACGCGACGAAGTTCAGCGAGACCGGCTATGTCGGCGGGGATGTGGACGACCTCGTCCGCGAGCTCGTCCAGAAGGCCGGCGGCGACATCGAGCTCGCCGAACACGGCATCATCTACATTGACGAGATCGACAAACTCGCCAGCAGCGGGAACACCATGGGCCGGGATGTCAGCGGCCGCGGCGTGCAGACGACGCTCTTGAAGCTCATGGAGGAAACCGAGGTGGCGCTGCGCAACCCGATGGATATCCGCGGGCAAATGCAGGCGATGATGGACATGCAGCGCGGCTCGTCCGGCTCGGCACGCAAGGAGTCGATCAACACGCGCCATATTTTGTTCATTGTCAGCGGTGCGTTTTCCGGGCTGGAGAAGGTCGTGCGCCGCCGCATCCGCAGCGGGCAGATTGGGTTTGGCGCGGACCTCAGCGAGCAGCCGATGGACGAGGAGATGTTTCGCCACATAAGGACTCAGGATTTCATCGAGTTTGGCTTTGAGGCGGAGTTCATTGGGCGGCTGCCTGTGCGGGTGGTGTGCGAGCGGCTCACCGCGGCGGATTTCGAGGACATCCTGAATTTTTCCGAAGGCAGCCTGCTGCGCCAGTACGAGCGTGAGTTTGCCGCCTACGGGATCCGCGCGCGCTTTGACGCGCAGGCAATCCACAAGATCGCCCAACAGGCGGAAGGCGAGGGGACCGGTGCGCGCGCCCTGATGACCGTCTGCGAGCGGCTGCTGCGCGACTTCAAGTTTGAGCTGCCGGGCACCGCGGTGAGCGAGCTTCTCATTGATGCCGAGCTTGTTGACCACACTGCCCGGACCCTCGACCACTACCGCGAGCTGGGCCAGCGGGTGGATGTGGAGAAGGCCCGCAAGGAGGCTGACCTGTTTGCCGAGGATTTCCGCAAGGAGCATGGCGTTGAGATCTTTATCACGGACGGGGCGCTTGCCGCGCTGGTCCATGAGGCTGCAGCCGAGGGCCGCAGTGTCCTCCAGCTCTGTGAGCAGCGCTTCCATGACTACCAGTTTGGCCTGAAGCTCATCCAGAAAAACACCCGCCGGGACCGCTTCGAACTCCCCGCCGAAGCGGTGGCAAATCCAGACAAGTTCTTGAGTGACCTCGTGGTTCAGTCCTATCGTCGCGAAGCGGAAGGCGACGCGTAATATGATTGAGCAGGTAAAGTCAAAATCCACCCCGGCGCGCAAGCCTGCCGGCAAGGTTGGCGTGCCTGCGTGCCTCTTTGCCCTGTTGGCGGTTCTGCTGGCGATGGTATTTGAGCGCATTGGGCTGCTGGCATCCGCGGGCGCTTGGGTGCATGAGGCGTTTGTCCGCATGGGATTTGTTGAGCTTTTGCCGGTGGGTCTGCCGGTTGTTTGGGCGCTTCTTGCGTTAAACTCGTTTGGGCTTTCCTGGGCCGTCCTTGATTCGCCGCAGCTTTGGCGGCGGGTGGTTCTTGGGCTTGGTGTTGGGGTGATCACCGCGGCGTGGGCACCGGTGCTTGCGACTCTTGGCTACGACCTTCCGGTTGTGCCATTGCTGGTGGGGATTTTTTGGGCTTGGTTTTGCGCCACCATCTATGCGCAGCAACACCGGATGCCCTGCGACGCGCCCTTGACCAAGCCCGCTACCATGGATTCCGTTTCCTGATCTCCCATGGCCAAGGCAGATTATCCTGAAGCGGTCCGCAGCCTCATCGGCGAGCTCAAGCGTCTGCCGGGAATCGGTGCCCGCAGCGCGGAAAGAATTGCCGTCTGGATGCTGCGTCACCCGCGCGCCGAGCCGGGCCACCTGGCCGCCGCTATCCTGCATGCCAAGGAACAGGTCCGCCCGTGCCCGCAATGCGGATTCTTTGCCACCGACAAAGGATGTTCGATTTGTGACGACCGCTCGCGCGATGTCCACTCCCTCTGCGTCGTCGAGCAAGCCACCGATGTCCTGCCGGTCGAGCGCTCCGGCGCGTTCCGCGGCTTCTACCACTGCCTCGGCGGCAAGCTCTCGCCGCTGGACAACGTGAGCCCCGAGGACCTCCACATCCCCGCCCTCCTGCGTCGCATCGAGGGCCTCGGCGAGGTCGAAATCATTCTTGCCCTCGGTGCCGACGTGGAAGGCGACGCCACCGCTCATTATCTCGCCGACATCCTCCAGCGCCGCGGATGCCACGTCTCACGCATCGCCCAAGGACTTCCCGCCGGCGGCGGACTCGAGTTCGCTGACGACCTCACCCTGCTCCGCGCTCTCCAGGGGCGACGACGCATCGAGTAGCGTGCAAAACGCAGCTTGCGGCGTGGATTTTGCCCCGCCCAAAGGCGCGGGTGCCTGCCGAATGCCGGAAGGGGGTTTGTAACCGACTGACTGCCAGTGGTGTTAGATTTCCCGGCGGTTTGCACTGATCGTGCTCTAGCTACCCCAGCGTGAGCCGATCCCTTTCAACAACAACACCTGCCAGCTGGCTGCTTGTCGCGGTGGCGGAAAGCGGCTTGGCGGCCTGCAGCGAGATGGCTGGGCGCCCTCACGCGCCTGACAGCCGCTATCAGGTAGGCGCGCTCGATAATCCATCATCGACGACCACCGCGCAGACTCCCTACACCGGGAGCGCCGCGCGCGGAACCGCCTCGGGCACCACCGCGGAGGATCCGTTCGCCGGCACTTCCCAGCGCACCTCCGCGGGTGGCGCGATCTATTGAAATTACGATTTTCCCTGAGCACTCTCCCCCCAGAGGCGCAAGCCGTGACAGCGGCCGGTCATTCTTCCCCCCGACCGGTCGCTGCCATTGGCCTCATCGAGGAGCGTCATAGGTCTCTTTTTCATCCATTCCCCTACTGTCGGCCCGGCAGCTTGTGAGACGCGACTGAAGTCGCGGCTCCGTGTTGCTGATAATTTGCCAGATCGGCCTTTTCTCGTGGCGCGTGCTGGCTACATTGCAGGCGATGAGCAGTTGCCACGGCCCGCAGATGAAGATGGACGGCGCTTTGCACCAGCAGCGCAAGCCGGACTGGATCAAAGTCCGCCTGCCAAACAACCCGGCGTTTTGGTCGACCAAGGCGCTCATCACCGACCTGAAACTCGTCACGGTGTGCGAGGAGGCCCAATGCCCGAATCGTTGGGAGTGTTGGGGTCAGGGGACTGCGACGTTCATGATCGCGGGCGACAAGTGCACGCGGGCGTGTGGATTTTGCGCAGTGAAGACGGCGCGGCCGGATGCCCTTGAGGCCGACGAGCCGGCGCGGGTGGCGGAGGCGACGCGGCGCATGAAGTTGCGCCACATTGTGATCACCGCGGTGGCGCGGGATGACCTCAAGGATGGCGGCGCACAGCATTTCCAACAAACCATCGAGGCGGTCCGCGCGCTCAACCCGGGGATTGTCATCGAAGTATTGGTTCCCGATTTCAACGACCGCGACTGGGCGCTGCAGCTCGTCATGGACGCCCGCCCGCATATCTTCAACCACAACCTGGAGACCGTCGAGCGGCTCACCCCGCTGGTGCGCAGCCGCGCCAAGTACGCCCGCAGCTTGGCGGTGCTCAAAAAAGCAAAGGCGATGGTGGCCGGCAAAGTGGCCACCAAGAGCGGCATCATGCTCGGCCTTGGCGAGCGCGAGGAGGAAATCCTCCGGGCGATGGATGACTTGTTAGCCCACGACGTGACCGTGCTGACCCTTGGCCAGTACCTGCGTCCAACTCCACGGCACTTACCGGTGGTCGAGTTCATCCACCCGGACAAGTTTGCCGAGTACAAGCAAGTTGCCTTGGACAAGGGCTTCCGCCACGTCGCCAGCGGCCCGCTGGTGCGCAGCTCCTACCATGCCGCGGATTTCCGGCCCGAGCTGGACATCATCGAAGACGCCGACCGCCACGCCCGTCCCACCGCCGGCCTGGAACTCGACCCCGAGCACCTCCCGATCCCGCCCGCGCGCGAAAGCGTGATCAGCGCTTCGGTGGCTTAGTGAGAGCACTGCCGCCGGCGGTTCTTCGTAGCGAACTTTGTGAAAAGTTCGGCGGGGTGAACCACCTGCCGCCAGAGCGCTCGAACGCGCTGAGGACTTCCGGCCGCCCCCCGCCGAAGCTCTCACGAGCTTCGCTACGTTGGAGAGGAACGTCGCGTCAGAGCGGGCAGGTGCGCTGGGGACTTCCCCGCCGCCCCCCGCCGAAGCTTTCACGAGCTTCGCTACGTTGGAGAGGAACGTCGCGGCAGAGCGGGCAGGCGCGCGAAGGACTTCCCGCTATCCCAGCCGAAGCTCTCACGAGCTTCGCTACGTTGCGAGGAGCTTCGCTACGTTGCGAGGGGCTTCGCTACGTTAAGGTTCGACGGATCCGGCGGGGTTGTTATATTTTGCGGATGCGTTTGCCGCCCCGTGTTTGGAAATTTTTGCGCAGCCGGCGGGTGTGGTGGGCGGTGGCGCTGCTGCCGTTTGTGCTGGGGGTGCTGGGGGCGGGGTATTTCGGGATGGTCAATTGGATGGGTGAGCGGGCGCTGGCGGAGCACCGCGAGTGGCTTGTGGCAAATGGCTACACATTGACCGTGCGAGACCATTTTCCGCCTGCGGCCAACCCGGACGCGGATGTGCTACAGCATCCGGCGATGGTTGCCGAGATGGCTGCGACCGACCGGCTGGATGGGCTCCACCGCGGGTCTGCGCGCAACCGCCTCCCAGGATTGGCAAAACATAGGCCTTCGGTGGATGCGGAGCGCGGCGAGCTGCAGGACGTGCGGACATGGTTTGATCCGCCGCGGCATGCGACGGATGCTGAGGCAGCTAAGGAGATCCTTGCGGCCTTGACCCCGGAGCGGCAGCGGATGGGCCGCGTGGTCGAAGCGCTGCAGCGGCCGCAATGCGGGTGGCAGCTGAAAACCAATGAAAACTCCTACATTAGCGTCGCCGGTCAACTTGCGATGTTTGGCCCGGCACGCTTCGCCAGCGAGGTGGCGGTTTTGCAGCTTGTGGCGGGGGATGCAGAGGCCGCCGCGCTCCTGCTGGAGGCGGAGCTGGCGCTGGTTGCGCATCAGTATCGCGGTCCAAGCCTGATGAGCTGCGACATGGCTGGGGCTTTTCTTCAGCAGGCGCAGCCCGTTCTGCAAGAGGGGATTGCCCGCCAGGCATGGTCTGAGGCCATGCTTGCGCGGTTTGCCGCGCAGCTTGCCGCGCTGGCTCCACAAGCTGCCTTTGTCGACTGCTTGAGGGGGGAAGTCTCATTTGGCATGCACGCGCTGCCGATGACCCTGCAACGACCTGAGCTGAACCTGCTGGATGGGTGGGAGCCGGATCGGGAGGCTGTTGCGGCCCGGCTGCGCGAGATTTGGCAAACAGTCCGGCCTGTGGGGGCCATCAAGCAGGAGTTCATTGCGGCTCAGCAGCAGCTCGTCGCCGAAACCGACATGAGCATGGGCGTGCCGCGGATCCGCTTCAGCCGCGAGGAAAGCATGCGCTTTGCTGGCCGCCAGGACGAGGTGGAGGAGAGATCGAGATTGGAACAAAAAGTCTGGATGACTCTCCAGTACGTGGCTGAGGGTGCTTTGGAAAGTGAGGCCGTGATTGCCTTGTCGCGCACCGGGATTGCCTTGGAGCGCTACCGCCTCAAACACGCGGTTCACCCGCAGGAGCTTGCCGCGCTGGTTCCGGAGTTTCTCCCCGCCGTTCCGATGGACCCATACGACCTGCGCCCCCTGCGCTACCGGCTGCTGCCGGACGGCTCGCCGCTAGTCTGGTCGGTTGACCTCGACAGCGACGACAACGCCGGCACGCGCCCGAAACAACGCCGCAGCTTCCGCCGCGAGCCCGGCTACGACCGGATCTGGGTGACCCGCCCACTGCCGCCCGCGCCCTAGGAATCAATCCGGTCACTTCTCCTCCGTCCCGTCATGCGCGCGGCTCTCGAAGCGCATGAGCTCGGCGATGAAGGTGAGGGGGACGGACCCGGTGCCGCCGTTTCGATTCTTGGCGATGACGATCTCCGCCTTGCCTTGCTCCTCCTCACGGGCTTCCTCGCTGTCAGCGTAATACGCCGAGCGGTAGAGCAGGCCGATAAGGTCGGCGTCCTGCTCGATGGAGCCGGATTCGCGCAGGTCGGACATGCGGGGCGCCCCGCCGGTGCGGCTTTCCGGGCCGCGGTTGAGCTGGGCGAGCACGATGACCGGAATGCTCAGCTCCTTGGCCAGCGCCTTGAGGCCGGCGGAAATTTCCGCAATTTCCCGCTCGCGGCTGTTTTCGGCCTGCTTGGACTTCGAGCGCATCAACTGCAGGTAGTCGATTGCGATGAGCTGGATGTCCTCGTCCTTCTTCTTGCGCCGGGCCTTGGCCCGCAACTCGTTGATGGTGATGCCGGCGGTGTCGTCGATGAACAACTTGGCGTTGGAGATTTCCTCCGAGGCGCGCTTGATGGCCTGCAGGTCGGACTTTGACGGGTGAAAACCCTTCTGAACCTTCGACAGGGCAAAGCGCGCGCGAGAGAACAACAGACGCTGGACGATCTGAAACGAGCTCATTTCGCAGGAGAAGACCATCGTCGGCTTCTTCAGGTCGATGCACACGTGCTCGACGATGTTCATCACAAAGGACGTCTTCCCCATCGAGGGGCGCGCGGCGATGATGAACATTTCCCCGGGTTTGAGGCCGCTGGACATCCGGTCAAGGTCGGCGTAGCCGGTCGGCACCCCCTGCATCCCGCGGTCGCCTGATAGATATTCCTCGAAAAATGTCACCACCTCGACAACCGACTGGCGGATCGTCGGCGCCTTGTTGACCTCCGCCCCCTCGCGGATGGCTAGAACCTTCTGTTCGACCTCGTCTAGCAGCTCGGGCACCGACTCCTGGTCGTCGTACGCGCGGGTGATCGCCTCGGTGCAGCTCTGGATGATCGAGCGCAGGATGTGCTTGCTCTTAACCAGCTCGGTGTGGTGGGCAAAGTGGCTCGCGTGCGGCGTGTAGGTGAAAATCTCCGCAAGCGCTGCGGCGCCGCCGATGCTCTCCAGCAGCCCACGGTCTATCAGAGTCTGGGTCAGCGCCACCAGCTCGATGGGCACGCCCTTTTCGTAGAGCTCGATGAGCACCTTGTAGAGGGTCCCGTGGCTGGGCAGATAGAAGTGCTCGGGTGTTAGCTTCTCCTCGATGCTTGACGCGATCCAGCGCTGCGGGTCCTGCAGCATCGAGCTGAGGATGCTCTTTTCCGGGCCCAGCGCGTTGGGCAGGGCGCGGGTCACATCCGGGTTGGCGGCGGCGGACGGGCGTTGCAGCGAGGGACCGGACTTGTAGGTTTTTTCAGCAGTTTTCGCGGACATGGGCAGATGCGGGGCGATTCATACAATCCTGCCCGCGTCCGCGCGTCAATGGGGGCAACCTGCGAATTGCGTGTGAACAACTTCTAACAACGTTGCTGGCGCTTGCTCACAGGTTATTCACAACCGCGGAAAGCCTCTAAGAGCAACAAAAAAGACGGCCACCGCAAGGGATGGCCGTCTTGAAAAGTTGGGAGAAGCGGGAAGTTATTCGCCGGCGTCCTCTGCGCCCTCGCCCGCTTCCACGGTGATGACCAGGGTGGCGGTGATGTCCGGGTGGAGGCGGATGGTCACCTCGGTCTTGCCGGACTTCTTGATTGGCTTTTCCAGCTCGATGGCGTGGCGGTCGACGATAAAGCCGGCGGCTTCCAGGTCACGGTGGATGTCAATGGAGGTCACCGATCCGAACGCCTTGCCGCCTTGGCCGGTTTCGAGGGTGAACTTCGGCTTGAACTTGCTGATCTTGCTGGCGAGCGCCTGGGCGGTGTTGAGCTCATCGGCTTCACGCTTGCCACGGGCAGCCTGCAGCGAGGCGAGGTGGCGCAAGTTGCCCTTGGATGCCTCGTAGGCCTTGCCTTGTGGGATGAGGAAGTTGCGGGCGTAGCCGGATTTGACTTTGACGACGTCGGCTTCGGCGCCGAGGCCTTCAATTTTTTCGCGGAGAATGATTTGTGCGTTGGCCATGGGAAAACAGGGGCTTGCGGTTAGCGGGGGCGAGGAAATAGGCCGCCCCGGCCGTCGAGTCAAGGCGCGAAACGCAGGAAGTTTCACTCCCCGGCCCGCAAATCGACCCTTCCGGGGCCATCGTGCCCGGAATCGTTGCTTGCGGCCCCCCGCGCCACGCCCGTATAGGTCTAGCAATCATGGAGAACCCCTGCTGGTCAGTTCGTAGCGCTTTGGCGCTGATCGCCATCATCTTGTTGGCTGGCACCGCCGTCCAACCCGCCGCCGCCCAGGCCGCCGCCGCCGCTCCCACTTCGCGCACCTGGACGGCCACCGACGGGCGAAGCTTCCAGGGGGTGCTGCTAGGCATCGTGGAGGGCAAGGCGCGGGTGGCGCGCGCCGACGGCCAGGAGTTCCTGTTAGCTCCCGCCAGCCTTTCCGCTGCCGATCAGGAGGTCATCCGCAGTTTCCTCCAAAAAATCCCGCCGCGGCCGCCGGTGGTCACCAGTGGGATGTTGGCCGGCTATGACCCGTCCAAGGCGGACTTCACCAGCACCTGGCCACGCGAGGTCAATGTGCCCGAGGACAGCAAGATCACCGTCATCGAGGAGGACAAGGCCAACAACAAGTACATCTACGAGAGCCCGCACTTCCGCTTTGAATGCGACGTGCTGCTGCGTTCGGCGCTGTTAGCCAAGCTGGCCACGATGTTTGAGGTCTCCTACGCGGCGCACCAGACAATCCCGTTAGGCAACCGGCGCACCCGCACGACGGGGTCCAAGAAGTTCCGCGCGATGCTGTTTGAGAAGGTGGAGGATTACCGCAAGGCGGGTGGGCCGGCCAACTCGGCGGGCGTCTACATGGGTGAGACGGATGCCTTCATGGTGCCGCTGGACAGCTTGGGCGTTAGGAAAAGCGGCTCAGCCTACACCTACGATTCGAAGGGGGATTTCCACACCCTCTTCCACGAGATCACCCACCAGCTGTGGGCCGACTACGAGATGAAGGCGGGCATTTGGATGGTCGAGGGCTTTGCCGAGTACATGGCGCTCATGCCCTTCCGCGGCAACCGGATCACCCTGACCCAGGGGCGCGCCGAAATCCCCGACTACGCCATGGCCTACGGCAAGGGCGGCGACGGCGGCCGTGCCCTTGGCAAGGAGTTCACCATGCCGCGCCTGGAGAAGTTCATGTCCATGGACCAGCCGGAGTTCTACAAAAACATGAACTCCAACTACGGCTGCGGCCTCTTGTTGGTCTACTACTTCGCCGAACTTGACGGCGCGCGCGACGGGAAGTTGCTGCGCGACTGCTTCAAGGCCATGCACAATGGCGCGCGCGGCGAGGAAGCCCGCGAGGTGCTCCTCAATGGCCGCACCTATGACGAGCTGCAGGCCCAGTTTGCCGTCGCGATGCGGAAATGCGGCGCGAAGATCACCTTCAAGTGAGCCGTGTTAGGAGTTGTTAGGCCTTGCCGGCCTGCTGGTCCTCAACCGTCTGGGCGATCCGCAGGATGAGCGCCTCGCCGAGGCGCGGGCCGAGGATCTGGAGGCCGACGGGCAACTGCGTGGCGGTGTCGGAGGTGACCGTCCCGCAGGGCACGCTGATGGCAGGAATGCCGGTGAGGTTGGCGGCGATGGTGAAAATGTCGGCGAGGTACTCGGCCAGCGGGTTGTCCGCGTGGACGCCGCGCAGGCGTGCGGGTGTTGGAGTGACCGGTGAGAGGATCGCGTCTACCTGTTGGAACGCTTGGTCAAAGTCCCGGCACACCAGGGCGCGGACCTTTTGTGCGCGCTGATAGTAGGCGTCGTAGTAGCCGGACGAGAGCACGTAGGTGCCCAGGATGATGCGGCGTTTGACTTCGGGGCCGAAGCCCTCCTCGCGCGAGCGGCGATAGACATCGAGGATGTCGGCGGGAGCCGCGGCGCGGCGGCCGTAGCGGATGCCGTCAAAGCGCGAGAGGTTGGACGACGCCTCCGCCGGGGCGATGATGTAATAAGTGGCCACCGCGTAGGCTGTGTGCGGCAGGGAGATTTTCACGATGGTCGCCCCGGCCGCCTCAAGGGCGTGGACCGCCGCGTCCACTCGGGCGCGCACCGCCGGGTCGATCCCTTCGGCAAAGTATTCGGTGGGCAGGCCGAGGCGCAGGCCTGCCACTCCCTGGTGCAAGCCGGCAAGAAAGTCCGGCACGGGCACGTCCAGCGAGGTCGAGTCGCGCGGGTCGTGGCCGGCGATGGCATTGAGCAGCAAGGCTGAGTCTTCCACGCTCTTGGTCATCGGGCCAATCTGGTCCAGCGACGAGGCAAAGGCGACCAGGCCGTAGCGCGACACCCGGCCGTAGGTTGGCTTAAGCCCAACAATCCCGCAGTGCGACGCCGGCTGGCGGATTGATCCGCCGGTGTCCGAGCCGAGGGCGGCAATCGCGGTGTGCGAGGCAACCGCCGCGGCCGACCCACCTGACGAGCCCCCTGGGATGCGCGCGGGATCGTGCGGGTTGACCGTCACGCCTAGGGCGGAGTTCTCCGTCGAGGAGCCCATGGCAAACTCATCCATGTTAGTGCGGCCAAACGGAATCGCTCCCGCCTCGCGCAGCTTGCGGATGACCGTCGCATCGTAGGGTGACTCGTACGCACCTGCTAGAAACCGCGACCCGCACGAGCACGGCTGGCCGGTGACGTTGATGTTGTCCTTGATGGCAATCGGCAGGCCGCCCAGCGGCTTTGTTAGGTCGGCCGCGGCCGCCTCCGCCATGGCGGCGTCCACGTCGCGGCTCAGATAGCCGCCGATGTGCGGCTGGGCGTCGATGGCCGCGGCGAGATCCGCAATGAGATCCTGCGGGGTGAGTTCGCCAGCGCCCAGGAGGGCGCGCAGGGTGGTGAGGCTTTCTTGGGCAAAGGACATGGCTCGGTGGGGCGCGGTGGGCAAAACGGAGAAAAAATCAGGCGTCGACTACCTTGGGGACGCGCAGTTGGCCGGCGGCCTGGTCGGGAGCATTCTTGAGGAAAGCGGCCGCGCCGATGCCATCCGCGGCGCGGTCGGCCCGGGCGTGGTCCAGCGGCGGCAGCAGCGAGGTGCCCAGCTCGACCCCGCTTACGTCCACATCCTTGAGCGTCTCAATGAATCCGAGAATCCGTTCTAGCTGCTCCTGGAAGTGGACAATCTCCTCGGGAGCCAGATCGATCCGGGCAAGGTCGGCGACGTAGCGGACGTCGATGTGTTCGGTGGCCATGGCGGCCGGATCGTTCCCCAATCCACTCCCGCGGCAAAGAATATTTTCCCGCCGCCGGCTTATCCGCCGCTGCCGCGGCCCCCCAGCGGCCATTGCGCACGCCCGCGACCTGCGCTATCTTCCAACCGATTAAATCAGGCGTGACATCCCAGCCCATCTTCCTAATTTGTGCGAAGTCATTAATTTTTCCTAACTATCTCATGAAAACCCCACTGCATGGCCTCGGCTACCGATTTTTAACAGCCGCGGCTGAGCATCGCGCCGGCGGCGTCGACCTGCCGCAGCTCACGCGCCGCGGGTTCATGCTGATGGCCGCCTCGCTGACGAGTTGCGCGGCGGCGCCGCCCGCCGCGCCGGCGGCGGTGGGTCCGCAGGTGCGCACGGTGCCTAACGCCGGCTACCGCACTCCGCAGCTCCGCGGTCCGGTGCCGCGCAATCCCGACATGGCTTTTGGCAGCGAGTTTGGCCGCAACGCGGGGGTCTCGTTCACCCGCGTGCCAGTGGCGGGCAAGTACATCGCGATCACCTTCGATGACGGCCCGCATCCGCAGAACACCCCGCGCCTGCTCAATATGCTGCGCGCGCGCAACATCCGCGCAACGTTCTACGTCATTGGCCGCAGCGTGAACCAACATCCGGGCATCGTCCGGCGCACGGTCGCCGAGGGCCACGAAATCGGCAACCACTCGCAGACCCACCGGCTCCTCTCCAAGCTAAGCAGCAGCGAGCTGCGCGAGGAAATGACCCTCTGCCAAAATGCCATCGTCAATGCCGCCGGCGTGCGCCCGCGCACCATGCGGCCCCCCTATGGCGGCCTGCTCCAGGCGCAGCGCGAGCTGGTGCTCAACGAGTACGGCTACCCGACGATCCTCTGGAGCGTTGATCCCCTGGATTGGAAAAAGCCGGGCGCCGCGGCGATCAGCTCGCGCATCATCGCCGGCACCAACTCCGGGGCCATCGTCCTGGCCCATGACCTCCACAGCCAGACGGTGGACGCGATGCCTAACACCCTCGACACCCTGCTGCAGCGCGGGTACCAGTTTGTCACCGTCTCCCAGTTGATCGCCATGAAGAGTGCTGCGGTGGCCACGGTGCCGCAGGTCGGGTCCTGACGCTTTGATGTTCTAACGACCGCTAACGCTCTAGCTCTCTAACGAACTGTTGGCAGCAGTAAGGTTGCCACGGTGCCTGTCGGCTCGGCCGGCGTCAGAGTGATGGATCCGCCATGCAGCTCGGCGGCTTCGTTGACCAGGGTGAGGCCCAAGCCGGTGCCCTTGCGCCCGATGGCGTGGTGGCGCAACGAGAAGAAGCGCTCAAAGACCTTCTCCCGCGCGTAATCGGGAATCCCAGGTCCGCAGTCCGATATCCGCAGCTCGGCGCAGGCGTCACGCTCACGGGTTGTTAGGGAAACCTCCACCCGCCCCTCGGCGGGCGAGAAGTCGATGGCATTCTCCAGCAGGTTGGTCACCGCGGCCCGCAGGATGAAATCGTCGCCTTTGACGACGACGGGCTGGTCGGGCAGGCGGCACACCAGGGAGATGTTAGCCACGTCGGTTAGCGGGCGTGCCTGGTCAATCGCGCGGCGCACGACGTCGCGCAGGTCAAGCTCCGCAGCCTCGTCCAGGGTGGTGCGCCGCTCGATGGCGGCGAGTTCAAGCAGGCGGTTGATGAGTCGCTCGGTGCGCGCGCCCTCGGCGCGGATGTTGTCGATGAAGCGGCTGCGGGTTTCGCGCGGCATGTCCTCGTCGAGCAGTTCGGCGGCGCCGCGGATGGCGGCCAGCGGGCTCTTCATTTCGTGGGTTAGGGTTTGGATGTAGCGCTCGGCGTACTTGCGGCCCTCCAACACTTCACGCATGGAGTCCAGGGCGCGTGCCAGGGTGTTGACCTCGCGGCCGATGCCGATGTGCGGCTTGGGCGGGCGCTCGCCGCGTTCGATGGCCTTGGCGTACTCGGTGATTCTGCCAATCGGGCGGAACAACCACAGGAAGACCACGGTGATGAGAATGATGATACCCCCGCCGATAAGTGAGCAGGCGACGTAGATGATCTTGCGCCGCTCGTCGACGAGCGGCAGGACGTCGTCCTTGGCCTTGAAGACGGTGAGCACGCCGAGCGGGTTGGCCGGGTCGCCAACCGGGGCGGCCACATAAAGCACCGATGACTCAGGGTCCTCCGGCCTGTCACGGCTCGAGCGCGCGCCATAGCGGCCCTGCAGGGTGAGCGCCACGTCACGCTTAGCGGAAAAATCCATCCCCTCGCGCTTGCCGCCGTCGGAGTCGAAAATCACCCGGCCGTTCCGGTCGGTCAGGTAGGCGTCGATTCCCACGTGGGTCTTGAGGTGCTCGAAGATGAGCGCCTTGAACTCGCGCTGGTGGGCCTGCTCAAAGGCCGCCCGCAGCGGCCCGGGGTCCGGCTCTCCCTGCCCCAGGTCGCCCGCCACCACGCCGGCTAACAGGTGGGAGAGGTCCACCATCACCTCCTCGGTGGCCTGGAAGACCTGCGGCTCAACCTCGGTAACGAAGTGCGTGGCCAACAGGTAGAACCCGAGCGCGATGATGAACGCGATGAAAAACAGGGTGACCCGGGTGAAGCGCACGATCGTGGGGAATGATTTTCAACCAAAAGAGACCAGGTAGCCAAGCCCGCGGCGGGTCTGGATAAGATCCTCGGCGCCAGCGCGGGTGCCCCTGAGCTTGGCGCGGATGGACTTGATGTGGGCGTCGATGGTCCGGTCGGTCACCGCGCCGGGATCCTGCCAGGCGTGGTCTAGCAGCTGGTCGCGGGTGAAGACGCGGCCGGGCTTTTCTAGCAGGACTAGCAGCAGCTTGTATTCATGGGCGGTTAGGTCCAGCGCCGTGCCGTAGCAGTGGATGCGCATCGCGGCCGCGTCATGCTCAAGCGCGCTGCCGCTGGCGGCATAGCCGTTGCTGTTCGTTTCCCCCTGCGGTTGGCTGCGGCGCAGGATCGCGCGCACCCGGGCGACGATTTCCCGCGGCGAGAACGGCTTGGTGACGTAGTCGTCGCCGCCGAGTTCCAAGCCAAGAATGCGGTCAACCTCGCCATCCCGGGCGGTGAGGAAAAGCACCGGCACGCGGCTGATCTCGCGCAGGCGCCGGCAAACATCCAGCCCGGTCATGTCCGGCAGCCCGATGTCGAGGATCGCGAAATCGTGCGGCTGTTGGATGAAGGCCGCCAGCCCGTCCGCCCCGGTCAGCGCATGGGTGACCTCAAAGCACTCGGTGCCGAGGGCATAGACCAGGGTGTCGGCAATCGCCGGTTCGTCTTCTACCAGAAGGATGCGGGGCATGCCTGCATTCCACCCCGCCAGTTTGAAATGCCAATGAAGAAACCGTGAATTGTTGGAACGCGGCCGGGAGTGGCAAGTGGCAAGTGGCAAGTGGCAAGTGGCACCCCCAACGGGGGCGGAGATTCCAGCCCGGGGCTGAGGTACGCCGATGCCGCGGGTCAGGTGCCAGAAAAAATCACGATGCTCGCCATCGTATTGCGCCACTGAAAAATGACACCGGAGGGGTTAGGTCGTTGCGCCAGGATTCATGACACCCGGGCGTGGTTGGTTTTTGTTCTTTTAGAAGGGGGTGGATAGGGGAGGATTCGCGCTGGAGCGGGTGGCGTGGAGGCGGCGGGAGCGATAGCGACCAGAGCCGCAACGCCACCCGCTCCAGCGGCCGCCGCCGGGGTGGGTTGGGTTTCAGCCTC